>Ga0065711_1045866_pt1 | contig 13224 bp, 6 predicted proteins | sample Hoacrofraction12_FD_59098 | JGI IMG/M metagenome (GOLD analysis project Ga0065711, IMG submission 59098) | Hoatzin crop microbial communities from Cojedes, Venezuela - Epithelial fraction 12 v2 (version 2) | ecosystem: Host-associated > Birds > Digestive system > Esophagus > Crop | place...
CTGAGGGTGACGGAGCACTGGAACAGGCTGCCCAGGGAGGTTGTGGAGTCTCCTTCTCTGGAGATATTCAAGACCCACCTGGACAAGGTCCTCTACAACCTACTGTAGGTGACCCTGCTTCGGCAGGAGGGTTGGACTAGCTGACCCACAGAGGTCCCTTCCAACCCCTACCATTCTGTGATTCTGTGATTCTGTGATAGTTTCTGAAAATTAGTACATTGAAAGATTTTGGAGTGCTTAAACATGATAAAAGGAACTGCAGAGCACTGAAGAGAGGGAAGGAAAAAAAACGACAAAAAGCTACCAAGAGAAACAGAAAGAGCAAAAGAGAAAGACAGAACAGTCTCAAATTCAGCTAGCAATACATTAATTTCATCTGTTAGTGGCAGGAAACAATCAGAAATAAGAAATTAAGGTGGTCAATAAAAGAAAACTGTAGCTAAAAGGCTTATTCCAGTGTCATACCAGCCAAAAATTTACCCTAATCTTTCTCTTACACTGGAAAGTCTTTCTGATTAAATAAATTGCTCGGTGTATTTTTCACAATACATCTGTGTGCTGAAGTTTAAATGGCATGGAGAATTTTTTCTAAAGCAGATAGCTCTTGAGTGGAGATATCATAGTAATTTGTTGAAATTTCATGGACTGTTTTTCCTAGCTCTGTGAAGTCTGATGAAAGTCAAAAGGCCTAAAATAAGATCTTTTCATAAATTCTTGTACTTCAGTTTTTATCATAGCTTTGCTGTTCTGCAGTTTCTTGCTTTTCTTCCTCTCTATCATGGACCTTTCTGCAACAAGGCTCTACTTGTACATATATTATACTTTGTTAGAACAACTGCTTGCTATAATTATGGCAAATGGCTTTTGCAACGTCTTCTGAATCTGTACTAAGCTGCTGAACTTTTGTGTGTTTATCTATAGCAGGAAAGCATGAACATTCTTGACAGGTTTTCAAACTGAAGAAAACGTTACCAAAATAAACAAAACACAATGTGTTCACAATTAATTAAACAGGGCACTTTTGTTTCTCATGAACAGAAATTTGAATGAATACAAAGAAAAATAATTCATTTACAAATATACTTGCAGATGAACATAATGATGCCATCAATTTTTTAGCAGACTTCACATTACAGTCCATGGGGAATCTGTTAAAATATTGATAGCAGGATATGGCCCATTATGAGGGCACACAATGTGTTCTATTTTAAACAGAGAATTAATAAAGATTTGTTTGAAGAGGATGTAAGAAGAATAAACTGTAAGGTTTATTTCAGTGTATCACTGGAGTATATACAGAAATAAAGGCTATTGCCTTTCACTCTTTTTTGCCTTGCAACATGCATGTTATTCACAGAAAAGAAAAAAAAGGAACAGTGTGAACTAAAATATTTCTGTTATGTAATATATATATTTTTTTCCTCTCTTACATAATAAAAACTAGACTCCCCAGTAGTTAGGAGTACTTGAGGAAGTGGATTTTTTTTTTCTTTATTTCCTGCTTTTATCTCGTTCAGGTTTACCACAATGGCAAACGATGTCTCTGTTGTTCCAAGGGAAGGAAATAAAAGCCTCCAGTTTTGACCCAATCTCCCTAAAGCCTTACAGAATGCTTAACAGACACAGACACTAATGTAGTATTTCATATATTTTGTCCTTTTCCTGTTTCCTTAGAAATAATTGAGGTAACTTTTATAAGTGTTTTCTAGCTAATACTTTCCAACGCTCAAAAGAGGAGGAGGATATAACACTGGTGGCAACTTAGTCTTTGGAATTTTTGTGTGATATTCTTTTCTCATTTTACATTTTGTTCCCACACAAAACATTTGTTCCTCCCCCTAATTTATTTCCTCTACTGGGGAAAGGGAGAGAAGCACAAGTGTAATGAGGAAGCGGAGGGTAATAGAGCCAGTCAAGCCAGCATAGTCCTTAGGACCCAACAGTCCAGACCGACAATTGCCTCCTGTTTGCTGTATACTGGTCTCACCTGACTTTTTTGGGCAGCCTTAAAAGCCTGTTTTGGAAACAAGGGAAATTTATCACCTTCTAGACAGGGATCTTGAAAACTGATGATCAAATCCTTTGTCTTCAGGTTTCATGGTTTAACTAAAGTGGAAGCTTATGTAACCTATTGTTACTTATTTTAGCTAGCACAACAATATATTGAAGCTAAGTTAGGCGAAGACAGCTAGTTGACAATGAGAAGATTTTGGCTGAAGCAAGCTTTTGGTTTTGCCTGTTATCAGGGCTGGGATATCTCTCAGAGCAGCAATCAGGAGTTCATAGCTCCCCTCGTCCCCCAGAAGGGGTAGAAATCCAGGGTGTGCGTCGCAGCTGCCAGGTCTGATTTGAAGCTGGGAACAGCTTATGTCAGGGCCGCTATGTGAGGGCAATTAGAATTGATAGGTCTTGGAAAAACATGTGGCACCTGTTCAAATGCCAGATCAGCTTATTAAAATTGGTGAGATTATGCTAAATAATCATAAAACTAATCAGATTTGACTGAGCTATCAAATAAAGGGGAAATGCATATTCCTGAATCACCAGTATCTAAAGTTATCTCAGCTTCTTAAGTTTCCCGTTTCCTTTTTCTCCATCTTTTACCTGTGTTGGCTAAGTCTAGCTAGTATACAGTGGTTTGGCCCCAGTCTCACTAACTTCAGTTTCAGCAGGGCTGGGGTTACAACCTTGAACCTATTCAAACATGGCAAATGAATAATCTCCAGCTGACTACAGAACCGAAACCAGCTATCTCGAACCGTGTCATCGAGCAGGGCTAACAGCCACACTGGTGGAGTCTGGGTCAGGGTGAAGCTCCAGAACACTGCAACACATTGATGACATCATAGTGTGGGCCAATACAGTACAAGTTTTTGAGAAAGGGGAGAAAATAACCCAAATCCTTCTGAAAGCCAGTTTTGCCATAAAACTAAGTAAAGTCAAGGGACCTGCAAGGAAGATTGAATTTTTAGGGATAAAATGGCAAGATGAGCATTTCCAGATCCCAATGGATGTAATCAATATGATAGCATCTATGTCTCCACCAACTAACAAAAAGGAAACACAAGCTTTCGTAAGCATTGTGGGTTTTTGGAGAATGCATATCCCAAATTACAGTCAGATTGTAAGCCCTCTCTGTGAAGTGGAACTGGAAGAACAATTGTGAATGGGGCCCTGCGCAACGACAAGCCTTTGAACAAATTAAAGAAGAAATAGTTCATGCAGTAGCCCTTGGGCCAGTCTGGACAGGACAAGATGTTAAAAATGTGCTCTACACTCTTGGCATAGACTATCTCAGGAGAGGGTATTTCAATCACCCAAAAGGATGCCTGTGGGTTTTTATGATAGAAGGGTCTTTGGAACTGTAAATCTGGCAGCCGGCTACTACGCACTAGACAGCACTCGCTCACCCCTCCCCTTACCCCCCACAGCAGGATGGGGAGAAGAAATGGATGAAAGGGAAATCTTGTGGGCTGAGATAAAGACAGTTTCATATGACAACAAAGTAAATATTAATACTAATAATAGAAATGATAATAACAATTATAATAATGAATATGCAAAAAAACCTATATACAATACAATTTTTCTCACCACCCAATGACCGATTCACAGCCCCCAAAAAAACGTTCGAACTCCTGGCCAAGAGCGGATTTGAAAAAACTCCCGGAAACTGAGAAGAGCCGACAGCTTCTTCCCCCCAGTCAACCCCATTCATAAACTAAGCATGATGTTTATGGTATGGAACATTTCCACTGGCCAGCTCCCTCCCAGCTCCCGCACACCTGCTCATCAGCTGAATATGAGAAACTGGAAAAGGTCTTTGATTTATAGCAACAGCTGAAAACATCAGTGTTATCAACACTCTTCTTGTACTAAATCCAAAACACAGCAGCTACTGAGATGAAAATTAACTCAGTTCCAGCCAAAACCAGGACACCTCCTTTTACAAAATAGTTCAAGAAGTCAGGCATTAGATCCTGAGGGTTTTTCTCCAGCAGCTGCATCACAGGAGGCTGTTTTATACATCGATACTTCTTCGCATTTTCTTTTTTTTTTTAATTCTTTATAATGCAAGCCTTGATATACTTACTTAGTCCTTGTTTATATGGGAAGATGTTTATGTGGAAAATCTAGAGCCCTCTTGAAAACTGAAACATAGAAGAGAAACTTTTTGTGAGGGAAGAAGTTATACCTGGTCTAGTGTGGCCACATAAAGAAATGGTTAAGAAAAGTATCTTTTTTCATCTGTTCAAGCCCCTGTGCCTGCATCTAAAATGTGAGTAGAGACTACACAACTTCTCATCAGAGGAAAGTCCTGGCAAGTTGGGCATTCTTCATGAAGGCTCTTGGCTTCAGAAAACATGCATAATACCACATCTTGGATTTACAGAGATGGTATAAAGACTGTATTTCCCCATAGATTTTATCCTAAAATTGAATGTAATCTATCTTGCTGATGGGCAAGAAGACATGCACTATGTATTTTAGCTACAATGGAAATAATTTGGTTTCTGCAAGCTAGAATGCCTGAAGAGGTGCATAGCCATGATCACATTGTGTGTTACAAATATGCCTCTTGCAGATCTGCATCACGCAACACGATGGGGTTACTCCTTCAATGTCAGGTCATTTTGCGGTGGAACAGCATGAAATGGGGATTTTATGAGTTCTAGCACTGAGATAGGGAAGAACAGATAAAAAACTAAAAGAAAGAGGAAGGGTGAATCTCAGAAATCCTTGCCTTCAACTCCTAAGAAGATCTGTGGGAATTACAGGCTAACGTTTCTATGCTCATCAACATTCCTACAATCATCAAAATGTAGTTTAATTAGTGGAACAATAAATCAGTAAAGAGAAAATGGATATAATGAAGTTCTGATTGTACAAATGTAATTGCACAAGTTTGCATAAAGGGAACATATCAAATGGACAAAACATTTTCAATTTTGCTTTGACACAAAGCTAATTTCTCTAGCATTTGCAGACCTTTTTCTCTTAAACAGCATTTAAGGGAAAAAGCTGAAAAGAGCTATTGAATGAATACATCTGTACTGTCTGAAAGATAAATGCCAAGGGTTTGCTGTACAATTAGGGTCCCACTTCTTGGGTCTTAGAGAGAAAGGCCACATACTAAGGCTTGCTACATAACACTGACAGTTTATTTCTCTGTTAGCACACGGTCAAGATTTTTTCTTACAATTACCTTAACAGCTGTGAAGTTACTGCTGTGCTGAAGTGAAATTAGAAACAAAATTAAAAACTTGAATTGATAAAGGAAGGTATTGGAAGCAAAGGGAGAGCAAGCATCAAGCTTTTGTTTAACAAATGATCTTTTCAAGCAAAGCATATAATAAGGTCAGGCTGCACAGGGCTGTTGAAGATGTCCCTGCTCATTGCAGGGCTGTTGGACTAGATGGCTTTTAAAGGTCCCTTCTGACCCAAACTATTCTGTGATTCTACGATTCTATGATAAAATAAAAGCTGTGGTGCTCACAGACACAGAAAAAACTCAACAACTAGTTTTGTTTTGTCTTGCAACTTTAATCCGTGCCAGCAACAGAAATATGCAGAAATCCAACAGCAATTTTGGTTGGATGCTCACTATTTAGGATACACTATAGTGAGGTATAGAAGGCCCTGAATTGTGGCTCCAGAGGCATTCCTTCCCTTTCAGGAAAAAGCAGACAGGCTATGAGCCTCATCCCTGCAGAACTGACTGGGTGCCCAGCAGGGCATTACAAGTTACTCTTGTCTGTGAGAGCAGGCACAGAGATCATTGGTCTCTGGCAGTCTATGCTTCTCATTTCGGTAATTAAAATTCCTAAAACAGAAAAATAATAAATGAATCTTTGTTGTTTACTATCCTTCTGTCCCAGGAGTAGCACTACTGAAGCCAGTGAAGAAAGGCATTCAGTAGAAATAAAAGAGTGAGAGAGAAGATACTCAATTTACATGTTGCCTTACATCTTTGCCTTATCTATATATGTTATGACTGGCCTTGAACCTAGCATTTCAGTACTGTGAAAAGAGTTTTGCACTTGAATTTCTTAGGCTAGTGTCTTCTGGATATAATGATACTGGTAGGTGAGTGTGGAACTAGTCCGTAAGAAGTAGCCCTTTTTATCTATCAGAAATTTCTTTTCTTCCAAAAAGTCAGATGGAAGGAAGAAGTGATATTTTATGTACACTGTATTTTGCATGCCTCCAATGGCCAGAACAGCTGCCTGAGACAAGACAAAACAAATGAATGATGTCAAACAGTCTTTGTCATTTTAAGTATGTAGTGTAATTACCTGAGCTGAGGCCAGAAAAGTGGATGCAAACTTCATAAGACCTGAAACTGCAGAAATGGAACAACTAGTTTTGTTGTGTTGGTCTTTTTCTTAGCAAAAATCCAGGAGAAAAAAATTGGAAAAATGTTTAATCCAGACAAAAGCAGTATATCATGAGACAAACTAGAGAAGTGTCTGTCTTTCTTACGAGTATCTGGCTCTCAGAGTATGATGCAGTGACTACAGATGAGGTCTTTTGAGATAATTATCACAACACAGTATACACTGACTGATGAATAGCGCTCAGATGTCCTCCCTCTAAAGTGAAGTAAGTGGTGGGAAAGCAGGTGAACATTTCTGAACTGGAGCTTTACAGTCTTCCATGAGCTAAGACTGATCAGCCAAGGCTAGCATTTAGTTGTGACATGACTCAGCCTGTGCTATAGCTGTAAATACCCACACCTACACATCACACCGGGAATATCAAAGCACTTCATGTATACAATCCATTTAACAATATACTGAGCAATACAAGCAAAAGTACTTCAAATATGGTTCAAGTAATAATCACTCTATGTGGTAAACTCAGGGTTTTATCTACCTTAAGGACTGCAGAAGTAAAAATATTTCCTTTGAGATAACAAATAAATTCATTGTTCTGATATCATTCAGGGACAGGAAAGTTAAACAGCTTTAGTCAGTGCCTATCAACCCCTTGTATAAAGCAGGTTACATTCAAGCCTGTGAAATACTCCTTTACATAGAAAAAAGCTCATTCATTATGAACATTACAATATACATATTCATTCTCATCCATAAAAGAAATGTAAACATTGCTCCAAATGTATGCATGTGAGAGTAGGACACAGTGAATCACCTTTTGGAACACAGAAATCATACGGACATAATTGTTTCACTTGGAACCTGAGACACAATATGCTGTATGGTGGTGCAATACAATATGGTGCTGGCATGCTGTATCCTACTTCTTTAGAGCAAACAATGGAAAAGAGCAATAGTCTTTCACCCAAAGAAAACAATGAAGTGATCATAGCAAGAAATGGCTTGTCAGGAGTAGTCAGTGTCTCCTACACTTATTCTTGCAGAATCTTCATCAAGGATTCATCACAGCAGGGAATGCCTTCTTCCAGAACAAAGGTAGACTTCCCACTCAATGCAAACAAAAGTTGCCAAAACTGTCCCCTAAGCTCCATGTAGGCAGACCACAAGATTTTTCACAGACTGGAATTTCACAAGCTATAGCCTAGGAAGCACTGGGACTCCACAGGGTGCTTGCCGGTGGTTTACAGAAATTCAGCTGACTTAATAATGTTGCCCACTCCCATTTTCTAGTGACAGAGTTACATTACAAGATGTCTGGAAACACACAGAATACTTTTGTAAAGCTGATCTGCTACCGAAACAACTGCTGTTGTTGTCACAAGAACCTGAAGCAGCTGCAGATAAAAAAGAAAGGTATCTGTACAGACGCAGGTTGGAGGAGAAGCACATGCAGTTTACTGAGCAAAGTCTGATTTAAACAACTCATCCAGATGAAAGGCCAATAAAGAAGCACATTTGGTGACTTTTCCTCTGGTGGGTAGAAGTCCTGAGAGGTCCATGGCAAGGGAGGGCAGGAGGGGAAGAGACCGGCCAGGAATGAGGCAGTCGCAATCCGGCGATCAAATCAATCATCTGCTGCATTGTAAAAAGATAGGATTTGCCCCAGATGCACAGATATGCATTTCCTAAACTTTTATGACACTATTGAGTGTATTTCCCTAATCATGTTTAAAAAGTAATTTGCCTGTGTGCTGTTCCCTCAGGAGGTTGGAGATGGAGCTTTTCTAATGAACAAGAGGTTCAGTGGCTGTAAAGCTGTGTTAAGCAGCAGTTTTTCAAAGCCATTTTGAAAGATGTCTATCGATGTGTTTAACTGCACCAGGAAATAAAAAATACCACAAATCCCCTTTACACATTGTATCTATGTTTAACCTGTGTTTGCTTTTTTCTTTCTGTGAATGTTTACACATGATTTTTCTGCTGGTGATATTTTACAGATTCAAGAGAGGAAATCAAAGAACAGAACTGAAAATATTCAGAATTATTTCTTCTCCTCCCTCACTTTCACACTTCCAATTTTCTGTCAGTTTGGTTTAATTTCTACTTTTTCTGCTTCTAGTAAATCTGCGTCCATTTAAATTCAACTAAAGCTCTGATAGTAATACTATATATTCTGGTATATCATTGACAATAAAGATTCTACAGGTCAAAAATTTCTGTTATTTACAAGAAACATAAGCCATGACTCACGCACTAGGTAATCAGTAATTTCCATAAAACCTAGTATTCTTTTATAGGTAAGGCAAACAAAGTTTCTTAAATTTCAGAGATTAGCAGGCGCATGCCCTCTAAATAACATTTATTGTTAAATTTTCACGGTGTTTTGTCATTTGATTGTTTTCCTTTTAGCCTGCAATCCTGAAGTCAAAGATTGCCTCCAAATCCCACTTATTATTTGAAAAGCAGCAGGTAATATGAATAATTTAAGAAAATTCGACATGCTATTTAAAATATTTTTCATGTTATGCTAATATAATAATTATTTGACATTCAAAGCCCTTGCATTGCATGGGATACTAAGAGATAATATATTTGATGGTTATAACAACTAGCTCTTTTAGTCCTCTAGGAGCTTCAATGGAGAGCCAAAATTGGGACTTTACAGTAGTATTGTTAGGTGAAAGAGACTTCTGGTCATCTCCTTCACTGACAAACAACTCCGTGTTTGTGAATATACCTAGTAATGTCAGCGGTTAGATGTCTGGGGCCAAAAGCCATAAAATAGCTTGAAACTCAAGAGATATCACTTTAAAAAGTTACCAAGGGTTTGTCCCAGGTATGTGCTGTATTCATTGTACTGTGTCTTTTGTTAATACTCATAAAAGAGCTTGCCTCACTCTGCTAAGCTGAATATTTTGTGCAATGCTCTCCTAAATACAGATGTGAATATGACAGGTACAAAAGAGTACTGCCATCCTAGATGCTAAAGAAAAAAATATCTTTTTTGCTCATGACTAAAAGCCTTTATCTCTCTTTCAATAGCGTCCTTTTGAAATTGCACAATAAGCTTTCAAATAGGGCACATCAATGCTTCAATTCAATTAGTATATTAAATTGTCTATCTCACAAAGTAATATATTTCCCATAGAAAAGGATAATTACATTTTTAAATGTACTTTTCTGATGGATTTATTTTATTTTAACCAGGAAAAATAATCCAATCTCAAGCATATAATTTATTCCATTGGAACAGGGGAAAATATATTCACATAATCAAAACCAAAGTTAGTAAACTACTTCATCATTCCAAGACTCAGGTGAAACATTTCTGGACAAGAGGCATGGAAGCTGCATGTTAACAGAGTAATCCTGCAAGGTTTGTGGATGCTGACCTCATCTGCCTTCAGGCCTGAAATATGTTTTTGAGTAGTTTTCCAGGTATCTATAGAAATTGATGCATTCCTAGAAAAAGACGCTGTATACCCTTGAAAATCTCATTTCCTGTCATCCCCTTTCTGCTTGGAAACCTGCTGAAAGTATACTATTCGTATAATAATATACGTCACGTCATATATTGCAATTATATACTTTGATAGGTTTATTTGCATTTATTTTAATCTTTCTTCTACTGGATACAGTGAACTGGTTCAGGTTCTGTCCTTACCTTGATCCTATCAAGATTTAAGACAACAAAATAGAATCCTTTTAAGTTTCTGCTGGGTTTGATCTGGGGCAGGGATAAAACAGACTAGTTGATTTAAAAAGTGCATTTTACAGAAAAAAAATAGAGCATAGATACAAATATGACATTTATAGAATTATACAGTCATAGAGTCATTTGGGTTGGAGAAAACCCTTAAGATTATTGAGTCCTACTGTTTATGCTGAATATCAGTTTCTGACCCACCCTTTAGCAATCCCTGCAAAAACAGTGATGGTAATCTTATTTAAAATAGCACAGGATAACATAGGAAACTGTACCTATGTAGTAAACCTGCAGAGACAGGGATGAACAGTTTCTTACTTTTTATATATTTGAGAACTGGTTGGTTTCCTCTTTTGTCATTTGATTGTGAAGTCTCCCCTACAATATAGGTTGACTATTTAAAAAATATTTCTCAAATGTACAGCTACCCTCATTTCCTTCCCCTCGTTCAGGGGCCCTCCTCCCTTCCAGGAGACATAGAATAATGGAGTCTAGAAGTCAAAGCATAATTAAGAACATACCTGGGGCGGGGTGTGTGTGTGTGTGTGTGTGTGTGTGTGCGTGTGTGTCTCCCCATAGACATTAAATCTAAAACCAGAATGTAGCCAGTTACATGTATTTTTCCATTTTTCTCCCAGTCATCAAACATCTTTGGCTCCTGTATCTCAAATTCACCTGCTCGTGAATGTTTTATTTCAAGTATGCTCATGTGTGAATACCACCAGCTATTGCTTTGTGTGTGGATAAGTCAGTGTCATGCTTGGACCCACTGGATGCTGTCAGATTCCTGCTGAAGTCAATTAGTCATTTCAGCCGTTGCTTTACAGACCCAGATCCTCACAGAGAGGAAGATACAAAACTACACACCATAGTCTAGCCTGGCAATCTATTTCATTAGTTTCCCATAGATGGATTTCTATAACAAGATGACAGCATCACCTGTTATTCCAGCACTGTTAGAGAGATATTAAAAAGAGACTGCATTGCATCACAAATAACAAAACCACCTGCAGGACTGAAGCAGTTTGTACATGGAGGTGACACATATATCTGAAATAGAATTAAAGCAGATGGAGGAAACCTGACCCCTGCTTAGAAAGTCTTATGCATATGAATTGTCTCAGTTTGAGATCTCTTTGTTATTGTGAGTTCTGTGCTAAAATTAAGATTAAAACAAAGGAAGCAATGCAGTTACATCTCTGTTTCGACAATTCTAAAACTGTGGCTACCAGGAAAAAAAATTATTACAGTAAATTTTCAATTTTTCTGCTCATTTCTGAGTGCAGTCAGCAGATTTTTTTTTTTACCCATGAATATTTATAAGCAGTCATAAATAATCCATTTACTATGGACTTGATCAGAAACTGGATGGACTATTTGTGCAGGTGAGTAAAGGAACAAAAAACTGGTTACTGGAAGCGTACACTATGTGAACAGCAAGAGCAGATTTTGTCAGGCTTTTTCCTGAGTGCAGGAAAGGATTGGGAATAAACCATTTAAATTGTAATCTGATTCTAGACATGTTTCCACCAGAAACAAGTAAACTGGCTTGTGAGTTTACATAGTTCAATTGTATATTAACTGCAAAAACTCACATATTAGTTACAAAGAACTTAAAAACGCAAGCAAATGGTACAAATTAAGTATAGAATATCTGGGGGAAAAAGAAGGGGATGAAAATTTTCAACCTATGCTAGAATATTTTTTGTTTTAGTTGTTTTAGTGTACTATCAAAACCCATCAACACAAAAATCTCTTTTCCAAGAGCACCAGCTCTAAATGGTTCAGATCTGAGCACAAGGTGCGGCCATTCTGGATACCAACACAAGCAAATTTTGTGCTCAAAGTCAGCATACACCAATTGCAAAAAAATCATTCCAATATGGTGGTTCTGGCACTTCCACAGATCCCTGATTCCTATAATTTTGTAATAGAGTGGTTAATGTGGAGAACAATTTAAAGCAGCCTTTAGGCTCTATATGTTCACTTTCAGGAAGTTACAGTGCTTTGTACATTATCAATTACTATTACTCTGTGATATAAAAAATTATACTCATCAAGGAATTACTTGCTTCTGGCTGAGGAGATGTCAGGAGGAGTGAAAAATAGTAGGTTTGTAAAGGTTAGCATCTGGTTCATTGTATGCTGCCTGCCCATATCTCTTCTCATACACTTTCAGCAGCCCACTTTTTATCAGAATTATAACTTTTTTAGAAAGTGCAGAATTATTTTCTTTTTTAGGCAAATGGCATTCAAAACATCTGCATTTGTAGATTTAAATAAAATGAAACTTCTATGGTTTAATTGCACTTAAAGTTAAGTTACATACTATAAACTGAAAAACTTAAAAATTAAAACACTGGGAATCATTGCTGTTCCTATCTGTAGCTATTCAAATAGATGAACCACCACCTCCAGAACCTCTGAAGTTATTCTTCATTCTAAAGCTTACAAAATTAAATATTTTTCTTAGAAAGGATGGCAGATAAACAATCTTTTTGAATCTTTTCTCCCTGGTCCTGAAACATTTTTCCTTATTTGGAAAAGAAGGTTATAAGGAGTAGTCAGCATGGATTCACCAAGGGGAAATCATGCCTGACCAATCTGATAGCTTTCTACGATGGCGTGACTGGCTGGGTAGATGAGGGCAGAGCCGTGGATGTTGTCTACCTAGACTTCAGCAAGGCTTTCGACACAGTCTCCCATAACATCCTCCTAGGGAAGCTCAGGAAGTGGGGCTGGATGAGTGATCAGTGAGGTGGATTGAGAACTGGCTGAATGGCAGACCTCAGAGGGTTGTCATCAGCGGTGCTGAGTCTAGTTGGAGGCTGGTAACTAGTGGTGTCCCCCAGGGGTCAGTGCTGGGCTCAGTCTTGTTCAACTTCTTCATCAACGACCTGGATGAAGAGTTAGAGTGTACCTTCAGCAAGTTTGATGATGACAGAAAACTGGGAGGAGTGGTGGACCAGAAGGCTGTGCTGCCATTCAGCGTGACCTGGATAGGCTGGAAAGTTGGGCAGAGAGGAAGCTGATGAGGTTCAACAAGGGCAAGTGCAGGGTCCTGCATCTGGGGAGGAACAACCCCATCCACCAGTACAGGCTTGGGGTGGACCTGCTGGAGAGCAGCTCTGTGGAGAGGGACCTGGGAGTGCTGGTGGACAACAGGTTGACCATGAGCCA
>Ga0065711_1045868_pt1 | contig 13224 bp, 5 predicted proteins | sample Hoacrofraction12_FD_59098 | JGI IMG/M metagenome (GOLD analysis project Ga0065711, IMG submission 59098) | Hoatzin crop microbial communities from Cojedes, Venezuela - Epithelial fraction 12 v2 (version 2) | ecosystem: Host-associated > Birds > Digestive system > Esophagus > Crop | place...
CCCACCGGCGCGGGGGGGACCTGCCCGCCGGGAGCCCGCTCCTCCCGCCCGTTTTCCCATCTGCTGCCTACCCAGAAAATAACGAGATCCCTACTTTCTTCCACGATGGTTAGTTATAAAGTTACACACACACACACGTGTCCTTCACCTGCAGGGACTGCTTTCAGTACAAGTCAGCTGGCAGAGGTACCTGCGCATCACTTCAGTTTCTGAACTTCTGAAATGCTTGAACTAATCACATCTGACACAGCGTCCTTGTGCTCTGCGTGAAGCGAAAAACTGGGAGAGAAATGAGCACCCAACTTTCCCTTCAATATATTTTTACATTTTCTAAAGATAATTTGTATTATCTTTAACGCCTTTTGTAATTATCTTTAACCCCCTGACCAAATCCCATCTGCGCCAGCCATGCCGGCGCGGGCGCTGGCTGGAGCGCAGGCCAGCGGTGCTGGCAGGTACTGTGCCAGAACTTCAGGCCTGGCCACCTCCCTTTGGTCCCTGTGCCCATTCCCTGCCCCATCGTCTTCATCTCCAGTTTTGTACTAATCGACTTCCAGTGGGCCAGAAAGTTGATTTTTAATGAGCATAACTGCATTGACTGAAGTTTTTGGGGGAGGCTGTTACTGAAACCTGCTCTGTTGCAATTTCGTATCTTGTTGTGACTGAGGTTTTGAAGAAGCTGCAAATTCTGACTGAAAAATTTACCGCTGCCGAGGTGTTTATAATGCTTCTTTTTGACATGGATTCCTTCCAGCAGGCAGAGAGCTTACATGGCAGCATTACCCCGGAGAGCAAGCTCTGGGCAGGCAGAACCATCACCTGCTCCGGAGCTCCTGCACCTTCGCACACGGAGTGCGACCTTTGTGTGCTGCAGAGCTGGGAGGAGAGACAGGGCTTGCAGCCCCTGGTTCTTATTTTGAGATAATTCGAGAAGCGCACAGATTATTTATTTCGTGTATTCAGCCATGTAGTTTCACAGACCTTACAGGACCCTAACTCTCTCTTTCGGAGCTGTCCATCCCCCCTGTGTGCTTAGAGAGAAAAATGGATTAAAATGTTACTAGTAAGGGCTCTCGCACACACAGAGTTTGACTGCGTAAGCCTCGCTTCTCCAGAAAAGCAGGCTAAAGCCAGTTACACAGGCTTACACCAGCTGAACCTATTGAGTTCTCTTTGTCTTATATGTCTACCTGATAGAATATTACATCCTTTATTTCAACACCCTCCTTGTTTATATGATTAAGCTTTTATCTGGTAATAGATATAGGGCCCAGTTTTCTAAGACTGTGATGAGCAGTGAGCACTGAGACTATGTGTGGGAAAGAATTGTCAGGGCAGAGTTGAACTGTTCAGCTGCCTAACAGGCTTGTAACCCCAGTGAATATCCCTTTTAGAAGAAGCAGTTTGTTTTGTTTAAGCTTGGGATAAATATTACATTTGGCATTTATTTACCACTGACCATTTTCTAGGTATTTAAGAAATAATGAGTAGCAGGGATTTCATCCTTTTCCATGTGGAGAATCTGTTAAATAAAGATTGTTCCCTTAGCAGTCAAATCTAAATAACTGATTTGACCTGTATTTTTAAAAAATATAAGGCTCATTCCTCTGAGTATGTTGTGCCTGATACAAACAATTATATGGTAGTAAAATTCTGTATTTATTTGAAGGCTCATTTGGGGGTAGTAATAAGTATTTGTTACTGTTGAGGCTTTGTTGCTGAATTAAACACGATATGCTAAATATAGAACTGTCTTTCTTTAAGGGGATTCCTGTCCATAATGCCATCAATTCGGGTAATCCCTTATCCTTCTGCTCAGATTCCTGAGTGGGTCATTCTTACTCATGCTGTTAAAGCCTAGTATTTAATTAGAAACTACTCAATTATAGTACCTTTTTCCCCATATCATTTTTTTCCCACAGTTCTCTGGTTTGGGGAACGCACTGGCATTTTAACATCCCAAGAATGAAAAATATTGCTCATTCTGTTTTAATGGAATTCTGATATCATTCAGCTGTACTGGGCCATACCAAATTTTGCCTCTCAGGACCAATTAGTTACATTTGAAGAGTTGACAATTGTATAAACTGTGCAAAAGGATGTGGAGACGCTCTGGGTGCAAGCAGATGTAAATTTGCTTAGCCCATGAGCCAAACTGGGCAGGCCGGTGCCGGATCCATGCCGGAAGCCGTATAGCCGCATTAGCGTGGCTTTGCGCCCAAGCTGGTATGCGAAGGACACGTGTGGCTATATGGCTTCCGGACCAGCCTTGGCAGCTCAGAGCGAAGGCAGAGCGAGTTCACGGCTGTCTGCAGCTGCTTGTGCAGACATACCCTCAATAACGTCACAGCAACAGTATATTCTTTGGGAGTTTAGGGTTTGGTAAAAACATGCTGTGAGACAGACCATTAGCTTGGGTAAATTGTGTCATGCACTGTTTTGCTTGCCATCAGCTGTAGATGAAACTGGTAACAGACCACAGACTGGAGATTATTTGTCTGGTATACTGCTTAAGCTTACAATTTGTTAGAGATGAAAAATTTGACCCAAATGCTCAGAGGCCAGTACTGAAATTTGCAATCTAGATCTTCTAGCGTGACTATAAATCGGTGCCTGATATGGTCAATACAATGTCTATACAGAAGGAAAATGTAGATCTCGATAAGGCTATGAAATCTATCTTTTTTTTCTTATTTATCACTAAATATAAACCAAGAGGCCCACTAAAATTAATTCACTCAATAATACTGGTTTATGTGAATGAAACTATGTGCAGTACTATCTCTTCTAGTCCATTCCTGGTACTGAGAGATACTTTCTATGTTGTCTTGACAAATTCGTGTAATTTAACTGAAGACTGAATGGGAAAGGATCGATAACATGAGCTTCTGGTCAGTGTTGGCTTGGTCTTTTCTGCTATGTAAGAGTTAAACTATTCCCTCTGGTGATTCTTTCCTAAATACCAGTCGCTCTGTACTTACGCTTGTACAGCTGCCAAACTGGGCCATAATCAAGTGCAATCAAATTTATGTACTGTAGTATCTAGTGAGGTGTTGAGGAGCAGCTGCAAAAAGCTGCCTACAGCTCTCTGAGGAGCCTGCTCAGAACAATGTTTTATAATGTACCAAAGCAGTATGTATTTTCCATAGAATTAAATTGCTCTTGGAAACACAGGTCTTTTGCTTCACATTATTAGACTCTGGATTTTTCCCTCAATTTCACCTGTGTTACCTTGCTGATAGAAATATATTGGCACTCGGAAACAGCTCTTCCCCAGCCAAGGAGGATAAACCTTCTGCTGGGTTAGTATTGGGAAATCTGTGGGGTACCTGAATGATAACATAAAGTGTGTATAATGCCCCATTTCTGAACTACCTGTCATGTGTATCACCATGATGTAAATAATAATGAAAATACATTTCACCCCAGTGAGAGCAAGCTGTTAGCCCTTGCCTAGCATATGTGATCTGAAGTCTTTATTGTGGAGAAAGTCAGTCTAGAGATGTGAGTTTTAAGGGTATGACTAGAGGGCATAAATATATTTACTTTCAGAGTGAAAAGCAAAATGGCACTTGCATGAAACTGAAAGGGAAGGATTACCCAAGGGTAAGAAGAACTGATCAAAGAGCCATCTCACTTGACACCATTATACTACTTTAAATTATCCATATTGCTATTATATTGCAGAACTGATGTCAGATTACCCCAAAAGTTCCCCAAAGGATGCTTTGAGATTGCCTGAGCTTGTAGAGGAAAATTCCATTTGACCTTCTTAGGAAACCTTATTAAGAATCCCTCCTCCATCCCTCAGACATCTTCAGAGGTTTCGCTACATTATAATCGGTAACATTACTGATGTTCTTAGCTGTGTTTAGGAATACAGAGTCTAATGGTCAAATCCCATGCTGTCTTCTAGTGTTTTCTTTTGCTTGTGCAACTTAGAGGTCCAAACTCTTTCAGTGAAAAATGATATTGCAGAGGTATGCATGTTGTAATGACAAGATTGGACCAAATCAGTACAAATTATTTAGGCGGTGCCCGTAGGGATCTAGTGATGTGCAATAGACATCTATGGTCACAAAGTGGATGGGTGTGGAAAGCACTAAAGTGATTACAGATGGGGTGTGAGAAGTTTGTGACCTGGCAGAATTTTTTTGTAGTCCTCCAAGAGCTCTAAAATACTTAGTGTCTCACAAAAAAATGGCAATGACATGTGGATCTTGAGGGACTGGCTACATTCCCTCTGTTTCCTTTGGATAGAAACATCTATGAACTATAAACAGTTGAATAAATCAGACATTTCTTTACAATCCAAATTTGTGTTTCAAATCCTTTTGCCCTTTTTTAAATCTAAAAGCACTTGAAAGAAGTGACAGAACAGATAATCAAGTATTATGAAGTTTCTTGTCTCTTTTCCACAAATGTGAAGCTGCACATCCACATTTAATAGATAATTTGTTTTCATTTGCCTCCTGACCTTTGAATTTAGGAAATACCTTTTTTTTCAATCAGAACAGCTAAGGTCCACAAACCAGCCTAAGTTCTGTGTGAGCTATGCCACAATGTCTCAGATCTCCTTTATGAGTCAGTGATCAAAGGTTGCTGTTTGTCCCTTCCAGCACTCATAGATATGTCACCGTAACCTCACATGTGGGGCTATCTGGGAGAAGCAGTGACGAAATAGTTGGACATTGATCTTCACTCTGTGCTGTACAAAGTACTATCTTGTTTACATTAGCTCATAAAAACAGATTTCCTACTGCACACTGAGAAAATACAATGCATGATGTGAATTCCTGGCAGGAATCCTTAACAGTTACAAGTGTTAGATATTAAGGAAAATGAGACCTCAGCATTTTGGGTTAAAAATAAAACTCATATGATTTTATACAGCATTATTTTAAAAGCAGAATCTCAAAAAGTTGCATGTTATGATGTCATAGAAACGTCAGTTCGGTTTCTTTTGTAGGTTTAAGTTTCTTTTCCAGCAGCCTATCTTTAAAATTAAACACAATCACTGCAAACAGTGTATTGCAGACAGCGAGATCTTCTAACATATTGTTCATTGTCTGAAGATCAAGAGCCAGATCTTCCATCATGCCTGACACCTTTGAGCTTCCACTGTGTTTAGTAAAATAGCTGTATACCAAGGCTCTCTGAAAAGTTAATTCACATTTCAAGTGCTATTTACGGCTGATAATCTAACCGTACAGAAACTGCTGCTACAGTCCTATTTGTAAAACAGCTTCCACTTTTTCTATTTGTTTTTTTGAGCATAGACACTTTTTTTCATTTATATCAAGATATCTAAACTTTACAAATGCCATTTCCTATTACTTGATTTTCAAAGGAGATGAACCTTAGTAGTCCTCTGGACCTTCAGGAGGATTCTAGACTTCTTGTCTCCTTTGAAATTCACGCTGTAATACTATGAAACTTTTAATAATACATGACACTGGGGATCATTCCACTGACTACAAGTGATCATGGTATTTCCTTAGTTGTGTTCAGATCAGCAGAAGCCTGTTGGTAAATCAGTAGTCTGCAAAACTATTGGAGCCTGAGTAAAATTCACAGAGACCCTATGTGTCATTTTGTTGCCTGCCTGGACTGTACACAAACATTCACAGAGTTCATCTGTACAAATGGGCTGCACTTCTACAAGTGCACAACCCATACCTGATCCAGCTTAGTTCAGGGTGTGAACATGGATTATTGCAGGATTTTATCTTCCTCTGTACTTCAACAAATGGTGTCATGCCATAGGAGAGGTCCTGTCATCACTCAAAAGTGGGTGGATGGGACTGGAGGTGTAGGGTGGCACCAGCTTCCAACCAAGATGCACTTGATTGTCTGTAATACGTATGGAGGTATAAAGTGACAGATGTGCTAACCTGCTGTTAGCACATGTATGGGCAGGAGGCATTTTTTCCTGTGCAATGTGCTAGGACATCTGGAGATGTCCTCAGTCTTCCACAGCAAGTGCTCTAGCCACACTGCCCAAGTTGCAGAAGGCAAAGGGGGGGACTGGGAGAAGGAAAAACCACCCACTGTAGGAGAAGACCAGGTTAAAGACTGCCTAAGGAACGTGAAGGTCCACAAGTCCATGGGGCCTGATGAGATGCATCCGTGGGTCCTGAGGGAACTGGCGGACAAAGTTGCCAAACCACTCTCCATCATATTTGAGAGGTCGTGGCGGTCTGGGGAGGTCCCCACCGACTGGAGAAGGGGTAATATCATCCCCATTTTTAAAAAGAGAAAAAACGAAGACCCGGGGAACTACAGGCCAGTCAGCCTCACCTCTGTGCCTGGCAAGATGATGGAGCAGATCCTCCTTGAAACCATGCTAAGGCACATGGATAACAAGGAGGTGACTGGGGACAGTCAGCACGGCTTCACCAAGGGCAAATCGTGCCTGACCATCTTGGTATCCTTCTACGATGGGGTTACAGCATTGGTGGACAAAGGACAGGCAACTGACATCATCTACCTGGACTTGTGCAAGGCATTCGACACTGTCCTGCATGATGTCCTTGTCTCTAAATTGGAAAGACATGGATTTGACAGATGGACCACTCGTTGGATAAGGAACTGGCTCGATGGACGCACACAAAGAGTTACAGTCAATAGCTCGATGTCCAGGTGGAGACCAGTGATGAGTGGTGTGCCTCAGGGGTTGGTACTGGGCCCGGTGCTGTTCAATATATTTGTCGGTGACATGGACAGTGGGACTGAGTTCACCCTCAGCAAGTTTGCCGACGACACCAAGCTGCGTGGTGTGGTTGACACACTGGAGGGAAGGGATGCCATCCAGAGGGACCTTGACAGGCTGGAGAGGTGGGCCTGCGTGAACTGCATGAAGTTCAACAAGGCCAAGTGCAAGGTCCTGCACGTAGGTCAGGGTAATCCCAAACACAAGTACAGGCTGGGTGGAGAGTGGCTCGTAAGCAGCCCTGAGGAGAAGGACTTGAGGGTACTGGTGGATGAGAAGCTCAACATGAGCCGGCAATGTGCGCTTGCAGCCCAGAAAGCCAACTGTATCTTAGGCTGCATCAAAAGCAGCGTGGCCAGCAGGTCGAGGGAGGTGATTCTGCCCCTTTACTCTGCTCTCGTGAGACCCCACCTGGAGTACTGTATCCAGCTCTGGAGCCCCCAACATAAGGAGGACATGGATGTGTTGGAGTGGGTCCAGAGGAGGCCCAAGAAGATGATCCGAGGGCTGGAGTACCTCTCCTATGAGGACAAGCTGAGGGAGTTGGGGCTATTCAGCCTGGAGAACAGAAGGCTCTGGGGTGACCTTATAGCAGCCTGCCAGTACCTGAAGGGGCCTACAGGAAGGGTGAAGAGGGGCTTTTCACAAGGGTGTGTAGTGATAGGACAAGGGGGAACGGCTCTAAACTAAAAGATGGCAGATTTAGATTAGATGTCAGGAAGAAATTCTTCACCATGAGGGTGGTGAAACACTGGCCCAGGTTGCCCAGAGAAGCTGTGGATGCCCCCTCCCTGAAACTGTTCAGGGCCAGGTTGGATGGAGCTCTGAGCACCCTGGTCTGGTGGAAGATGTCCCTGCTCCTGGAAGGGGGCTGGAACTAGATGATCTTTAAGGTCCCTTCCAACCCAAACCATTCTATGATTCTGTGATTCTATGAGATGTAAAAACTAAACTATAACATATGACTGTAAGAAAGGGTAGACCATGTAGGGTCAAGCAGAGACAGGGACAGGCTATGGTCCTCCCACCAGTACCACTGTCACTCCAGCACATGATGAGGACAGCAGGCTTCTCTATCACAGCTATCCTGGAAAGAAAAAGTCATTCAGATCCCTCTTTCTCACTGCTGAAATAACTTTAACTCCACTAGAGACTAAGAGCAAAATCAAGCATCAAACTAGAGAAAGAGCCAGAGAAAGTTTCTTATGTCTTGCCCTCATTACTGTAAAGAGTCTTATTTTCTTTGTTGCAAACTGTTTCTCCGTAAATGGTACCTCCATGGAAGTGAAGCGGCCTGTCATGAAAGTACAGATAGCTGGGCACAGGTGGGGAAAATGGTGGTCCACTGCCATACAGAGATCACTTCAGGCACATCTTTCTTCATGGCAGATTGTTTCTCTTTATCTAAAGTGCCTTAATTTCTCTGTTTCCTTGTCTATAAAATGGAGATACTGCCTTCCTGTATGATAGAAGGTTATATTAATAAAGCATTTTAAGATGATTATATGGCTTGCGCTATGGAAATGGAGATTATTACCATGTTGAAACTTGAAGGCACTGACCTTGATAAAAAGGTAAGCGACAGCCTGCCTGCATGATCAAGCAGCATTAGTGAAGTCAGCACTTCACTTTCATGATGCTTGACTGTAATATAATCATCTCTAATGTAGCTGTTAGAGGAGCTTCCCAGCCCACTGGGAGAACTTGCTTAGGAAGGTCTTTTCTACGATGTGCAATTATAAAATGAGAATGCGAGGGAGGGTTCTGGATGAATGAAAATGAACATGATTCTAGGAACAACTGTTGGTGGTTAATACTTGACCATTACTTCTTGACAGGATTAATGTCTTTCTAATCACACTAATCCCTTCTGATAACTTTATCCATAATCCATCTATTTCAAAGCAACATCCAGATGGCTTTTGGTGGAGAGGAAGACAAAATAAACCTGCAGAATGGGGTCTTAACAGCAGCTTCTTGTATTTTCCCTTTCTGGGGATGTAGGTTTTGATCTTGAGACAGGTCAAAAAATGTGCTTTTTATCAGAGGGCAACAGAAAAAAGTAAAGAATCTTAGAGAAGATAAAAAGCTCTGTTTTTATTTGTAAATAAAATACTTCATAAGTACTCTGATGCTTATCAGTGACAGCCAGAACTAGCCTAGAGGTGCTCATGAGGATTTAGCTACTTGTTTGCATGGGACTAACTAGATTTCCAAAATATTGAAAAATTTCCATTCCTCATTACATCAAAATTACTATAGTAATTTGGGGGGGTCTTATGCAGATTTCTCTCAAAGCAGACATGAAACTTACTACTTAATAGTTTCATTGATTTGTACTATTACAAATATTTAAAACAACCTAGTAACTGACTTTGCATTTTTAATTAGTCATATATAAGAATAATTCCTGGAGTTGTTGAGATCTTCTTCTTTCCTTCTGGTTTCCCCTTAAAAGCTTAATCTAGGTTTCATTAGATCTTCCACTGATCCTGGCTTCCCTCTTCACCTTTCTCCCTCAACAAGGACCCGATAAAGAATTAATTTATTGTTACCTTTCATAGATCACATGGAGACTGTCCAAAAAAGTAAAAAAACTTTTGTCAAGCCATCCTAGAGAAAATAATGTAGCTAGGATTTTTTTTAACTAACAATTAACAATGTAACAACTGAAGTCTTAGTGAAATAATTGTCTTAAATATCTGTCCCACTAAAACGCTGCAAGTAAATAAACTCTTTTGAATTATTGGCCGTATGCAGCTTTTGATCAAAATGCTGCTATTTTATTTACTGGTTTTCTGACATTTTTTCTCCAATAAAAAAGTGGCTAGATAATTCAGAGAAGAGATAAGACTGATGTGGCTGCATCAGAACAACTTATTTCCCAGAAGACAAAGCAGAATAGATTTAGAATTACCTAAGCCCAAATAAAAAAGCCAGATATCTTTTACTTGTTTAGAGTAAAAATATGACCCTTAGAAAGATTATAATCCTGAAAATATTGTGGAGCATCAGGTTTGCATTGTGTAGAGATCTTCAGGTTATCAAAACACAACTTTGAAGAGGCTTGAAAGCCACAGACATACAAGGGCCATACGACAGATATTTACATAGATATACAGCAGATACAACAATTTTGGAGGCTGTTCTTCAAATTGTGTGTAGTCTCCAAGAATGCACAGTTTCATCCAAGATTTGTTGGATAAACAAGATAGAACAAAAGAAATGAAGCAGACTGTCCTAGACAGCAGAAAGAAAAGCCACAGGAAGATCATTTTTTCATGTAATAGCAACAATCAATGCAGGAGATACAGAGGTCATGGGGCTACGTATTTTATTATGGTGTCTGTTATTTATATCCAGCACCAGATATTTTGAAGTGAGGTGGAAGAAACCTCTTAAATCATAGTAATCAGAGATTTAACTTAAATTCTGCATTACAGGATTTAATATCTCATCCAAAACCCATTAACACATATTTTGGAAGCCTTAGGCTTGACACAATTTTTTTTTCTTTATAAACTAAGGAATGGTCCCTGAAAATTAAATGATGCTTTTGTGAATTTTTTTTTGCCAGGCTGATTAAATGAGTGAGATGTACTGTAATTATTCAGAAAAACTGCACATTGTTTTGCATTGCCTTAATCCTGTTTTGTCCATTTGGCAATCATTAAAACATGTTATGGAAGACATGCATGAAACATACGTGTGGAAGCCACTTAGCTACATAGTAAGTCAAGTGATTGTAGTCTATGAATCAAATATCTGTCCTGTTATTTCAAGCCTAACCAGATTCTGAGGCTGGACAAGAATTAAAGGTGCACTGTTTTTCATTCCACTGTGTTTCATGAGAGACTTCTAGTGGATGGCATGGGAACCTCTTTGTTCAGTCTTAAAAGAAGCTTGGGAAACTGTTGGGGAAGTTTTATGTAGCCGGGAGTGTCTGATTAAAAATAGTTTTACAGGAAAAACCTGAACATCTTACAATGATCTTAAGTTAAACCACCTGGAAGCTTATTCCTCCTGACCTCCCTATTCCCTAGGAAATAAGAAAAGTACTTTTTCTTGTCATTCTTTGGCTACGTTATGTGAATGTTAGAGCTCTAGAGATCAATGGTGAGGAATTCATGTGATGTAACTATGTATTACTTCATACAATAACTGTGATAATCAATATGTCTCTTAGTCTGTATGTCTTCTGTTGTGTTCCCTCTGACATCAAACATATGAAGCCAAAAGAAAAACAGTTAATGAGTGGTTACTGTCTTGTACTAGTTACAGGCATTTCTTCCTGAAAATGATTCTGAGCAATTGCTTAAAATGACATGACCACTGTTACTCCAAAGCCTTTGGAGAATTGCTTCCACTGGTCCCTTCTTAAAACTGAGCATTGAAGGCCATGGAAAACACAGGGCTTTGTCTGAACCCAGACCTTAGTTCATGCTTCTGTCACACCACAGTTACCCCCATTGCACCTCTATAGTTAATTACTTTTGAGGACTTTCTCATCACAGCATGAACTGAGCATGACTTTATCTGGTGACAGGATAATCTCATTACAGATGATGATCTTGTTAATGAATATCCCCAAGACAGAGCAATCTCATTATTAGCCCCCTCAGGATTTGTCACCTAGGAGCCAATGTATGATTAGATTCTAGCTGCACAACATCTTCCCAGATCCTAACAGCCCAATATCTTGAGGCTGAGGTAGCATCCCCAAAGGCACATGAACCACTGGACACAGTTAGTTAGGATTTTTGCCCCTAAGTACTAAATACTTCTGGACATACTTCTCAGGTGAACAATCAAGACAGTTCAAGTGCTGTGTGCAGGGTTCGTCTCCCTGTTTTTCTGTAGAACAAACACAACACAGTAGCATCAAGGACAACAGAAAGTGTGGCTTTACCACATGGACAGTGACTTCAGGGCAGTACCAGGAAAAGAAGTGTACTGCCTGTCTCCTTCATAGTGCCCTCTCCAAGAATTTACTCTGCATTTGTGTCCTACCTACAAATTACAGAACTGCTGGTCAAGGGTCAGGCCTTAATACCACTGGTGTCTGTTTCCCTGCATAGTATACCTAAAATATACCTAAAATCTCCATCCCTTATTGGATGCAGGGGGGAATATTGTCACCAAGTTGAGGAGAAGGCTGAGGTACTTAATGCCTTCTTTGCCTCAGTCTTTAGTAGTCAGACTGGTTATTCCCAGGGTAGTCAGCCCCCAGTGCTGGAAGATAGAGATGGAGAGCAGAATAAACCTCCAATAATCCAGGAGGAAGCAGTTAATGACCTGCTATGCCACCTGGACATCTTCAAGTATATGGGGCCAAATGGGATCCACCCAAGAGTGCTGAGGGAACTGGCGGAGGAGCTAGCCAAACCACTCTCTATCATCTATCAGCAGTCCTGGCTAACAGGGGAAGTCCCAGATGACTGGAGGATCGCCAGTGTAACATCCATCTACAAGAAGAGCTGGAAGGAGGATCCCGGGAACAACAGGCCTGTCAGCCTGACCTCAGTGCCGGGCAAGATTATGGAGTGGCTCATCCCGAGTGCACTCACTGGGCATGTGAAGGACAACCCAGGGATCAGGCCCAGCCAGGATGGATTCATGAAAGGCAGGTCCTGCTTGACCAACCTGATCTCCTTCTATGACCAGGTGACCCGCCCAGTGGATGAGGGAAAGGCTGTGGATGTTGTCTACCTGGACTTTAGCAAGGCCTTTGGCACTGTCCCCCACAGCATCCTCCTGGAGAAACTGGCTGCCCATGGTTTGGATGGGTATACTCTTCACTGCATAAAGAACTGGCTGAATGGCCGAGCACAGAGAATGGTAGTAAATGGAGTTAAATCCAGCTGGTGGCTGGTCATGAGTGCTGTTCCCCAGGGCTCAGTTTTGGGTCCGGTCTTGTTTAACATCTTTATCAATGATCTGGATGAAGGGATTGAGTGCTCCCTCAGTAAGTTTGCAGATGACCCCAAGTTGAGTAGGAGTGTCGATCTGCTTGAGGGTAGGAAGGTCCTGCAGGGGGATCTGGACAGACTGGATCGATGGCATGAGGCCAATTGTATGAGTTTTCAACAAGGCCAAGTGCCGGGTCCTGCCCTCGGGTCACACCAACCCCATGCAACACTTCAGGCTTGGGGACAAGTGGCTGGAAAGCTGCCCAGCGGAAAAGGACCTTGGGGTGCTGGTCCAACAGCCAGCTGAACATGAGCCAACAGTGTGCCCAGGTGGCCAAGAAGGTCAACTGCTTCCTGGCTTGTATCAGGAACAGTGTGGCCAGCAGGAGCAGGGAGGTGATCGTGCCCTGTACTTGGCACTAGTGAGGCTGCACCTGGAGTACTGTGTTCAGTTTTGGGCCCCTCACTATGAGAAGGACATTGAGGTGCTGGAGCGTGTACAGAGAAGGGCAGCGAGGCTGGTGAGGGGTCTGGAGAACAAGTCTGATGAGGAACGGCTGAGGGAGCTGGGGCTGTTCAGTCTGGAGAAGAGGAGGCTGAGGG
>Ga0065711_1045870_pt1 | contig 13224 bp, 8 predicted proteins | sample Hoacrofraction12_FD_59098 | JGI IMG/M metagenome (GOLD analysis project Ga0065711, IMG submission 59098) | Hoatzin crop microbial communities from Cojedes, Venezuela - Epithelial fraction 12 v2 (version 2) | ecosystem: Host-associated > Birds > Digestive system > Esophagus > Crop | place...
GCTGGCTCATAGTTAACCTGTCGTCCACCAGGACACCCAGGTCCCTCTCCGCAGAGCTGCTCTCCAGCAGGTCCACCCCAAGCCTGTACTGGTGCATGAGGTTGTTCCTCCCCAGGTGCAGGACCCTGCATTTGGCTTTTATTGCACTGATAAGATATCACTGTAACTCCAACAACTTCAGGAGAGTTGCTCAGAGCTAAAACTACTGTAAATGAGAGGATAATCAAGTCTACAGTGTCACCCCCCAGTTTCTGGGCTACATGCAAGGCAGTGTCCTGAGGACATATCTATACTGAATGCCACACTGTGAGGAGGTCCCCAAGCAAGCAACTAGAGAGCAAGCTCTGGATGGCTGTGTCAGTGTGGTATGATGCTATTAATTAGTCCTGAGTTAATTAGCCCTTGTGAAAGGCAGTGCTAACCTGGTTATATTGCTTTGGGGACCCTACGCGGTGCCTGCGCATGGGATTGTACTGTGTCATACCCTGAGGACATACCATCTCCTTCTGAGCCAAAGAGAGATCCTCTGCCTGTGCTCCCTTGTGTCACATGGATATGCCACTGGATTTTGGTGGGAAGGATGGTCTGCATTGTTCAATAGTGACCGCCTTCATTTATTGAGGAGCAGTGAGGAAGACCACAGGGGTGAAAGTGAAAGGCCATGGCAGAGGTCTGTAGGGTGGGCCTGAGTGGCAGGAAGAAGGTGAACAGGGAAGAAACAGGTTATCTTCTGTCATGGGATTAAATGAAAGAGGCTCAAAACAAAGAAAATGAAGTATTTCCTCATCCAACATGTAGTTAAGAAATCATATTCCCTGTGCCATCATTTTGTGCTTGTTGGATATTTATACAGGCTTAAAAAACTAATTAGATTAGTAAAGAAAAAAGCCACCCTCAAATGCCAACACTCACTTTTGGCTAAGGAAGTCCTGCGACAGCAGTCACATGAGGCCGAGAAACAGGTGAAACAAATGTTGCTCCACCATTGCCCTTGTCTTCTACTTTTTCCCAGTCATCATCTGGTGGCCAGTGCGGCTGTCAGGCCGCTGGATCAGAGGAATCTTTGGAGTGTTCCAGTAGAGCTCTTCCCAGGCATCTCCATGTTGTATTTGTATTGCATCTCACGAGTTTTCTCCAAACCCAAAGGAGCCTCTTAAACAAAGTTAACTTAAAACAAAGTGTCTCCATTAGAAGTGTTCTGCTAGTAGACATGTCCTTGAAAGAGGCAGAGTCACCAACACTAGGACCACACAAAAAATAATAGTGCAAAATTGTGTGATTTTTTTCTTGCAGGAGTTGACATATACTGCAGAAGAAATGCATACCCTCAACTCATGGCTTACACTAACAACAACGCTAACATAGCCAACAAGGGGCAGAGAAAGAATGCATTCCTTGGACAGAGGTTTAGACCAACTCAGGCCAAATTCGGTAACAGTAGAAATGCAGTCCCAACATCAAGACACTGGGTGTCTCATACCGGGAAGAATGAGACACTGTTCAAGCCTGTGTTGCCACAGATAGACTAGCACAGGTAGTTTTGATCTTTAACAAAAGCTCTTGCTTAGTAACATCAAATACTACAGAAGCATCTACAAGGAAATGAAACCTTGGTTTAAAAAAACAAGTGAAGTAAGCAAAGCGTCATGGTGCTGTGTGCTGAGCAGAGGGCTCCACCCCCACATTCAAGCCAAGCAAACACAAAAAGGTTATACAAGAAAAGATCATAATTAGCAGTTGGACCCTCAGAAAAGGCTTGAAGGTTCTCAGATTGGCTCCTGCCTTTCTAATCCTGACAGGAGTCAGCCCAGAGAAACTGTTTGTATTAAATAAATAGGGGTAGTATAACAACATCATTCATATCTTCCAGCACTCCTTTGAACAACCAGGTGAGCCAGGAATCTAATGAACAAACAGTTGAATGTAACCTCTAGACAACCCTTTAATCTTCTCCTCCATTCCCCTTGAAAGTCTGAGGAGAGAAACACTAGAAAACAACAGATTGAAAAAGCCTGACCAAGGGAACTAGCAACGGACAGCTAGGCATGGGTGTTTCTCTTGTTTGCAAATTTTAGCAATTAAAGAAGTGTTGAAAGATTCTGAAAACATGTTATCATTGAGAGAAGAGAGACTCTTAGGATTTAAAAGTCAGACATAAATAGGACAAAAGACTGATTGGCTTTAGTTGATGATAAGTCAAAAGTCAGTTCAGATCTTCCCCCTCAAACAACATCAAAAACATAAACTGCCAAATCTGAAAAAGGGCAAGTCCTTCTTCTTCTGATGTCACAGTCCGTGCATACCAAAGCAACACATACTATAATAACAAGGCGCTGTTGAGAGCAGCTCTAAAACCCCATCTGATCCTCCATATGTTGTAAGAGAATAAGAGTTTCTGAAGGAGACATGGTCTGCAGTGAGTAGAAAATGCTTGAAAGACTCTGGAGATGGCTTTGTGGGGAGATATTACTATGGGAAGGAAAGCTGAAGTCAAAAAACTCAGATATTGATTAGGAAAAGCTGTGAATAAGGTTGAAAGAATTACAAATCACCCATCAGAATCTATCATCTAAACAAAACCATGATCTTTCATTTTATGTCAGAAAATTAATTATATTGAATTAACTCAAAAGAACAAAGGTGTTTGGAAATAAAATATGTCAAAGGATGAATGGATCAACATGAATATTAAATTCATCAGGAATGGTGACCTGGCCACCAAATCAAATGCAGGTTCACAAATGCAATTAAGAAAATCAAAACGGTCCTGTGTCAATCATTAAACAATTAGAGAAAGGGGAATAATGAGTGGAAAGAAGGGACAGCAGTCAAGAAGAAAAGAAACATCTAACCAACATTTTCTGCAAAAAAGTCTGAACCACTCTCACAGGTGGGCATTTCCCTGAATTAAAATAACTTCATATGTCTTTTGGCTTCCAGATGCTGTCAGTCTCTGTCTCATTTGCTGCAAAGTGTTTTGTTTCCACTTACCCTCTGCCCGTTATTTGAACAGAAGGACATTATTCACCTTGTGGAGGTGTTGCTACACCACGGGGCTACAGGATTTGCTCTTGCCAAAGTGGCTGGGCAAACAAGGCAGCGTAATTTTGTTACTGATCTTTTAGCCACATTTCTAAACAAGCATGTCATTGGTCCCATAAAGAAGGACAGAGGTTGTGTGAGATCAAGCATCTAGCAGGGACGCAAAAGTTAAACGAACAACCAAACAAGCATGAGATCACTAGAGACATGTAGTATTCTAGAGCTCACTTGTTGGATGCAGCCAACACAGTAGCCTGTGTAGCCATAAGATTTTTAACCGTGAGCACCTTGGAACTGCTTTACATTTTAAATCTTAAAGGAAGCACTCTACACTGCTCCCTGTGATCCATGCAAAGGTAACGATCCGATACAAAGCTCAGTGGGAACCCATGTTGTTGGCAAAGTCAACAGTACTGTTTCTATAGCAGATTCTTCCCCTGCAGCTCAGTGATTCTGGTCTGTTCTGCTTTGGACATCCAGTAAGATCACCATGCAAGCAAGTATGACACCTACAGCAGAAACAGCCATGAATGCGCTTTGCTTTGCACCATCCCACAGAATTTTGCTGCTGAATACGTATGCTTAGAAAACAATGAACGGGAGAAACATCACAAACCAGCCTGAACCATCTTGCACCTGCTTAAAATCTAGCTGTGTGCTCAAAAGAGAAATAATGGCATAGATGAAATACATTTTCCTGCAGAAAAGTAGAATTCTGTCTTCTCCTTGTCCAACATGTGGAATGTTCCCATTGATGTCTAGGACATGATGCACCAGAAAAGACATTTTAGTCTTGGAGACTTTATTCCAAAATAATTACTAAGGATTTGGTTATTACTTGTATAGATGATTGCTTACTACAAAAGACAGCTGTTTTATACTTAAAAATAAAGAGAGATTGAAATTTCTCAATGTTTTGCATTTTACCCTTTACTAAACTGCATTTGTGTGCATAATGTTAACCTTCCCATTCAAATATCATTAGCTGCTAATTAAGATGTTGATATGCTGATTGTATATCTCGCAGTAGAGATGATTTGCAGGCACTTACTAGGTGTTTATCAAACTCCAGCACACGTATTGGTTTAGCATAAGCGTGGCACATTTAATTTTCTGAATACTGTCCCAGTTCTCCACTTCTTTTTCTAATACATAATGAGCAAAACATGGCAAGTTGTCAGGAATCATCTCAGAAAAGAAAAAAATTGACGTGACCTAGGCACTCTTGTGCAAATAGTTGTTACCTCTGATTTCAATAAATCTTATTTGGAAATCTCTAAAAAGATCCCAGCGTATTAATAAGCCCTTTGAATTTGTCTGCAACTTACATTGTCCCATAGTGAGGAACAGAAGGCTCTTCAGTATTAAAGCTTTGTTTCAAGCAACTTCCTTGCTACTAACAATAAAAGTTTAAATCAAAGAAAGCCAGTGATGATTCTGCTAGTGCAAAAGCAGTTCTGCAACACAGGGTACATTTTCACAGGACTTTTTAATATAATTTATGAATATTTGCTCGCAACATAATTGTCTTTTCTGCTGACATTTTCAAAGCAACACTGTGATTTGTTGGGTCTCCTGAGAGTCCGAGTACAAAACTGATAATTATATTAAATATACATAGACAATAAAGAGTGTGTTTACATAACTATGCCCATAAATATCTGATTGAACAGTCATTGTTCTCAAAACCCTTTTAAGCAGCTCTCAGAGGGATCCAATTCTAATGACATGATGGTTTAAAAGATGTTGCTCAGTCTTGCTCCATATTTAATTAACTTTCCTTTTTTAAACTTGTGATGGTGGAGACAATAACAAATAGCTCTGAAAAGAGAGCGAGCTTTGAAACATGAGTGAGACCTTGTCAGGCTTTTGTGTGCTACACAGAGAAGAAGATCTGCACGCAAGTGGTGGTGGCCAGGGACTGCCCAGGCCCCGGGAGAGTGCATTGCTATAACATTCGCAGTTCACTATTACTAATAACAACAGCAACAACAATAACAACAATTAAAGAAATCTTCTGCATACAAAGAAGGGAAGCAACATGGGGAGGGAAAATGGATGTATTCAATGGAATTGGTAAAATAGGCCTGAACTTATTTGGTTTTGTGATGCTACAGAGCAGTGAAGCACATACTTTAAAGTGAACAGCACATTGTCCACTAAGAGGTAAAGGCCGCGTGAACATTAATTGAGCATCAGTGTATGACTGAACACATTAGACAGGAATCAAGGTAGCATTTCTCAATCCATGGATGGTCTTATTCTACTGAGTCCTTCACATTGCCTCATCCTAGACAGGGCTGCAACAGCAGCACAGTATTCTGTTTTCACACTGAGCTATTTTTAATTGTCACCAATTATAATTCATTTACTTTTATGTGTCCTGGTTGTCACAATATTAACATCTGTAAGTCTTTCCCTTTGCAGGCTGTGAGAATCTGTTGTGACATCTCAATAAAGTGGGATTCAATCAAGGTGTGAATGAATTGTTAATCTTGTTATAAATAGAAGGTGCCATATGTTGGTAAGGAAGGGACGTTTCTCTTTTTCTGTTGTTGAGGACAGTGGTAAGGAAATAAAGTGAGCGGTCATGCCAGAATTACTAATAAAAGCTCAGTCACTGAGACATGGAGGGGACTCAGCTTTCTACGTGCTATGAAGGAGGACGTGATGACTGTTAATATGTCCCAGGCAGAACCTTTGAACTGTTCTTTTTGGGGTTTTGTAGAGTGACTCCTAAATCAGGGAAAGCAGTGAGAGCACTAGACTTGAAGTGAACCAAAGAAATACCGGTAACCTCCCCTAAAATGGCTTGCAAAGTCTAACTTAGGCAACAGGCTATGAAAACGTACATGACAGCAAAATTTCCTACTTTGCGTACCTGAATGTCATTAAGGCCTAATACGCGTTTATTCCCAGATCACCTTTTGTTCAGATAAAGACTCAGTGCATTTCCTCGTAAACCCTGTGCTCAGATGCTCTTTGGGCAGATCACTTCACTTCTGTAGTATAAATTTTATATTTATACCTGCTTTAGGTCTGTGACGTTTCCTAAACGCAACTCTGGCAAACACGCAGAAGAACTAATCATTCCATTAAGCTATCACTTACAGTAAAACTCCTGTCCACTTGAGGTCTTGGGAATAAAGCCAGTCTCAGAGGCAAAAGGATACCTTGTCCATCAACCTACCCACACAACCTTTGAACAGATTTCTCCTTTCTCGTTAGGTTAAGGGTATGAGGAGAGGCTCCTCTTTAGCTTTTGCTGACCCAGCACAGGCAAAGGCACGCCATGGCTGGAACGCGCACACAGAGCCCTGTGTCTTTTCCAACAGGCAAGATGACCTGTCTCTCCTGTTGATTCTTCTAAATGCTGTGGTAATTCCCCAAGGAATACTCTGTTCTCATTGGGAAGTTCGGATGTCTTCCCTAATCTGTTTTAACAGCTATTTAGGTATCACCGAGAAACCTGTTTCTTCAGAAAAGGTAAGAGGATTCCAGCACTCGACACTAGAAGCCAGCTCTCAGAAGCCACCTGGGGCTGCCTGTGGCCATAAGACCCTGCTATTCCCCCGCGCCGACCTGAAGGGACAATCGATGCGTAAAGTCTTCATCACGTTTGCTGTTGCTCTGTTTACTGTTCCTTTATTTACATATCTAGAAATTCAGCATCTTTGCATGTTTTGCAAGCTGTCATGACATGAGACGCTAGTAATATGCTATGTTTTGCTTGCTAACATATTTTTGACATATTTTAGCTTTTGATTATAAGATTGCATCTTTCCCAGCTACCATCTGTCTCAACTCAGTGGCACTCTGGCATTTACAAAAACAGTAGGGTGTAATATTTCTTATATACTTGAACTCTACTAGAAACATGTTATTTTCAGCCTGAACAATATGTCACACTTTCACACATGAAGGCTGAAATGTCTTATATCCTTTAAGGTATCTGTCAAAAATAAAGAACATATAATCACATTCAATTTGGCTGAGATGAGTAATATATTAATGAGAATAGGAATGGGAACACTTTCTGACTTATAAATAGAACTGGCATTTTACAAGCCTTGTGTACTCATGCCTGTATTTATCCTTTTGTCAGCACAAATGAGATATTCATACAAAGCCCAGGAATTTCTTTTTTGGTTTTGGCAAAATATGCACAATATTCTCAAAGCTGGAGTTTTAAACATGACACATTTTTTCTTGGAATATCTGGTAACCAGAGACTTTCAGACTTTACTTCTTTCCTCTTGATCCTCCATCTGTGGAGAGTCAAAATGTGACATTCAGCAAACTGGAAATCACACTTTATATCTACCCTGACAGCACTAGGCAAGCAGCTCCGGCCATTTGGACTGTTGTGATGTGCAGCTCTTTAACCGCAGTCCTTCAGCAACACTGGTTTCCATGGGACGAATCCAGCAATTCAAGCAATAGGGTAAGATACTAAAATAGCTGGAGAATGGTTTTTCGGTCCTCTTTCATAGGTGAGCTGGAGTAATAGGGGGATACTGATAGGCAAGGATAGTTTTTACCCCCTTCTTTCTTCTTCTGAAAATTGCAGGCAGTCAGGAGCCTATTCAGACCCGAGCAAAGCTGTGAGGTCTTGTGACAGCTCCCGCGGGGCCACGGTGCTAGCGAGCATCATCCCGCGGTGTGCACCACCTCCAGCTCTGCTACCTGTGTCAGAAGAGACAGTGAGGGATGCGAGGTTAGCAGTGCCACTGGCAGAGCCGCAGTGGCTCCCGCTTGTCAGCGTGAGACCCAACTCACTAAATAGCGTCACATTGAAATAATTATACACAGAAGATGTGCGGTGACTCCTCTGGCAACCAGCATGTCAAGTGTACAGGTATGAAATTGTTGAGACTGTCAAATAAAACAAACTAACAAACAAAACCAGAAAACAGTGAATATTACCCTCAAGCACACACTGCTTTGCAGTGAGCCAGCAGATCTGTTTCTACAATTACACTGAGTTAAGTGCCCCGCTCTGAGAAAAGCCACCTACTCCTACTGAGTAGTGTATAGGTCCTGATACAATGGGATTCCAGATCTCGGTGGTCCTTCAAGTACTACAGGAGCAGTAATAATAATGCTCCTTTCCAAGGAAAAAGACAAGACACAAGCACGCTCACACATAATGGTAAACTGAATTTATTTCCTTTTGGAAAACAATTCCAGTAATCTCCAGGTTCAGACCGCAGAGTAAACATTAATAACAATAACATACAGGTTAGTTCAACTGATTCAAGAATTTGGCCATGTGAAATCATTAAGGAAAGTCTTGAACACTCAAAGCTTCAAATGGTATCCAGAAAAAAAAAAATTTCTTTGACAATCTACATAACAACTATTGCATATATGGTAATGCTATCTGTCATATCGCAAGGCTTACAAATATATATACGGGCCTTATTCAACTGTGGGTTCCTGCTCTGTGAGAAAGAGTCTCTTCATATTTTTTGCAAGAATCTTCAGCAATAAAAAATAGTGTTAGATTCATCCGTTTGTATACCAAAAGAGAGATTGCTAGACTGAAGTTTAAACGAAAGGAAGGCTAAACAGAGCTATAATGGAACATAGCTATTACCTTCTGCCTCCTCCTTGAAAATGACACTTTTTCTTAAGCTATTTTTTTTCCCCTCACACAGTATTATTATTATTATTTGTATCTTTCTTGAATAGGGCCCAAGTCCACTTGTCTTTATAAGACCATTTTAGTATCAGACAACATAATACATGTGCAACACTTTATATACAGGAAGTCTATCCGGTGCTCAAAAGTTCAAACACATGAACATCCAACAGTTTCGATAATACAAGTTTTATGGTACAATACAATGTTTCTGAATAATATACATTAACAATGAAAGTTTCGTGCAAAGAGTAAAACGTGTTCCCTTTTTGTGCCACAAAGAATTCTCTGGAAGAGATGGGCCTTGCACTAACTGCTGTGCTGGGTCATCGTATGATTCTGTAACAAAAAGAAAAGAAAAAGTTTAGTCACAGGACAGGCATTCCTATGCAAAAGAAAGATGCAAGAACAATTCTCCCAACGTATCTTGCAAAATGATGGGCTGGGAAGAGACTATGTTCCACCCATCCTTGTTTTAAAGCAGCCAGAAGAAGTGTCTTTATCGAAGAGAGCAGTTTTCCCAGCTCTTTCAAGCTGGGGTTCTTTCCATGTGCCACAAGAACAGCAGCACACTCTCTCCAGGTGGGTTTGGGCCGACCTGCCCCGGTGAAACTGCACACCAGGTCAGCAGTTCTGGTGTCCGCTCATGCACAGCTCATGGTTTATGCATTATGCAAATGAGAAGTGCATTTGTTTGTCATAAAAGACCTTGCTGCCTACAAACTAAAAATATGTGAATTGGACTCCGCTTCTCAGACTGTGGCACCACTTCAAATGTTTTATTGCATTAAAACCTATTTCCCCCTGAACAGTACACACAGTGTGCTCTGGTACGAGTCCTTCCGTGCCCAGTGGAGAGCTCAAGGACTGAGGAGAAAACAGGGGGGGCTGGCACAGCCCTTTCTCTGGTCACCAAAAACCACAGGTATTTTTCCTCAAGTGAATGCAGTGCCTTATGTGAGGCGACACAGCATGGACTCTGGAGCCTGAAATTCTCCTTTCCCATACGAGTAATCACCAAATACAGCAGCAAACACAAGTTTCACCCTCTTTCCTGCTGCCGCCCTGGTCGAGCCAACCACTTCTAGGGACTAGAGATGCTATTTCCATGCCTGCAGTGGCTCAGATCCTTCACAAGCATCGAGCTAAGAGCAAGGATCCAATCTAATATGGGTTAACTCTTCTACAACGTCCACTAGATCCACAGATAGCTGGAAATGTCTGTGAATGCTACTTCTCAGGCACTGACTAGTGATCACTTTTCCCTCTAGCAATCTGGGCCAGATTTGGGCCAGCAACCCAGAGGGCAGGCGTGTCACGTCCTGTAATTTGCTCCCAGCACGTCCAGTCCTCTCACTCTGCTTTATTAAATTAATCTGTCTTAAAATCCCTTTGGACTAACGCACTTCAGGGTGAACCTGTTCCCAAAAGACAGTCATCATTTTCACCTACTGAACCGTACCCTCCTGAGCCACCCACGAGCAGGCACACGAAAGCAGCCTCGGTGAAACAAATGTGAAACGCAGCGTGACTGCAGGCCAGCCTGAGAGCTCTCCCTCCCTTCCTCCTTCTCTCTCCCTGCACTGTGAACGCACACAAACAATAGTTCATGGGACACTTGGCAAGGAAAGGATCTTACAGTAAGACTGAGGAATTTTTAATGTAGTGCCATTCTCAAGATTAAAGGAAAATGACCCAGTGACACTTCAAAATGCAATTTCCAGATGTGAATACAAAATGATTTAATGCTGATGGCAGGAATTCCAGACTGTCCAAGGCCAGAGAGTGCTAAAAAAATACACTCTACCACTTGATTTCATCTAGCTTCTTCTCCTTCCCATAAAATCATTTCAGAATGCTGTAAAGCAGTAACAATAGCTGTGGACTGAAATGTTGGCTGGTCACAGGTAATGGGCTCTGACTTTAAACCACAAAAGCAAGGAAATTAAGAGTTAAGCCTGACAGTCAGCTCTTTTGTCATCCTGTTGTGTCCATTTATTGCAGCACTTACAGAATAACACCACAGGCTTACTGGAGACCCTGCAGTACCTAGAAACAACAGGACAAATTAAACATGGGGTGGCAGCCTGAATTCTGATTTTTTTCTCTGCCTCTGTGTGGGTGAAGTCGTGTACCAGTTGTTACACTGCAGAGAGATATTTGGGGGGTTCTTTTGTTTCTAACCTACTGAGAGCAAGCATGTCAGTCATGCCTATTTTTTATTTCTTTTCACTAAGTGAAAAATGCATAATCAGTTTGAAGCTGGATGAACAGTTGCGCATGAAGCAGTCAAAAGGTGTTTTAGAAGTGCAGCCGTAACTCTGGCGGCAATGCCATTTCTAAGTAAAAAATAAAAAGGTCTAAATAGGAAGGAGGCAAAATAAAACACGGCGTAAGGATGGACTCGCCCCTGCTCTCAGTGTCCCTGACTCCCATGCCCTGGTGCAAAATGAGATTCTCTAGAGGTAATGAAGGGATAATAGAAAAAAAACAAGTGTTGCAGAGAAAAACGAGACAGGGCAGGACACAAACAGGAGGAAACGCTTTGAGCAGTTTAGGCCTTAAAAAGGCAACTGCACTTCTTGCAAACAGTCATAACAAAACATGGTTTCCAAAGTAATTAAGGCTCCCCAAACGTGAGGGACTGGGGAGAAATACCTATCTGGCTAAGTAGCAAAAAAAAACCAACCCAAAGTGGAAACATTTCAGAAGCATAACACTGAGAAGACAAGCAGGCGAAGGATGGGAGGAGAGAGATAAGAAAAGGAGGAAAATTCTGTAATCCCACAGAGAGCCATATTCCACTCCACCAAAAGCCATCTCTTGGAGACCCCACGTCTAAGTGACTGAAAATTGCAAACATTAATCCCAGTTATGAACTGTTGCTGTTTTTATGAGGGGTGTTGTGTTTAAAAATTTAGGGCAAAAATTCTCCTCCATTATCCACACAGCAGATCTCGACTCTGACAGTCTCCTTGCCCTGCGTGCAGCGAGCTCCCCGCCTCCCCGGCAGTGGGAGTTCAGGCAGGCGGGGATGGCAGAATTTGGAGCTCCCGCCGGCAGGGACACGGCAGGGACACGGCAGGGACACAGGAGTGCGGTACACCCAGGGAGAGCACGATATTACAGTCGAGATCCCCTGTGCGGCTGGGAGAGCACGCTGCCCTTCACGAAAGACACACTGCACGAGCCTGAAACACGCCTCCTCCAGAAACTTCAGACCAGTTTGCCTGAGTTCGGAGCAATTAGTGCATCCACTTGCCAAAGAGAAGTCGTTTAACTAAGTACAGGAGGTATCATACGCTACCCCTCCCTGCCTCCCCCAAATTTGATTGCATATAGACCCATCTGTTTAATTATGAGATAGTCTCCCTGCAAAGCAAAAATTTGAATTTCCTATGTAGCCATGGCAAGGGAAAGATATTTTTTCTTAACATAATCTTTCCCGCACTTCAGCAATAGCTATGTTAACATTTCCAAGAGCTGTGATTTCATGAGCAGAAACTAGTTTGCAAACACAAACACCAGCTTTGCATGCACAAAATGGAGGAAGAGTGAAGCAGGAGGTCTGTGTGTCACTGCATTTCGTAACGTGTTAGGCACAAACCAAGCCAGGAAAACTATCCTACATCCGCAATTTCTCTGTCTCGGTATTGTTTGGAAAGCAGCTATATTACCTGGGAAAACCTGAATTCAGCATATTTCACAAGCAAAATAAACTCTTAAAATACATTTCCTCTGTTTCTAGAGATAATTATTTTTGTTAGCAGACCCCAGAATGCCACCTGCTCTGTGAACTGCTATAAAATTACATGCCACCACTTTTCTCGATGAAAATGCTTTAAGATATCCCTGTTGTTAGTGCTAAGGAGTTAAAAACATGCACAGATTTCACTGTGATACAGGGTGGAAGAATCTCCTCTGCAAAAAAACCATAAACAGGTTTCTTTGCAGAAATACTTGAGACAAAAGGAGGTAATAATGCTTCTTGTTGTTTGGTATCTGTCTTTGTGTTTCAGATAGAACATGAGAAGTATTAGCTAGCAAAAAGTTCCCACCCACAGCATCAGAATTAATGAAGAAAAAAATATCTGCAGCTCGCCACAGACTCACTAGCCCATTAGAATCTTTAATGTGAACTGCGGTTGCATTCCATTTAAACGGAACTTCTGGTTTTTATGACTGGATGAAACAAGATATGGTTGTACCTGAGAAACAGTGCAAAGAGGGTACACGTGAAGAAATATGAAGATGAAATGTAGACACATAATTTCAACAGATGGTAACAGTACCACAGCAGCATGTTATTTTTTCCTTAGTTCAAGAACACAAATATAAGTAATCAATCATCACTGATTAAGTAATTATGGTACCCTACATGTTATCACTTATCTGGAATCCTTTATCTGTGTACATTACGGATCATCTTGTGTTTTTTTGCACCCCACCGCGCTGCAATACAGTTCCAGGTTGTAAAACAGAACTCTACATTACTATCACCACCTTTAAGTGCTACTTTTTTTTTTTTTTTTTTTTTT
>Ga0065711_1012032_pt1 | contig 13223 bp, 7 predicted proteins | sample Hoacrofraction12_FD_59098 | JGI IMG/M metagenome (GOLD analysis project Ga0065711, IMG submission 59098) | Hoatzin crop microbial communities from Cojedes, Venezuela - Epithelial fraction 12 v2 (version 2) | ecosystem: Host-associated > Birds > Digestive system > Esophagus > Crop | place...
AAGGATTATACACGTGCAATCCATCCTTTACATCACTTAGCTAAGATTTTCAAGCATTCCGCATGCTTAGTAGTCACTTAAAGAGCATCTGTTGCGGCGAGGAATCTCTCCACCTCGAGGAGTAACCGTGAGAGGCATCCCTAACTCGGGGGGGAGAACCCCATGCGCGGCCCGGTGCCATGCAGGAGAGCTCAAAGGGCTCGGACTGCTCGCTATTTATAAGACGATTGACTCAGTCGTATCTGCATACCGACGGCAGGTTCCCAATTTCGCTCGAGTCGGACATTGACCGGCTCAGCGGTTGGGTGGGCGCACGGTGCTGTTAGCAGCCTGCCCCGAATCCGCTTTGACCAGATGCAGCCATCGCAACATTCACTGGTGCTTGTTGCTTCAACAGGGTTATGGGTCGGGTCGGGGGACGATGCTGTCATAGCCTACAAAAAAAAAATTCAAAAAAAAGAGGGGATTAGGGAAATAGCAGGAAAAATTTTTAAAAAGGGGGCAGCCAAAGAAAATGGAGACTTATGATGTGGAAAATTGATGTTTAGTTTGATTTTGTTATAGCTTTAGTTTAATTTTGTTCTATAGCTTTGCAGCTATGTTAAGGTGAGAGTTAACAACTGACATTTAATTTAGTTCTGTTCTTTGTAACCTTGCTAACAAGGACTGCTGTGAGCTCAAATGTTGCTAACGAGGACTGTTTGAGACAAACAAAGAGAAACAAGGACTGATAACCAGAACTTTGTCATCTGTAAGAAACAACTCTCTAGCTGAAACTGGTTCTACAGTTCGGGACTCTGCCAGCGCAGATGACTCGGGAATTTTTGAGCCAAAAGTGAAAGCACACAGGGATGAGGATTATGAGCCTTCATCCAGAAGACCCCCACAGACAAACAGATGATGCTGCACAAGCGCCAAAGAGGGGTGGAGTATGATAATGAATTCCTAGAAATCATTATAATTATCACGCCTGTTCCTAGAAATAATTACAATAATCCAGCCTACTTAGATAAACGTTGTAATAAATAGGTGCATGCTTTGTGACTCAGTGTGCAATTTAGGAGGAGTGATCCCCCTGGCACCCAGCGCTGCAATGAACATAATTGCTTTATAACTCTCCGTGAGTTGTGGATTTTGTTTCTGCATGTCAATTTGGTGACCCAGGCGGGACCCTCTCCGTCTGGCTGCGGGATCTGCTGAGGACAGGACTCCTCCGGGCACCCCCGAGATTTCTCAGGTGTGTGGAGTCCTGGCTGGACGAGAGGGGACATAGTTTGGTGCTGTTGAGCAACCCAGGTTCCGATCCGGACGTGAGCCTTGAGAGCAGCGAACACGGAACCCTGTTGGGAAGGTAGAGTGACGAGCTTGGGACACTGGAGCAGGGGGACCGTCATGTCGCCGTTTCCTGCCGCACTGTCACTTCCCGTACTGTCACTTCCTGCCATGCTGTTGTTTCCTGCCACAGCACTGCTTCCGCATCGAGATGCAGCTCTGCTCTAATCACGAGTTGCAGTAGTTTTGCCTATATATGGTTAGGGGTCTAACCAATCAGATGCTGTAATTGCTTTGCTACATAAACCTTGTTTTGCTGACTAATAAAGGTTGAACGATCAATACTCATATTGGGGTGACATCGTTACAATGGATCCGTAACCCACGCCAACACAGGAGGACTGCCCCGCTTACCCAGATCACTGTGGGGACAGACAAGGACCATCATTAGCGGACCAGGTATGTTGTAACTGTAAAGGGATACCTGTAAGTCATGAGGAGACGTCTCATGTGAGGTGAAGAGCATCGGTGCTTGTTCCTGGGGTTGGAGGTTTGAGGTCCCCTTAAGGCAGCGGTGGGGTAAGTCTTGTAAGTCTCGCACCCCGACTAATAGTAACTAGGGGTCTCCCGACTGCGGTAGCAGAAGTTATATTTGATATTGCCATGGCTATTTTTATATGTTGTAAAAATCCAGTACCATGCATCGTGCAAAGGATCGTACCATCCAACACTATTATAACACCTGATAATAAGGCTTTGATGTTTGTACAGAGTGCCGGGCTAGTCCTAGAATGCATGTGTATTTTTGCGCTGTTATTGTGTGTTAAAAGTGCTGAGCGAGCGAGTGATTGGGCAAGCAAGATGCAGCCTGGCTGCAAAGTGAGCGCAGAGTTCTGATCCGCAGTTCCATGTTCTCTGTGAGGAGAGTGACCGGAGACGAACAAAGCATGAGAAAGGAGTGAATGTTGATTTTAAAGGAATTACCCCAATGTTGTTATTGATGGGATATTCGTAATATTACATTGTATTTATTATGTGTCACCTACCGTTCCAGATTAGATAATATAATTGAGGAGCAGTTATATTATATGAGACGGTTTAACAGTTACAGTGTGTAGTTCCCTGTAAAAGGTATAAAATTGCGGTCCAGTAACTGTTTCTCAGTGCGAAAAGTGTAGAAGTTCGGTTATGAGTCGGAGCTGTCAGCGTTAGCAGGATTTGTTTAGGTGCAAAGCTGGTGTGTCGTACTTTGATTGAAGGACAGAGAGGTGGACGTGGTAAATAACGGGAGGTAAACAAAGCGGAGGGATAGTGAAAGAGAGCCCTTCAGGCCGTATTTTGGCTCACTGGAAAGATATAGGGGGACCGCCGGGCAGGAGCGCGAACGAGAGGCCCTTAACAAAGTATTGGAATTGGTGGTGGCCTTTGTATAGATTAGATGAGGAAAAATGGCCCCTTAACGGAACACTGAATTATAATACTTTGTTGCAACGGATGTTATTTTTGAGAAGAGAAAGGAAGCGGGATGAGGTTTCCTATGTGGATGTGTTCCTTGCCCTCCGAAATCACCCCAAGTACCAAATAGACTATGGATTGACGGTCCCACGGGACTCCCTAGCGTTAGCTATAGAAAAGGACAATAAGAGAGAGAGAAAAGGGAAGTTGGAAAGATCTTGCTCAGCGTGTTGTACAGAGCAGAGGTGTACAAAGTTGGATAAAATGAGGTATCCCGGAGGGAATGACCTGCCAGAACATTACGAGCCGCCAGTGGGAGTACAACAAATGGTAAGGGAAAGCTCCGACTCAGAAACCCCTCTAGGTAGTCCAACATCTTCTCGCACTCGGAAAAAAGGGGAGCAGGCAATAATACGAGCACCCCCAAGAGAAGCGGTTGGACCAGAGGGAGGCACCGGTTGTAAAAAAAGGTCCCCTTTTCCTCATTTGACCTGGAAACATGGAAAAATGTGGTAAAAAGCTACCGGAGTGATTCTGTAAGGGTACCTAAACATTTCCGGTTCCTGATAAAGCAGCATAATCCCGACGGGAACAATATTCAACTGTTGTTGGACCATGTGACGGAAGCCGAGAAGCAGCTAATATGAAAAATGGCACAAGATCTAGCTGGTGATCAGCTTAAAAATACGGGAGAGGATATAAAAGACCATTTTCCATTACAAGGTCCACATTGGGATCCTAATAGGGGAGCTCATATAAAGTTCTCAAATGCCTACAGAGATTGGATTACAAAGAGAATGGAGCAGGCTATTCCAAAAACGATTAATTGGTCCGCCTTATATGCCGTTCGGCAAGGCCCAAAAGAGACCCCCTCACAATTTTTTGATAAATTACGGGATGCTATGAGGCGACACGCTGCTTTAGACCCAGGATCAGAAATAGGAATCCAGCAGTTAGCATCTTTATTCATTGGGCAGTCAGCAAGCAACATCCAAAGAAAGTTGCAGAAACAGAGAACGAGATAGCAGGATTTTAGAAACTTCACTGGACGAAGCATAGAGAGCATTTAGTAACAGGGAAGAGAGGATCGAGGGAAAGATAAGCGGATGTCAGTAGCGGCATTACAAGAGAGTGACAGATTCAGAAGTGAGGGATCTAAGAGGCCCTCGGAAAGAAATCGGCGTGCATGGTGTAAGCAGAGGGGATGTTGGAAAAACGAGCGTCCGGAAAGGCAGAAGAGGAGGAAAAGGATACAGGCCCACATCAGGGAGGATTGACGGGGACCCGGGGAATCTACCCTAGCGGATCCGCTGGTTGTATTAGAGCTAGGGAAACAGCAACAAGGCATGGAATTTCTAGTTGATACTGAGGCAACGTTCTTGGTTTTAAATCAAGCCTTGACACCTGCAGATGATGACTTTGTAACGGTAAGGGGAGCTACGGGCCAAAGTGAAAAGACATACTTTCTAAAACCTCTGAAATTCAAATTAGGAAAACAATTTGGGGTACACAAATTTTTATATATGCCTAATTTGCCAAGGCGTCCATTAGGATGAGATTTATTGGAATAATTGAAGACAGAAATAAAATTTGCCAAAGGGAAAGTAGAACTCTGGGTGGGAAGTGACCAGCTAATTGAAGTTCAGAGTTTGCCCTCATAAATACTCCCATTGGCTCGGGAGTACCCGAGGAAGTCCAGAACCGGGTATACCTGGGAGTACGGGCCACAGAGACACTGGGAAAAGCGAAAAATGCCTCTCCAATAATAGTCAAACTTATGCAAGGATCGCAGCCTGTAAGGATTAGACAATATCCCCTTAGAATGGAAGACGGGGCAGGAATTCAACCAGCGGTCAACCAGTTCATCAAATACGGGCTATTAATAGAGTGTGAGTCCGAATATAACGCTCCCATTTTACCGGTTAAAAGGCCGGACGGTAGTTATGGAATAGTACAAGATCTCAGGGCTATCAATAGAATTGTTGAGGACCCACGCCCTGTCGTGGCAAACCCATATGCATTATTAACCAAATTGATACCTGAATTGGCCTGGTTTACCATCCTGGACTCGAAAGATGCCTTCTTTTGCCTCCCATGAAGTCCAGAAAGCCAGTCATCTTTTGCATTTGAATGGGAAAACCCAGACTCCGGAAGAAAGACGTAGCTGATGTGGACTGCGTTACCCCGGGCGTTTAAGAATAGCCCCGCTCTTTTTGGAAATCAATTAGCTAAAGACTTGGAATGATGGGAGCGACCCCACGGAGCAAGAACAATATTACAATATGAACATGATCTATTAATAGCCACCGAAACGAAAGAACTTTTTATAATAGGGACAATGAGTCTGCAAAATTTCCTGGGACTTAACGGCTATCGAGTTTTTCCACAGAAAGCCCAAATAGCTCGACAGCAAGTAACCTACCTCGGATATGAGATAGCTGCGGGCCAACGAACACTGGGGACGATGAGGAAGGAGGCCATCTGTCAGACCCCTCGACTGCAGACAGCTAAAGAGCTCCGCACGTTCCTGGGAATGACGGGGTGGTGTCGCCTATGGATATATAATTACGGACTCTCAGTAAAACCGCTCTATGAAGTATTACAATCTGATTTAAAAAACCCTCATATGGAATGAGGAAGCAGAAAGAGCATTCCAGCAGCTAAAGAAAAAGCTGATGGATGCCCCTGCTTTGGGATTGCCGGACACTACTAAGCCCTTCTGGCCGTTCTCTCACGAAAAGCGGGGAATAGCCCTAGGAATCCTAAGCCAAAATTTGGGACCGTATTGGAGGGTGGTGGCATACTTCTCTAAACAACTTGATGAAGTAAGCAAGGGTTGGCCTAACTGCCCGAGGGCGGGAGCAGCGGTAGTGCTGAATATTCAAGAAGCACTTAAGTTTACACTAGGCCAAAAGATTACAGTACTGGTATCTCTTACCGTATCAGCAGTATTAGAGGTGAAAGGGAGGACACTGGCTTTCACCACAAAGGTTTCTTAAATATCAAGCTATCCTGGTAGAGCAGGATGATGTGGAAATAGCAGTTACTAACATTGTCAATCCAGCATCTTTCCTCAGCGGGACCAAAGGGGAACCAGTATCTCACGACTGCTTGGAAACAATTGAAGCGGTCTATTCCAGCCGACCTGACCTAAAAGAGGAGCCGTTAGAGGATGCTGAAGGTTCCCGGTATGCTGACGGAAGCAGCTTTGTTTGACAAGGAGCCCGCAAGTCAGGATACACGGTAACAACTACAGATAAGGTAACAGTGTCCAAAGCCCTTGCCCCAAACACCTTGTCTCAAAAGGCAGAAATAATAGCCTTAACTCGAGCATTAGAACTAGCCAAAGGCAAGAAAATTAAGATCTGGATGGACTCTAAATATGCCTTTGGCATAGTCCGTGCTCATGGAGCTGTGCGGAAAGAGAGAGGACTCCTATCTACCCAAGGAAAACATATGCCGAATTCTTAAGCTCCTGGAAGCTGCCTGAGAAAGTGGCTATTACACATCGTAAAGGTCATCAGAAGTGAGACGCCGCTCAGGAACTGAGCAACACCATGCGGACTGTGAAGCTAAAAGAGTAGCTGAGAATAGTGAATTGAGGGTGCAATCTTTAGTTCAGATGGTAAAATACGAATTGATTGCAAACCAAATTATTCTAAAGAAAACCAAAAATTAACTGAAGACCTAGGGGGAAAAACAGAGAAATGTAGGTGGGCAAAGACTGCACAAGGTAAAATATTAATACCATTTTCTGTGTTATAAGCCGTAGTTATGACAGAACACAGAAAACCTCATTGGGGAACAGAGGCCCCTTATAAATATTTGAAACGGTCGATAGTTGCCTGAAATCAATACACCACTATCAAGCAGGTAACACAGCAATGTCAGGTTTGTTTACAGAGTAACCCTAAGATGACACCTAAAGCCCAACTAGGACAAATCGGGAAAGGCAATTACCCAGGACAGCAGTGGCAAATTTCTCAGAACCCCCAAGAAAAGGGGGGTTTTGATACCTGTTCAGGATGGCCAGAAGCATTCCCTTGTCGAACTAATAAAGCTAGGAAAGTAAGCAAGGTACTATTACAAAAAATAATACCGAGATTTGGGGTTCCTGTGGTAATCTCATCAGATCGGGGGTCACATTTTATAGTCAAGATCATTCAACAAGTTAGTAAACTTTTGGGAATAGATTGGCAATTACATACCCTATATAATCCAAAGTCAAACGGTCAAGTGGAAAAAACGAACCACCTAATTAAACCGCAAATTGTAAAACTGGGTCAGGAGGCTGACCTGTCTTGGCCTCAGTCATTGCTGTTAGCACTCCTGAGAATTAGAACCAAACCCAGAACCAAAGAAAGACAAAGTGCTTTTGAAATAATGTACGGGAGGCCCTACATTGTACAAGCAGGAACGTCAAGTCAAGTTGGGGATGAGGTACTAACTGGTGACATAATAAGCTCACAGAAGCAGCTCTGAGAAATAGAGAAACTGGTCTTAGGAACTAGAGCCAGAGGTCTCGAAGGGCCCGTACATAATAATGAACCTGCTGATTATGTATGTATCAGATGTCTTTTAGATTCTGTGCTAGAACCAAAATGGGAAGGACCGTTCCAAGTGCTGCTGACATCCCACACAGCAGTTAAGATTAAGGAGCAGACATCCTGGATCCAGCATACAAGGGTGAAGAAAGCTCCTCGGCAACGATGGAAAATAACGTCCACTGGACCCCTGAAGCTCCACATCCAAAGACGCTAATGTGGACTAACCGAGCTAAGCTAAGAACCTTAGCGATAATGTGGGCTGTGACTGTGCTGAAACCCATGGGATTTGATCCTTGGGAATGACCTTGGTCAAGGGCCTATTTTGTACAGGAATTATCAACTAAGACTTAGCGGGAATGAATTTAGCAGCTGTCATAATACATGATAACAGGGAATTGCTTATAACAGTGACAAATATTTTGCCAAAACCCTTAAAGAGGGTACCCTTACAGCAAAAGAATTTGCAAAAGAAGAAAGAAAAGAGGGGGACTCGATGTAGGAAATTGATGCTTAGTACAATTTTGTTATAGCTTTAGTTTAATTTTGTTCTATAGCTTTGCAGCTATGTTAAGGTAAGAGTTAACCGCTGACGTTTAGTTTAGTTCTGTTCTTGGTAACCTTGCTAACAAGGACTGCTGTGAGTTCAAATGTTGCTAACGAGGACTGTTTATGAGACAAACAAAGAGAAACAAGGACTGATAACCAGAACTTTATCATCTATAAGAAGCAACTCTCTAGCTGAAACTGGTTCTGTGGTTTGGGACTTGGCCAACACAGACAACTCGGGAATTTTTGAGCCAAAGGTGAAAGCATGCCGTGAGGAGGACTATCGAGCCTTCATCAAGAAGACCCCCACAGATGACCACTGGACAATGCTGTGCAAGCACTAAATAGGGGCAGAGAACAATAATGAATTCCTAGAAATAACTGTCACAATCACGCCTATTCCTAGAAATAATTATAGCAATCACACCTATTCCTAGAAATAATTATAACAATCCAGCCTACTTAGATAAACCTTGTAATAAATAGGTGCATGCTTTGTGACTCGGTGTCCAAGTCAGGAGGAGCGATCCCCCTTGCGCCTGGCATTGCAAGAAACATACCTGCTTTATAACTCATCGTGAGTTGTGGAGTTTGTTTCTGCACATCGATTAGAAGGAATAACTAAAAGGTGCAGGTGCCAAGGAAAGATAAATTATTAAAAAAAAAAAGGGAATAAAAGCAGGTGCAGCAAGAAAATTGAAAAAGCAAGGGGAATGAGTGGAATAAAGGGAAAGAATAAAACACAGGACAGCAAATTAAGAGATGGAGAAAGGAAATTTAAAATGCGAGCATGCTAAGGAAACCCAAGAAACAAAAACAAAGACTGTGAAATGGAATAAAATTTTAAAATTTTAGAAGTTATTGTGATTACAGAAATAATTAAAAAATCTAAAAGTCACGATGGAAAACTAAAATGGAAACATAGAAAACAATCTAAAAGGCATAGCATAGAAGAGAGAAGAAATAAATAAAAAAAGACAGCAAAGGGAAAAAGTAGGCATAGAATGAAACTTGAGGAGCTATGAGCGTTACACAAATAAAAGAAAAAATTGTGAAAGAGAGTCTGCAAACCAATAGAGAATTGCAGAAAGAAAAATTTAAAAGTAACAGCCCCAAGAAAAGACGAGAAATAATTAAAAAGTAAAGGTAAACAAAAACAGTCCGCAAACAGGATAAAAGACGACAGAAAATTTTAAAAGCAATGAGGATTAAGGAAATAAGGAAAAACATTAAAAATAGTGATGGGCAATTAAAACATAAATGTAGAAAGAAAATCTAAAAAAGGATGGCAACAAAGTGAGACAAGAAATAAACAGACAGCGAATGGAAAAAGTAGGCATAGAAAGAATTTCAAAAAAGCTAGGAGGTTTAAGGAGATAAAGGGCAAAAATACAAACTAGGGACAGTAAACTTAAACAAATACGTAGAAAAAATACGTAAAAGGAGAGGGCAGTAAAGAAAGACACGAAATAATTTAAAAATTTAGACACCGAAATAAAGATGGAGAATGACATGAAAGTAGGGAGAGTTTTTAAAAACAACGATGATTAAGGAAATAAGGAAAAATTAAATAAACAAAGATGACGCCCTAAAAAAGAAAGGTAGGATGAACATCTAAACAGCGATTGCGTAGAAGCGAGAGAAGAAACAATTAAAAAAAAGACAGCAAAAGGAAAGAAAATTTAGAGACCGACGAGCATTAGGGAAATAAAGGAAAAAAATTATGGAAAAAAAAAAAAAGGTACAGCAAACTCATACAGAGGTGTAGAAATAAAAGCTAAAAAGCTGGGGCGCTGAGGAATGACAAAAAATGAATTAAGAATAAAGGTAGACAAATAAAGAATATGAACGAGATAAAAGTAGACAGAAAATTTTAAAAGCTATGGGGATTAAAGAAATAAGGAAAAGATTTTAAAACAGAGATGGCAAAACAGATTTAGAAAGAAAATTTCTAAATCTACGGCACTAAGGAAAGATGAGAAATAATTTTTAAAAAATAGCAAAGGGAATAGCAGTCATAGACAAAATTTAAAAAACAAAGGGGATTAAGCAAATAAAGAGCTAAAAAGAGGACAGCAAACTAACGGAGACTTAGAAAACCTAAAATGCGAGAGCACTAAGGAAAGATGAGAAATAACTAGAATAAAGACATCAAAAACAAAAACACGCTAGCATAGAAAGAACATTAAAATAGCGAGTGGGCTTAGAAAAATAAAGGGAAAAGCTAAAAAAGCTGGAACATCAAACTAAGATGTAGAAAGAAAATTTTAAAAGCAAGAGCACTAAGGCAAGACAATAAATAAAAGAAATAACAGCAAAAGAAAAATAGCTAATAGGGTAAACGAATGAAACTGAAAAAAATGACAGCAGTTAAGGAAATAAAGTGAAAAATTCAAAAATAGGGATGGCAAACAAACTGGTGTAGAAAGAAAACCTAAAAATCGAGGGCTCTAAGGAAAGACGAGAAATAATTTAAATATAAAGGCGGAAAATAGGATAAAAGTAGACAGATTTTTTTAAAGGAAATGAGGGTTACAAAAATAAAAAAATAAAAAGTGGTGAAAGCAAACTAAAACAGAGATGTAGAAATAACACGTAAAACTCCACAGCACTAAAGAAAAATGAGAAAAGTTAATTAAAAAATAAACGTGGCAAATGACATAGAAGTAGAAAATTAAAAAACCAACCAAGGTTAGAGAAATAAAAGGAAAAATTAAAACAGACAACTAAAACAGAGACATAGAAAGAAAAGCTGAAAAGCTAAAAGGCTGGGGGACCATTAAAAGAAAAGAACAAAAAAGAAAGGCACCTAAGGGGAAAAAGTCTATAGGAAGAATATTTAAAAAGCGATGGGTGTTAAGGAAATAAAGGGAAAAACTAAAAAATAGGGACAGCAAACTAAAAGGGGTATAGAAAGAAAACAACAAGCGACAGTGCAAAGGAAACGCGACAAATATTCAAAAGCGCTAACGATGAAATAAAGACCACGAACCAGGATAAATATATACAATCTCAAAAGTGACAGGGATTAAGGAAATAAATGGCAAAAAAAGAAGCGATGGCATACACAAACATAGATGCAGAAAGAAAATTTTAAAAGTGAGTGCACTAAGGAAAGATAAGTAATTATTTAACCAATAGCAAAATAAAAACAGCAAATGGGATAAAAACAGGCACAGAAAGAAGATTTAAATAGCAACGGCACTAAAGAAAGACAAGAAACAATTTTAAAAAGGCAGCAAAAGCAACAAAAGTAGGCATAAAAAGAACATTTTAACAGCTATAGCTATTAGGGAAGGAGAAAATTATGAAATACGGACAGCATACCAAAACAGAGACATAAGCAGAAAGTTTAAAACATGACGGTGCTAAGGAAAGACAAGAAAGAAAATATAAAGACAACAAAAGGCACACAAGTAGCTGGAAAAATTTAAAACCAGCCGCAATTAAGGAAGGAAGGAAAAAACTTTAAAATGGCAATGGCAAACTATAAGGAGAAATAGAAAGACGATTTTAAAAGCAAGGGCACTAGTAAAAGTCCAGAAATAAAGACATTGACGGGGAAAAACTGGACATAGAAAGAACATTGAAAAAGCAATGGGCGTTAGGGAAATGAAGGAAAAAATGAAAGAATAGGGACAGCAAACTAAACCAGATGTAGAAAGAACACGTAAAAAGCTACGGCGCTAAGAAAACGCAACAAATAATTTAAAAAAACAGCGATATAAAGACAGCAAACGGGACAGAAGTCTAAAAGCAAAGGAGATTAGGCAAATAAATGGAAAAATGGCGAACTAAAACAAGAGACGTAGAAAGAAAATCTAAAATGTGAGGGTGATAAGGAAGGAGAAGAAATAATTAAAAGTAAAGACAGAGGATAGGCTAAGACAAAAAATTATAAAAGCCACAAAGAGTAACAAAACAAGGAACAAATTTTAAAAGAGACCAAGAACTAAATCAGAGACATAGAAACAAATTTAAAAAGCGTATGCGCTAAGGAAAGAAAAGAAATAATTTTAGGAAAAACAGCAAAGGGAATAAAATTAGTCATAGAAAGAAAATTCTGCAAGCAAGCCATTTTAGGGAAATAAAGGGAACAATCAAAAATAGGCACAGTGAACTAAAACAGAAACATAGGAAGAAAATCTAAAGAGTGTCGGCACTAAGAGAAGACGAGAAATAATTAAAAATACAGATGGGGCACAGAATAAAAGGAGAAAACAAATTTTAGAAGCACATAGGATCAAGGAAATATGTAAAAAATTAAATCATAGCAACAATGAACTGAAAGAAGTAGAAAAAAATTGTGGAACACGACAGGTGCTACAGAAAAAATAAGGACAAATAGGTGAAGAGACAGCAAATAAAAACTGACAGACAGTTTTAAAACCAATGGTGATCATGGAAATGAAGAAATAATTAAGAATTAGTGACAGCGAACTAAAATGGAGACGCAGAAGGAAAATGTAAAGAGCGACAGCACCGAGGAAAAAAAGATGACAAAATAATTAAAAAAAGGAAGAGGTAGAACTAAAAAATAGCAACAGCAAAGTAAAACACAGACGGAAAATTTAAAAAGTGACGGCGCTAAGGAAAGAGAAGAAATTATCTAAAACTAAAGATGGCGATTGGGAAAAAGGTACACAAAAAGAAGTTTTTAGAAGCAACGGGGATTAGGGAAAGGAAGGAAAAAAGGTTCCAAAATAGGGATCGCGAAGTAAAACCGAAACGCCAAAAGAAAATTTGAAAAGCAATGGGGCTAAGGAGAGAAGAAAAAAATTAACAAACACAGCACACAGGACAAAAGTAGACAGGAGAACTTTTAAAAAGCAACAGCGATTAGGGAATTAAAGAAATAAATTAAATATAGGGATAATGAACTTCATAATGATAGTAAAAGCGAGGGGCTACATGACCAACAGAACAATTAAAAACGGGATGGGCAGCTTCATAAAAGTAGGTGCAGAAAGAGAATTTTGAAAGTGACAGGATAAAGGACAAACGGGAAAAAAATTGAAAACTAATGACAACAAACTGGATAAAAGTTGACATACTAAGAAAATTTATAAAGCAAATGGATTAAGAACAGAGAGGAAAAATGCCTAAAAATAGGCTTGGCAAACTAAATAAATGAAACGAAATTCAAAAAGCAATAAAGTAGAAGACAGGCAGGAAGAAATAAAACACACGGACAGGGAACTGGTTAAATGTAGACACAAGGAGCAAATTTAGAAAGCAATGGGGTACTGGCCGTGCGGGCAAGAAGTTAAACATCAGGAGAGGGAACCTGACAGATGGTCCCAGGGAAAGGACATCGGAAGAGTGACAGGGAGCAGAGCAGAAGGGGTCGCTGAAAACAGATGTAGGTCGCTGGGTAGAGGGAGACCTAGAACTGCAATTTTC
>Ga0065711_1045871_pt1 | contig 13223 bp, 7 predicted proteins | sample Hoacrofraction12_FD_59098 | JGI IMG/M metagenome (GOLD analysis project Ga0065711, IMG submission 59098) | Hoatzin crop microbial communities from Cojedes, Venezuela - Epithelial fraction 12 v2 (version 2) | ecosystem: Host-associated > Birds > Digestive system > Esophagus > Crop | place...
AAAAAAACCCAAATGCTTTTAACCTATAAAAATGTTTTTTTTTTTTTTTTTTTTTTTTCATACGCAGGTGGATATGGAAGCCTTCCTTACACTTACAGATGGTGATCTGAAAGAGCTGGGTATTAAAACCGATGGATCAAGGCAGCAAATTTTGGCAGCTATTTCTGAACTGAATGCAGGAAAGGTATATTTTGAAGTACTGTACTTAGTACAATTTACTTAGTAAATTAATTCAAGGTTTGCTTTTATTGCTAATTCAACATAAATTTCAGAATTCGATTGCAGATGTTAGTTAGAAAAGCCAAATGGATGTTTTCCAAACAAAATATTTAATGTATTTGATTAGTGAAAAACATCTTCCTTTGTGGTACTTGCTGTTCTCTTTGATTGACTCTTTCCTAGTTCAGTGACTGTACTGTTCTTTAACAGAGTATTGGAAGTTATATCAGAAGCTACTGGTAACATAAACATCGGCAATATTGCAGTTACTCTATACTGATTTCAGCGGTGCTAAAAAGAATCATCTGGCCACTATAGTCCAGCTAGAGATTATAATGTAAAAGGAAAGGTCTCCATTGTTTTGCCTAACAGTTTTTGATTTTTCTGTGATTAGGTAAATAGCATTTCTCTCATTCCTTACACTTTTATTGCCTTTTATATTGACATAAACAAGTTTGCTAAGACTGGCATACAGTAAGCAATGTTCTTGTCAGAGGGATTATGGACTGGAGCATCTCTTTAATTAGGTCTGCTGATGCTTCTCAGCTGCTTTTTCAGTTCTGAGGTCTATTCTCTCTGATACTGGAAGCCTGGATGAACAAAACGTAATTTCCCCAAGTTAAGATCAAAAGCAGCAAGTGGTGAGGCTAAAAATTATGGGAGGTGGATGATGTTCCGTGCTGTAAAGCTGTGAAGAACATTGTGAAAATGTTTCTATTGCTGTCTGGTAGTTTCAGGAAAAGACTACTACAAGGTTTTCTACATATCTGGGAGGTAATGATATGCTGTTATTCCTAATAGTACACTGTGACTCTCTGGGCATAGACATACATATTTACACATTTTTTTGTGGACTCTTTAAACAGAATTTTAAGAATACCTTATTTTATTGTGCTTTTACAGGGTCGAGAGAGACAGATTTTACAAGAAACTATACACAACTTCCACTCTTCCTTTGAGAGTAGTGTTAGCAACACACGACCTCCAGGTCATTCCCAGTGTAAGTAGCACCTGAAATTAATTGAAAAATGTATGGATACTTTTAATTAATACTGGCTAGAAGACAGAATGTGACAAGCAAGCCAGTTAACTGCTTTCTGGGTTAATGGTTGATGTGTGTCAGTGTCTTTTGCCGAGACTGTAGAAGAGATTACAAGGTAAAAAGGTAGAGAAATCTGTAAATTTTTATACACGCTTCAGTACTATCTGAAATAAGCATAAGATTTTTCTTACTCATTACTAAACATAGAAAATGGATGTAAGTATAGCGAACTATAGTATACTGTATATAGTGTGTGTATATATATAGAATCACAGAATGGTCGGGGTGGGAAGGGACCTCTGTGGGTCATCTAGTCCAACCCCCGTGCCAAAGAGGGGCCACCTAGAGCAGGCTGCACAGGACCTTGTCCAGGCGGGTCTTGAATATCTCCAGACAAGGAGACTCCACAACCTCTCTGAGCAGCCTGTTCCAGTGCTCCGTCACCCTCAGAGTGAAGGAACATCTGAACATGAGGAAGAACTCAGCATGGGAGGTGCATTTTTGTATGATACATAATTTACTTTTGCATACTCTTTATAGGAGACAATTTTCTTTAGCGTGATCAAGTACGTTAAATATATTCAAGGTTCACAATTTAGTATACTGACTTAGATAGCTGTGTTAATTATGTATTTATGTATGTATGCATTTAGTTATTTTGTATAGGCAATATTTTTATATGATTGTCTGTAGTCAGCTTCTTTGGAATACATCTATTCCAACCACCAGTGCTAACTGCTAGCTATTGCTAGAGGAACTATCTGAAATCAAAATGTACAGAAAGGTGTTGCTGACCTGTAACAAATGAATACATTTACCACAGTCACCCCTAGATATAAAAGTTGCAGATGTCTGTCCTGCCAGCCACCTGAGCCAAAGGCAGCTATGCATCTGTAACTTAAGGCTAAGGAATGGGGCAAAACCTATTCATATGTGTGTTTCTGGATCCATGTTTTAGGGGGAACATGAAAGCCGTTGCATGGCCTTGAGAAATTCACCATGTTAAAGTGCCTCTTACTCCTGTTCAGTTGCTTATTTTGGTGCTTGCATCCACTCACAAAATCATTTATTTAGTGGTTATGTTAAATAACATTTCAGATACTGTATGCTTTACGAGGCCTTAATAATGAGCATGTCCCAGTTCCAGTCTCAGTCAGCTGAATATCACTAGATACGTGAAAGCAGGTGCTAACTGTAGTCCTGCTGCTGTCTTGGGGAAAACTGGTCATCGCTGGGGTAGTTGGTCAATGTGGGCTACTTTCTGTATTCTGTACAGTCGGCTTGGCTGAAAGCCACTACCAGGTGTCACTGTATGCACTGTGCAGCTTACTTGCCATTCTCAGAGTAGTCAGCATGTGTGGGAATTTCTGGATGTCTCTTTATAACATCCCAGACTTGAAGAGCCTCTTCTGTAGGTGCTACTTAGGTGAGCGGAAGCTGCTATTTGGGATTTGATAACATGGTGCACTGAACTGGAATTACTCAAGAACTGAAGAAGCATACAGATGTAACATGTCTTTGAGCAACTTGCTGAGCTTAACCACTGAGCTTAAAAGTGTCTTGAAGACAGCAAAAAACAGTAGTGGTGGCACAGAGTTGGGGACAACATCCCAATGTAAGAATGGAGGCAACAGTTGCTCCTGCTGGCCAGTTGACAAGATGCTTCAAGGAGGCTGCCATCAGAGATCTAGCTTTTGGGGTTTTGTGCGTGAGAGCTCTGTGAAACAGGTTTGTGTGTGAAACAGCAACAGAAGCACTAACAGAGAAGGAAGAGGAAGAGAACATATAGATAAAAGAAGTTTCTGCACCAGGTAAGCTGCTTTTTGTTTTAAAAAGTAGCAGTGGGGCCCTTAGGCAGTCTCTGGAACTTGAAGTAATTTCCAGAATGTGTAATATTTTAGAGCATAAGAGCAGCTGTACCGAGTCAGATCCAAGGTCCGAACAGTTGTGTTCAGCTTTTTCATCTGGTCTCATTTGACATTGGTATGAAGAGCTGCATGCTTTCATTTTCTGGGAACTTACCATGTCCTGACTTCTTTTGCTTCATCCTACTGGATCAGAAGATACAGTGGACAATTGTTCCCTCTTCATTGCCTCCATGCCACTGATGATTTTACAGATATCTGTGATACTCTTCCTCAGTCATGTTTTTTCCAGATGGAAGACTTAATAGGCTGCTTAATCATTCCCTATACCATAGTATTTCTGACCTCTTTTCCTTTTCTACTGTATCCTTTCAGACTTGGAGATACCAGCCTAGCATATGATATTCAAGATGTAGGCATACCGTGGATTTACACATGACAGGGTGATGTTTCTTTTTTAGTTGTGTTCTCTATTTTCAGTTCTCTTGCCCTTTCCTAGTTATTTCTAGTACTCTGCTTTTTTGGCTATAACTGAAGACTGAACTGGTATTGATTGGAACTACCTCTTACAACCCAGCTTATCTACTGACTTCGAGCTCAGAGCCTGTCATTTTATATAACCACTCATACATTGTTTTTTCCATATCACAGAATGGTAGGGGTTGGAAGGGACCTCTGTGGGTCATCTAGTCCAACCCTGTGTCATGTTTACCATCATCAAATTTTGTCTGCCCTCTTACTGTTTGGGCACTGATGTCTCATGAAGTCCTTTTGCCAGTCTTCTGTTTGCCTTTCTTTATATTTACATGGATAACGTAGGAAAGTTTGTCACTTCATTCTGTATGCCCTTTCAAAATCATGTTAATATCCTGAGTCCTCATGCAGATCCCTATGAAATGCTAGCGGTGAATCTCTCTACTATGGAAAAAATCACTGTTTACTCCCACCTTCTGTCCACTGATTATTGGTCCACACAAGAAATTTTCTTTTTACTCTGTGGGCTCCTTATTGTCTTAAGAGCCAGCCTTGGACCTTGTGAATGCCTTGTAAAAATCCAGGCATCAAGTGGGCCTCTTTTATCTACAAGATTGTTGGTACCTTCGAGGAATTCCAGTAGGTTGGTGAGGCAAGACTTTTCAAATCCCTTTTTGATTGCTTTCCACAAAATTTCAGTTTCTTTGTTAGAGTTTATGCTAATCTGCCTGGTACTACTGGCCATCTCACTGGTCTGTGTTTCCCTGGATCTCCTCCTGAATACATTAAAAAAAATTAGCATCAGTTGTCAGTTACGTGATGATTTAAACCAGAAAACTCAAAACTGTGCTCTGTACTCAGCAGTTCAGCTGCTTAATCCTTGTGTCCCTCTAGAACGTCTGGCTTAGCTATTTGTTATTATTTGCTTTGTGTATTTGTTTCATAACCTTTTCTACCAATACTTCACGTTAAGATACTCTAGACTCCCACTTAAAGAAGGCTTCTGATATGGGAACCTTCCCAAGTTTTTGCATGGTGAATACATTCAGTTTTTCTGATGTGAACTTACTTCTCTAGCTCGTTATGGTCTAATCATTGATTGGCATCGTGCCATATGTAACTGGCTGCCTCCTGTGATGTGTTTGAATAGTAATATGTGAAATCTTTATGCTTTTTGCATGGTCCACAACCACTGGTTTCTCTACAGCTCTTGCTAGGAGCCTGTCTGCACACCTTTAGCAAGAAAGCCACTTCAGGATTTGCCCCTTCAGAAAGCTGGATGTGTAACCCACAGGATAATAAAAACATCCTGCTCTTCTAGCTGTGTCAGTATCATTGTTTTCACACCCGTCACTGTGACTTTCTTGATATTTTGAGTCATTTTAAAAGGTTAATACCTAAAACAGAGTGGCTGCCAGTGTAGCTCTGCTTTTATGAATTTTCCAGCCTGTTAGGGATGTAAAGAAGATAATTAAATACAAGCTGAATATATCCATAAGACTCAGAAGTGGAAAAGCAGGGGAAAAGAAACTAAATCCTCCCTTTCTGGAAATGTACCTTATAATTGTAGGAGATCTGTAGGCTGTCTACCGTCACCAAGCCTGCGAATGTCTACAGCTTCTGCACCCTACCTCTGGTGCCCACTTAGCTCAGTTCCCCCCAAAATGCCCCAGTCCACACTGCTCAGGCTCAATCCCTCTTCTGCTGCTGCTGGGTCAGGACCTGTTCCTGCTTGTCAACCCTGGTGTAAGGTGGCAGGCAACAGAAGTAGAAAAGCACCTAGATAAGTGTTTCTAGAATGGAAGAGAGAACTGCAGTGATTATCTACATTTACGCTTTTAAGGAATGCAGGAGAAGGAAATAACAATAGGCAGAAAAGGTAAAAGCAAGACCATCAGCAGAGCATGGGTAGTACAACTAATTTCACACAACAGGCTTGTTTAGAGAAGATACTACAGTTTCTTCTGGATGTTTTTTTGGCAGTTCAAAATCAATTGCTGGCTTGTTGGATCCTCAGCTAGCTGTTGGGTGAGCATGTCCTGCTGAAGTCATTGGTCTTGAACTCGCTGTGATACTCACTACAGGAATTCATAGAAAAGTTGTTGAGTCTTTATTGGGTTTTGACAGATGAGCTATTTCAATTATAATAAATCTCACTGCTGGGAGAAGGATTCCTTTGTATGTCAGTTGCTGTGTCATCCTCGGGGCTGGAATTGAGATGATTCTGCTTTGCAGGAAACGACAGGCTTTGACATATGTTTGTTTTCTGTCAGAAGGATACCGAGACCGCTTCTTTCCCACCCCACGGCAGTGATACTAGGTTAGGCTGTGGGAGTCCATGTCTGAAATGCATAGGGCAGATGACTGCCCTGACTGCAGTATAAATAATTACGGCTTGACCTGTAAGCCATTAGGTTTGGGGGCACCGTAGTTCTTGTCCCTATTCTGAATAGGCACACAGTACTTGCATGGAGAGTGTTGCCTCAGTCTCTTTTTTTAATGGGAGTGAACTGGTGACCTTCAGATAATTCTGCTGAAATTAATTCATTCCAAGAATTAATGTTATGGGGCTTTTTGACACTTTGGTAGTTTTCAAGGGGAAAAATCATGGCTTGAAAATTGCTAATGTGTGCCAATCACCTATCCCTGACAAGAGAAACTACTATGAGGATACTGCTTCTTTATAACCCAGTGAACTATATCAAACACAGAATTAGCCTGCTGCCTCACCACTTAAATTTAGAGCAGATGACCAGCCCATGGAGGCGTGAGGCAAGATGACTGCTCTGAGGAACAAAATGCTCCTCCTTGGTCTGGAGTCTGACTTCAGTGAAACAGCAAGTGGCAGCATGAAGTCCAGATTTCTGAGGAAACTAAGAAATTATATCACCTCAGGAAGTGTTTATGTTTGTAGTTTGAGGTGACATTTTTGCTTATGTGATTCTGGTAATAAAGAAAATCAGACTTTTTGAATGCCTAATTGCCGGGACCAGTTGTTTAGGTTTTTGTTGTTTGTGGGTTTTTTTTGAGGACAGGTCAACATTCATGAAGTCATCAAGCGGATAATTAAGAGCTTAAACAGATTTGGCAGTGGTCTGCAGGTTAATTGAAAGCAATGACACCAAAAGAGTGAGCTGCATCTCAGCGCAGAATTGCCAAAGCAGAAACAAAAAGCTGAAAAAAGTTCACGTGGGTTCTATGAAACTCTATGGAAAAAAAAGAGCAAACTGACTGAAATGATTTCTTCCAGAAGAGTAGAAATAAAATCCCATGTGCTAGTTATAATACATATATAAGGAAATGTTACATTTTAGATGTGATGATAAAAAATGGAAACAGTTTATGGAGTTCCCTTGCCCAAGCCTGGGACTTGTAACGGAATTTGCCATTTCTACAAAAATGACATGGAAAAAGCAAGAGAGCATGTAGGGTTTATGCTCTGAAGGATATAATCTTCTTTTTCTACTAAGGCATTTCTTAACCTAATTACGGGAAAAAAACCCAAACCAAAGATTCGCTGGGGGTAAAGCTAACTGCTGCTTAGCTTAGTTTACCTTCTAGTATCAATTTTATTGAAATACTCGAAAAAAAAAAAATGAGCCTCATCACTTGGTATAGACATCCAGCTGCTTTCCCCCACCTAAACATAACACTTCTCTTACAACAGGTGGGAAGAAAAGAGAACACCCCAACATCTAGAAGGGGCACTGTACAAAGGGAGGATTTAGATACCAAAGAGTAAACTGAGTATTCTCCAGATACAAGTTAAATGAAGAGTAACTATGCTACGATGAAAAAAGAGTATGATGCCATTCAATCTATAATTCTTTGTGGTAATTCTGGTCTTCCCCTTTCTCTTTACATATGATAGTTTGTTGTTCTATATTGATACATACTTACGCATATGTTTCTACAGATACATATATAGGTATTTTAAAAGATGCAACAGAATAAAGTGGAAGATAGTGGGGAGTTGTTTGTATATTTACTTTCCGCTCTTCGATTGAGAGTCAAAAATATCAATCAAATGAGGGAATCACAGAGACTGATTTTTACGATGAGGGTGGTGAGGCACTGGAACAGGTTGCCCAGAGAGGCTGTGGCTGCCTCCTCACTGGAAGTGTTCAAGTCCAGGTTGGATGGGGCTTTGAGCAACCTGGTCTCCTGGAAGGTGTCCCTGCCCATGGCAGGGGGCTTGGAACCAGATGATCTTTAAGGTCCCTTCCAACCCAAATTATTCTATGATTCTGTGATTGCAGAGTGAGAATTAAAATAGGAACAAAACCAATACAGACTTTCAAATAAAAATATACAGGATCAGGTAGTTGCTTGGTGGAAAGGTACACACTGAGAAAAGAGAGATACTGGAAAGGCTTGTGGCGGTAGGTGACCTTTTCACACGTGACACTGGGCTTTCATACCTTCTCCATACAGGAAGGGACTTAAGATGAGTAAAATCAATTACAGGGTCAAGTTGTTGGAGTATGGTATAATAATGATATTGGGAAATGTGGGCCTGTTTCCAGTAGTTGTGGAATTACTCTGTCTTTTTTAAAGCTGTTAGTCTTGCTGGCTGCAGTTTTTCAGATTTTTTTTTTTCTTTTACAGCACCTGGCTGCTCTGCAAAACCACAAGAAGCTGTTTCTCCAAAAAGGTAGCTACTGGATTTTTTTCCTTATGGTGAAATTTGGCATTTGGCTGAGTAAATCGAAGTGTACAAATGAAAATTTGAAAAGTTTCTCCTAACTACATCTCTGTAGAACTTTCTGCAGTAGTGCACTTAAAATTTAAATCCCACAGTGAATCAAAGAAAATAATAAAGAAATTGCTTCTGTAGTTCAGCTTAAGTGTGGAATTGTTTGAGGCGTCAGTGGTCTGGATTTGAGAAGAACAAAGTTGGAAGAGCAGGAAGAATGAATGACCATATAAGAAGATTCATGTTTTCATTCTATTCTTGCTTATAGGTGAAGAACCCATAGGAGGCCTACATGGGCACAGTCAACAACAAGAGTGTGGAAGAAGGCATGAAAACCACCACGGATTATGAGAGCTTTTACGTGGAGAAATATATAAACTGAATATGCCTGTCTTGACTGGATACAGATAAAGGTGTCCAAATTGAAAATGTAATGGTTTTATGAGAAGGAATATAAAGGAAAATGAATGCTGCATATTTCATTAACCAAAATACACTTTATCTATTCAATATTAAGAGGTTAGAACAGCAGTAAAAGTAAATATGAAATACCTGTTTGTAAAAATAGAAGTTTATTTAAGGAAATGCATAATCTGTCACCAATATTTAAATAGAAATAGTGTTAAAATATTTTATATTGCTGATCGGTTATTTTGGGAATAAAACCATTTAACTGATAGTGGCTGGATTTTTTTTGAACAGTAACAGTAGCAGATCCTTAAAATACATTTTTGTAGCTTTATTTTTGTAATAATTTTGAAAGGACTGGTATAGTAAGTATGAGTGGAAATAATTTTCTGCTTAGTAAACACAAATTTTTGTTGAGCAATTAAAAGTCCTCAGAAGCCTCTGACAACTGCATTTATCTTCCTGATGACTCACAAATTTGTAACTTTACCACTGGCTGAATTCAGTGTGAGTCTGGGAGTACTAATGCAGGTAAAGTCAAGGAGATCTTGGAGCTCCAACGCAGAGGAACGATCTCAAGTAATTACTTCTGTACAGAACTAAAGATTTTACATTTCTCCACCCTCTTCCACTGTCCTGGTTTTAGTGGGGTTTAGTAGAAGTGGGTGTAGCGACAGATGGAGATAACGGCAGGGGTGAAAGCGGCGATGCCCCTGCTGTCCCTCAGGTACCTCCGGGTGCGTCGGCTAGTTCTGCCGCTGGCCTCGTCGCTTTGCCCGTCCATCTGAGGTACCGCTCCAGGTTGCTGCCAGCACACAGCGGAGCAGCTGAGCTGCGCCAGGTTGTGGAGCTGTGCTGTATCGGAGCTGACCTTGAGCACGGGTAGTGAAATGCCCGGGAGGAAGAGGAGAAGAGGTTACAGGGGGTTACTGCACACAAGAGATGGTTATGAGCTGACTGGGGCAATCGGAGCCTGTTAGTACCCTGTGGGCCTTGGCGGGCACGCTGTTAGCATTTCAGGTCTTCATGGCATAGCCATGTACAAAATAAGTTATGTTCCATTTTTCTTTTTTCAGTGCACATATGTCAAAAAACTTACAACACGATCACCACTTAGTGTGGTATTCTATGTTTCCAACTTGTCTTATGCCCAAGGAAATCACTCCTTATGCAGAATTGTGCTTCAGGATTAATTTTAGCTTTGGGGTAAAAATACGTAATTTCTGTTTTCACAGTTCAAGAGCTGCTACTAAAGATGACGTGGCAGGACAGATCTACAGAAATGTTGTGTGCATACTGTATAGTATTAAGCTAATGGCCCTGTCTTTTCCTGAAGAAACATGTGAACAGTTTTGGTTAAAAGGCTTCAAAATGCAGCAGAGAAATAATTACAGCTTCTCATTAAGGCTAGGAGACAATTGGTGCTTCTGAGCCGAAAGCGTGCAGTGGCACCTTGGAGCCCCCGTCAGGGTAACTGAGGAGAAGTGATCTGTGATGAGCCGAACCATCTCGCCTACTGCCTCGTGCCGGTGGGCTCTGTGGCAGCACAGTTTCCCTGTACAGTTTTGTACGTTCGGTGCGGTGGGTGGCAATCCAGACATCCAGTGTGCTCTGCAGAGAGCCCCCTCAAGCCCCCAGACAGGGAAGCCTCAAGGTGAGAAGGCTTCAGCCGTTGCTGTTCAGAGCGTGCGGGCCTTGTGCTTTGGAAGGAGAAGTACTCGCCTGCAATAAATTGAGGGGTGGGTGGTTTCTTTTTTTTTTTTTCTTAGGTCCTTTCAGTAAGACATTGAACAAGAGTTCAGTGTGAAAAACACTTTGGGAGGTTGAGAGATGCCATTCTTTCTACAATCTAAGAGGGTTCATAGTCATATATACCGCTGCCCAGAAGACCGTAGGAGCCTCAAGGCTATAAGGCAAGGTAGGGGCGTGCTTCGTTCCTCTGTCTGAATCTGTCTCACTGTGCAGAAAAGAATTCAGGATTCATGGGGTGTAGCCCTGTAAGACATTGGCCTGGGATGGGGAAGAGTTAGGCTTCAGTTCCTCTGGTTGGTTTATTTATTTATTTACCAATTCCTAAGCTACATAGTGACTGAGGATAAAATCAGTGCTACAAATTCGGGAATGTTAGCCAAAGTGCATCAAAGAACGAGCAGCAAGGAGATTTAAATGGCACACAGTTCTGTCAAAGGAGGCCGACCGAGGCACAAGTGTAGGCTCTTTGTGTTTATACAAGAGGCAGAAAGGGTTCCTCAGACTGTCCCATCAACAAGCCCCGCTATCTGAAGAGTTAGCTTTATTAACACAGGAATGAAACCACATGGGGTCAAAGTTTGGGAACCTTTCATACCTTGTGCTGCACTTACTGCTTAAAGGTGGTCTGTTCCTTCTGCCTGGGTTAGCTGCCACTGTAAGCAGAGAAACAAAACTGGTTGCTTACCGTGGCTGCTGCTTATGGCTCTGAGGGGTGGTAAGTTTGAGTCTGACACATGTATTTACGTGTCTGTGTGTAAGGGCTGGCACAGGTGGCTGTATAAACTCCACTGTAGTCAGTAGAGGTCTGGCCGGTGCAGTCACCGAGGCCTCAAAACCCAGTGTCTGACTGGCCTACACCAGGAGCCTGATGCGGTTGTCCAGATGTCCACTGGCACTTGTGTGCCCTGAGGCATCCAAAGCACCCGTAAAGGGTGCCAGCCATGACACTAGGTAAAGGTTATGATCAGTTTGTTTGTGGCAAACAGTCACTTGGACAAAGAGACCATTCAGAGGTGGAGGCTGTCGTGTCATTGATCTGTCCTGATTTGTCACAGACATTTAGATGTGAAAAGCTCTCCCCCATTTGCTGTTCACTTTCTGCGTCCTCCTTTTTAGTTTAAATAAAAATCTTTGTTAGCAAAGTTTGCTTACCTCATAATAAAAAGTGATATCTTCTGGGTGTTGCCGAAGAAGTAAACACTACAAGAAACAGTTCTTGTTCTCATTCAGTCTAGAATTATGGCCTTGACTAATCTGTAAGATGTCTTATTTTGCTGAGGAGCGTTGCTATTTTTTTTTTTTTTTACAGGAAGCTTTTATAAGGTTCTTTGAAATTCATTTTCTTTTTTTCTGCACTTCAAGCATTAATCAAGATCAGATTTTAAATAAAGATACTTTATCTGGAAATGATTCAAGCAGTCATCTGTAGTAGTTCTCATGCTTCAGCAGATGCCTCAGAAGCCAGATATCTTCTCAAGGGAACAACTTTGGTTTCCAGAGTGAAGGGGAGCATAAAAGTTCATGTAAACAGATTTCTTTAATAACAGCATCACCTTAGTTTAGAATTGCTTGGCTGGTCTGACTCTGACACTAATAGCCTCAAACTTGCCACTTCTAGGTTTTATTTTATTTCAAAGCCCTCTTGGCAGTACAAGGGTACTTTTAGGAGGAACAGGCTTTGTCCATTAAACCCAAAACTTCTTATGCTATATTTAAGTTGATTTGGAATACTTAATTTCCAGTTTCTCGGACGTTTGTATTATTGAAATACTGTTAATGCAGTGTCCTCCTTGAAACGTCACAGCGAAGAATTCTATCTGGTCTTAGGAGCAGTGCCACATCATGGTTGTTAGCAGAGTGGCTGGTGCTGTACTGGAGCAGGGTTCTTGAAGGTGATAAATGGGTACATGTGAATGTAGAAAAACAGGCCCATTCAAGACACCTTCTTATAAATGGTCTAAAAATATTCTGTGTTCACGCATACACTCAATAGGTGGGTGTGAGTTCTTGTTTTTAGTAAGCCTAAGCAATTTGTAACATCACAGAATCGGTGGCCTACAATTAGCTGGAGCAGAGATTTCTGTTTTGCCGAGTTGCAGAACAGAATCGCTTTGCACAGAGAGAAGCCAGCAAAGTGTGATAGATTTGATCACCACGGGCATTGTTCTCCACAGATTTCTCTGTATGTGTTTTTTCCATGTCACCCTCTGCTGCCAGTTTATCCTAAGAAGGGGAAGATTGAATAAAATGAAAACAAATTGAAAAAAATTTAGGGATAGAAGCACAGATAGTACTTTTACTAGCTTGGGATTACTGGTTTACTTTCCAGGATCTGCGTCTCCTTTAGGCTGTTTCTTAAGTAGTCAGAATTAATACTGAATGCCCTGGGACTCACTTTCTTCAGCAGCTCAGGATTCCAAAGCACTTACTTTTTATCACAGACTCGGTTCAAAATTGATTGCTCACATTCCTTTACTCAGACACACAGCAAACAAAGCATAGAATCATAGAATCATAGAAAGTTTTGGGTTGGAAGAGACCGCTAGAGGTCATCTAGTCCAACCCCCCCGCAGCGAGCAGGGACACCACTAACTAGATCAGGTTGCTCAGAGCCCTGTCCACCTGGTCTTGAATGTTTCCAGGGATGGGGCCTCCACTGCCTCTCTGGGAAACCCGTTCCAGTGTTTCACCACCCTCATTGTAAAGAATTTCTTCCTTATATCCAGCCTAAACCTACCCTGTTTTAGTTTAAAACCATTACCCCTCG
>Ga0065711_1045872_pt1 | contig 13223 bp, 5 predicted proteins | sample Hoacrofraction12_FD_59098 | JGI IMG/M metagenome (GOLD analysis project Ga0065711, IMG submission 59098) | Hoatzin crop microbial communities from Cojedes, Venezuela - Epithelial fraction 12 v2 (version 2) | ecosystem: Host-associated > Birds > Digestive system > Esophagus > Crop | place...
CCCCCCCCGAGGTGCTTCATGAAGTGCAGCAAGATGAACAGCCCCTTTTCCATGCCACATCTTGGGACAGCGCTCTCATCTCAGATGCACATGCTTGTGCTGCGCAGAGTGGCACATGGCTAAGATTAGGATGTGGTCTTCAGCTGACACACTGATGAAAAGGCAGCTTCTAATTTAAGACATGTGCTCTGCATCAATACAGATCCTGACTAATACAAATGATAGCATTTGTGCATGGTCTTGCAGTAGCTGTTTGACAATAGAGTCATGTCAGGAATCAGATTGGATTTATTCTTTTAGTTAGTTAGTATGAAAATAAGCATATATATACTAAACACATCTAATACTGTTTTAAATGTCTAAAGAGATTTTTTTCCTTGTTTGTCTTCATCATTATCCCTTTGCAACGTTCACTGGGAGATGAGACAAAAAGCACATCAGATAGTAAAGACTTTGTTGAAAATCAGTTTATTTAGAACTGGTAAATGTGATATCCTAATTGAAACTGTATTTGCAGAATTTTGTGCGTCTGTATCCAGCTACAGTGTAAAAATACAGCGTGAACTTTTTACATTTCAGATGTTCGGTGGTATCAATGAACTGCTTGTGCAGAGTCAAAAGGGCTGATGACAGAGATGGTAGAACTACTGTAATCAACTAATTAGAGATACAAAGATATCTGCTAGTAACTCTTTTTCATTTCTGGATGACATGCATAAGGATCAAAGCTAGCTCGAAGAGCCTTTATCATTTTGAACTGATTTTCTTCATGTTTCTTGGATTAATCTCACCATAGTATAAGATAAAGCAAGTAACATTTCACGCAGAAAGAGTTCAAATTAAGTTAGTAGGGTATTGAAATAAAAGTTTATTTGCAGCTTTGTGATAGTAGCAGAAACAAAATGGAATATATTGAGTTTGGGGAAAAAACCCTGAGAACATTTTTATGCTAAAAAGGATGTTTGTAAGGACATAAATCTGTAGATATTTTTTTTAAGTTCCTTTACCATACTCCTTTCCCATAAAATATTTTTACAGCAATGTGGAATTTCTGTGCAAGTAGTATAGCTAAGGCCAAGTCACAAGTAAGGCAAAATGTAAGATGGTAAAGAAGAAAACTTATCAGTAATTTCAATGATCTCCTTCTCCATCCTCCACATTTCTCCTGGGGTCACCAAAAACAACAGTGCGGAGGCCTTTTGCTGCAGAGTGGTGAATGAAGTGCCAATAGCTGCACCAAGCCACGAAAGGGAACAGGAGGAAGAAAACAAAAGGGAAAACAGTGGTTGAAAGAGTACCAGATATATTTCTCCTAAAGTTTATACTATCCATATGGCGATGGTACAGTGTTGCTATTATTTGCATCATACCTGTAGGTTTCAGCTGAGATCCTGCTGTGTTGGCTGTTATGAAAACACATACAAATGAGAATCTATCTAAAATATTCTGAGTATTTGAGACAAAGAGTGTTCAGAAGAAAAGCAGGTGCCTAATATACCTTAGATTCTGGTTTTGATTGTGGTGCTGATCTGGTTTTGATTGCGGCCTGACTGCTGTCCAGAAACAATGTGTTTTAAATGTATGTTTATGGATAAAATGGTTCACCCTATGTCAGATTTCAGATCTATGGCAGAGCCAGAAATAGATCCAGGTCACCTGGGAAACTAGTTTATTTCCTTATCCTGTGGTTAGCTTATTATGTGTAATGTAGTAATAGATTAGCTGAATTAAATCTTCTTCCACCTCCCTTCCCTGTAACTATCTGATGACATTAATTGTATTTCCACATTGTCTGACCTTCCATATTTATTCCAGTATATTAACACTCTTCCCAGAGCATTTAATCTCTGCCCCACAGGACAGCTCTGTGTAAAACATTGGAAAAAACATTATTAAGAAATGGCAAATAAAAAGAACTTGGTATCAGCTGTCTGATCTTATATCAAATGCATCCTCTAAGCCGTAATGCTGTAAATAAAAAAAAAAATCGCTGATGTGAATTATGTTATGCCTTTCAAGCCTGCTGCTAATATAAGTGAAACTTGGATGGAAGACACTCAAAATCAAAAGCAGTGGAGACATTCCGCTCTTCCCTGAGCTTCTACTACAATCAGAGATCCAAGTGAATTGGGACATTTTAATGTAGCATTTGTCTTTTTTGTTGTTAGTAAAATGTGAAAAATAGATTTGCTTTCTTAGGTGAAATAGGCAACATGTTCAATAGTCGAGTGCATTTTAACATAAGTACCTGATGTTGTGTGTAGCTGTTCTTTTGGTATGCTATTGCCAGATATTATAAATATTTTCATGCCCAGAATGTGGATGAACAGTCAGTCACTGACTACCTGGAGTATATTGGCACCAAACTGAAGTCCTGTTTGTAGTCACTTATTCAGACTGGGTATCTCGTATGGAGCTGAGATGGGGGCAGGAGGGGATATGTCATAACTAAAGTTTTTGACACTTGGTTCTTAAGGAAATTCCTGATTTTTCCAGTCCCCCTTTTGCTTTCTAAATGGAAAATCAAGATGCAATATTTTGCTTGAGATTTCACATTGCCAAGTCAAATCAAACACACAAAAAAGCTTTTGCTTTATATTCAGTCTGCTTCAGTATTGGACTTTTTGAGCCAGGGGATTACCACACAAACTGGGATTAAGGAAGACGTTTTGCAGTGGTCTCTGGGAATGATACTTCCTGAGCTTATTTGTTTGCAGATGAAACCTTGTCCTGTATGCATTTTGTCATGACACTGCTGTAAGTGATAGAGCCATGATTGGCAAGAGATTTTTTTCTATTTTTCAGGAAAATTTTTATCCTGAAAGTGGATTAGTTTCTTCTCTTTTTTCCTCACAACTTTAAGAATGTTGTAAAATTAGTTACATTTTTTAAGGTGCTTCTCTATTATTACTCTCTCTGTCCCCAAAATGAGTCTATAATGGGAGTTGCTGCTGTTGCAATGTTGTTGTAACTCGTTATCCACAGGCAGAAGTGAGAACTGACCATGGCACAAGATGAATCTGTTCCCATCCCAGCACCTCCAACATCCCAGCACCTCTAACATCCTAAGCATCTCCAATGGAAGACGGCAGAATATTTTCTCATTCAGGCTGTGACAGGAATGAAAAATGGGACAATGGCAGCCCCATGTCCTTCTAGAGGTATACTTTGAAACATATGGAGTCTTGAAATTCTCAAACAGCTGGTTTATACACCTTTTTCTACTTGCTCATCAGTTTAACCAAAATATTAACCAGAGGAAAAACTAAATACACTTTTCTTTTCACTGGGGCTTGATCCTACAATAAGCTGGCAAACTTCTTGTAAAAATAGTGAAGGTGACACAGAGTGTACAGAAAACACACCCAGGACGTGGGAATAATTCCGAAACAATCTGTCAAGATTCCCCATCTTCTCACCAATGTAATGTTGGCAAAGAAGTGTATTGGTCTTGTTCATGGCAAGAATAGTCAAAGTTGAATTGAAAAAGAGCGTGTTCTTGGTCCATTGTGTGAACAGTATTGTAAGGATTTTTGTATGTCTGCACCATCCCCAGATCATTAAGTTTCAGTCTGAAAATTTCCCTGAGAGGCCACACCTATGGAAAAAATTTTTGTTGCTAATTTATAGTGGCAGTTACTTCTTAAGTGTTGTCTTAGAATTTTTGTTCCTTGATCATCATCGTGGCATATGCCAGTACTTGGTGACGGTCCTACCCACATACCTCAGATCTGTTCCCTTCGTCTACTGTGTGTTTCTGTTGTTCTTTCAAAAGCGTTACATAAAATGAGTCAATAAAAAGACATATGATAATAAGCATACATGCCTCAGGCTTTATGGTTTTAAAATGTCATGCTTACACAGAGAGCATTGTTTGTTAGAAGTCAGCAGTCTCAATAACCCATTATAGCTTTGTTTACTCAAGGGCACACAGTAAGCTCCGATTTCAACTCCCAGCCAAACACTACTTTGCTTAAACCCACAGTACCCCATCAAGCACTCAGGCTGCCATTCACCTTACGGGCATTCTTTCAGCACATACTTTCCATAATATAAAGTTGCATCTCATGCCAGACCCCCCAAAAAAACATTCTGTGAACCAAGGGTGCAATTATTTCATGACATTGGCCTTCAGTTAATTAGCCTTGAAGTAACGTAATTAGCCTTGTTTCTGTTGCTCTGGATTTAGAGAGCACGGTAAGTGCTGTGCTCCGAGATGTGGAGAGTGGTGATGAGACACTGGGGTAGCCACATTTTCAGAACTACGGAGACCATCCTTGCAAATAGGCACTGAAGAACAGGAGAACCTCAGAAATGGTTGTGGATAGAGTCAATTGTGTGGAATACTTTTGGTAAAGGCCTTGTGCACAGAAAGATATTCTCACATCTGGGGGAGGAGGAAAACCAGAAATCAAGCATTCAAGTTCCTTTGTTTCCTCACCTTTCCTGTTTTCAGGATAAAATACAGCAGCCAGCAGTAATAAAACAGGAGAGAAAAAGTGCAGTTTTGTGCCTTTTCATACTCCATCAGTTCCAGTCCGTGCATGGGACTGTCTCTGCCTTGCCAGTTCTGGTAATTCCTTCAGTCAAGTCAGAAGTCAGTTGGAATTTGAAAAGTTTTGGTGGAAAACATTTTCTGTCACTCACATACTGTACTGAAGCAGGTTCCAGGACAGTTTTGGCACTCCGGACTCTAATTCCAGGAACTGCAAAGAAGCACATGGCAATTAAAAAATTAGCAGAGTTATGTGAACTTTGTGAACCTCAGATGATGTTTAGTTTGGGTGCAGACCAAGTTTTGGGCAAAGGTACCAAGGATTCTTATTTAGTCAAAGATGGTTTTATGCTCCCTGCAATTTGGACTCTGAATGGAGCTGTTTTTCATTTGCATTATGCTAGATGTATATATTAAATAAACATAATTCAGGTTGTCATTTTTGGCAACCTTGGTCATGGCTTATATTTGAAGGTAATTTGTAGTTTCATCATTTGCATAATTACATTTTAATTTTGTTAACTGCTGGAGGAATTATTTAGGGATTTTTTTTCCCTTAATTTTATTAACCTGCAAAAAGAATTCTTTCCTTCTCTCTAGGAAAATTGGAAAAGCAGAGAAAATCTGTTCTCACACTCAGCTGGATTCTGTAGTGAGAGAAGTGGTTATAGGACTGCCCATGGTGCTCCTTGAGGACATGACAGCTGGTCACTCAAATCGTGGGTAACCTCTTTCTTGAGGATGCTTCACAGTTATGTTGTAGGAGCACATCTTTGCCTGTTTTTGCAAGCCTCTCAGTTTCTTGTCTCACTTTTGTATCTCTGGTGTGAGCTTTCCCTCTTAATAGCTTCTTTTCAATGTCGAGTGTAACAGAGTATCTTGTAAAGTTTTTTGCCATTTTGCAGTAGAAAAGAATCAAGCAGGTAATAGGGAACCCTATGCCAAAGCAATTTCACGAGGCAGTGGGGGGTGGCACAGTGACCACCTTTCCTCCTAACCCACTGGCCATGCTGCAATTCCTCCTGTTGCATAGTCTACATCTTTCAGCATGTTGTCTTCTTATTTTCTCTGAAAGACTGTTATTTGCCCTCTTTATTCCTGCCCTGCTCCTGGCCTCTTTTTCTGCACTGTGATTGAAGCTGAGCCACATTTAGTGATGCAGTAATTTGCCTACACTCTTTGTTAATTGGAAATAATGGTCTTGGCTCTGCTCTTTGCGGAGTCTCATTGTCATTTCTGTCTTCTTTTTTTCTTTTTCCCATTTTAGCTTTTTTCCTTGTGTTCTCACTAGAAGTTGCAGATAATACTGGGGTCCCTGTGCAGTGGTGTGGGTCTTCAAATACCCAGTTGGAGTGGGTCCCTTCCCCACTGAGCTTAGAATTTAATGCCCGTTTTGTAATGCTGTTGAGTTTGGTTTTGTCCACATACATAAACATAACAAGAGACATTGCCTGCCCATGAAGCAAACAGTGCAAGCAGATGTACAAAACAGAAGAAACTCAGAAGGGGTTAAGTAAACTGATCCTAAGACTGCAAGGAGGTAAGGAAATGAAATGGGTCACTCTATTGCAGAAAATATTAGTATTTATTCTGTTATTTTTCTGTTTTGAGATATTTCCATTTAATTCTTCCCTGTCAGTATCTTCAGCTGAGTTTGGAGTCTATGTCAGGGGATCCCGAATTGTAGGGTAGAAACCACCAATGGTACTTAAAGGTTATTCAGCTTTCTTCTGCTCATCTGTATGGCTAAGAACTGTTCTTTTGTTTCCACCAAGACCTATTATATAAAAGGACAAAGTAGTTGAGCAAGGTATCAGTGTCTTGCATAGAAACAAACAGCTTCCCCAGAGTGGACAGTGAAAAAGCTCAAATACTGTGTTTCCAAGCTACTGGAGAAGCTGTTCCTCTTTTTAAATGAGGGTATCCTACCAAATACAACCAAAAGCCAAGGCAACACAGTATCTTGACAGTGCTGGAGTCCATAGCAGCCTGCAGCAGAACAGGACAGGAGAGAACTTGCCTCCTGCCAAGGAATGCTCTCCCAGCCCCCAGCGGTTTGCAGCCCAAGAGCTTTCTGTGTCTTTGTATTCCCATGGCTTGCTACTGCCAACTCAACGGCCAGACTTTACTGCGACAGGTTTGGATGGAGAACATGGAGCTGAATTTAACTGCCCACACAGCAGAGCTGCGAGGACAGTTCATGGGAAGGCTTCCTTCCATGCAAAGATGGCCAGTGTAGGTGAACTTCTCGATGAAAGCTCTCCTGGGCACAAGCCATGGCACTCTGTATCATGTCCTCTTCACTTCATGAGGTAAAGGCGTTTGGAAAGCCAATCCACTTCCAGTCACTTCCAGCCAGGCAAGGACCGGGAGCTGATCTGTGTGATATGTTTGAAGATCCCCTCTATCCTTTAGCAGAGCCGTGGCAGCACTCTGCTCCTGGGAGCTGATCTTAGGCAGCCCCGGGGTGTGCAGAGGACAGTGCGTCTCAGTCCTCTGCCACCAGTAAGAGGGCTTGCTCCCTTCGGGGGTGGCAGGTGACCTCGCCGTCTCTTATTGAGCTGGACTATTTTATGAGCATCACAGAACACCGATGCAGTGCCTTATACATCCGACTGTGAAAACAAACACGAGTTGGGAGGGCATGCATTTAATGCACGCTGTGTTTTACCATCTTTTGAAAAGTTATTGCCTTGCTCACTGAATTGCTGGAAGATGTAATGTTAATCTGTCTATTTCAGGAAGAATGCTGAGGACAAAGAGAAGTTAAAAAAGACTAAATAGCACAATGCTGGGCTGATCTTGAATCTCTCCGTAAAACATAAACCTAATTCCTCTACCTGGTAGAGGGACCAAAGCTTGCCTGTGCGTCACAGCTTACTGGGTGTGACATTCTGGAAAAAGCATCTGCTCCGCTCCTGGCAATGATTTTCAAAAACAATTTGCACTATCTCTGTGACACAAAGAGATCACACATCAGCCAACACAGTCAGGTATCAGGAGAGAATCAATGGCTGGCTTACCTCCCAAGGTCTGTCCCCTAGTTTTATTACTGCGGACAGTGGAGCCATCAGTTAAAAGGCAGCGTGAGATGACCAATTTGTAGACAACACTGGGTTTTGCACACTAACTGAGCCTACTGGGGCACAGTTTGCTTTAGAGTGATGGTAGTTTCAAAGAACTTCCAGCATAAACTTGCAAAGAGGTTACCCAGTTTTGTCCGCCATTTGAAACCCCGCAAATGCTTTCTTAAACAGCAGGATAAAAGACAGCAACAATAACAAACCCAATAGCTGTATCCAAAGTGTAGCAAGAAGCATTGTCTTGAGAAATCCATGCTTTTAGCAACTAGAAGCAAAAACCCGGCATAAACACAGGAAGTGGGTATAAGACATGTGGAACTGAAATGTAGTACCGTATTTTCCATCCTCTTTAGGGAAGGCCACACATATTGTCTGTGAATGGGAAGCAGCTGGGAAGTAATCTTTATCAGCCTGAAACATATACTGGCAATCTTTGGAGAAAGCTATATTTTGCAAATTACACTACTTGCACTGCCAAGTGGAAAGACGTTTAATGTGAAGAGTTCAATAATGAAAGGATTTTAAAATAAAAATAAAAAATCCATTCTTAGCTCATTATTCTCTGATATGGGTACGTAAATACTTGTGAAGGATAGTTGAAGACTACCCCTACTCAGAAAACTCTAGCTGAGTGGCTTTATGTGGTCCTGTTGAAACAGCACCAGTAAATCCACTGATTTATGTCATTTCTCTGCATAGTCTTCCATCAGCTCATCTGAGTATGAAATTCTGACAAAACTTCTGTAATTTCAACTATTTTTTTGTAGTTTACTGCATTTTGTAACTCTCCATAACTTGTGCACATCTTTACCTCCCACTCGTTCTTTAGGTCTCATGGTCTTTTTGCTTCTAAAGGATTGAAATTATTCTGGAGTCCTAATCCTAAGTAGCCCTGAGCATTAGTGGGCAAAGAAATCTCTTTCCAATATTAGTAGAAACTTATTCAGTCCCTTGCTGGCCAGAACTTGAGAGCCCATTTTAGTCCCACAGGTTTTAGATGGATGGATAATGTGTGTGTGAATCAGCAGTGCTTTAGTGTTGGCTTTTTGTTACAAGTCAGATGAAGAGTGTGCTGCCAGGATGAATAGAAGGAAGTCCTACAAAATCACTCAGCTTTTTAAAAATACCTTGGACTGTGGTGCTGTATTTTCAATAGACTCTTTCCATTTTGACGTGAGTTATGCCATGTGGAGTTCAAGGAGAAAGATGCTTCTGCACGTCAGTGCAGCTGCTTTTCCTAAATAATGAAATGTAAAGTATCTAAGGTGAAAGTGTCTGTCACTCGTCTCTCCACAAGCCCTTTAGTTGTTTATCATAACCTGGCTTCAGCAGGAATGGCTTTAAAATAATGCTTCCGAACGCACAAAGAAAGGGTGGCCATGACTGCAGGTGGCAGAGCCTTTGTATGATTTGCCAAAGAGGAGTCTAGGCAAGCTTTGTGCCTTCCTTGCCTGTGGTATTACCCAAAGCTGGACAAACTGAAGGGGTGTGGAATAATTATGGGGTGTTTGTGAAGGGCTGGAGACAGAGCTAGGAAGACAGTACTCGTACTCAGTCCAGTACTGACAGACATCTCGGTATTGAATGGAAAGGATGTTGTCATCCTGTCCCTGCCCCTATTAACTTTGTGCTTCTAATTTTGCACAGAGTTTTTACTTTCTCTTCGTCTTTCCCCCATGATTATCGCATTCCCTGTCTTCTGCTTTCCATGCTGTTAGCATTGGATTTGACAGGAAACTTCTGGTGATATATGAATGTGAGTCAGAACCCATTGGAAAAGCAGCTTACTTACCATATTGATAGCCTTGGGCTTTTGCTGAATTCCTACTACCCATTGCGTAGAGCCATTTTTAAAGCACAGTATAGCTTTAAACAAGTATTAGATCTAAAATCTAGGTCACCCTTCATACTAAAGGGCAGAAAAGAGGTTTGCTCTTTTCCTAGTGAAAAATCATTTTTACTGGTTGACTGGATGATTTGAAAAGGAAAATAATTTAAATTAGCAGTAGTGTAGGTAATTATGCAGTTTGAGTTCAGGAGTGGTTTATGAGCATTAGGCAGTGTATTGTTTAAATGCTATGGATGACTGATTAAGGCAAATAATTGATACCCTCTTTAAAATGCTGCATATGTAGCCTAGTATTCTCCTAGGATACAGTCAGGTGCGTGCTAATGAGGAATTACTAATAGTTGGTGGGGTTTATGAGTGTATGGAAACTGTGAAGGCAGGACTGGGTGCATAAAATGATCTTTTGAGCAGTCCATAACTCTTATGAAGCATCAGACATGTTTGATTTTACGTAAACTGAAATTTCCTGAGAGGCACTGGGTATCTGTTAATGATTTTTCCTCACTTTGATTAATGGTCAGATTTTCAGCCTGCTTTGTTTGTTTGGCATTTATGTATTACTCAACCAATCCTTCATTGCTTTCTACCCAGTCTTTTGCAAGTACACACATACATAATAATAGACATACTTTTATATGCATATCTCGTCATACTAAGAATACATGTAGATTTTTAAACCCTTTACCGCATATGCTCATGTTACAAGACAGGTTCACATATTGTAAACTACTTTCTGAAATTTCTGATTTTAAAATAAATAAAGTTTCTTTCAACAACAATGTGTCATTGCTGTCTTTATGCATGTGTACAGAACCAACCCAACGGTAATCAGGTCAGAAATTTTGAGGTAAATCTGTTACTGGACAACATCAAGGCCTTCCACCCCACATCCATTAAAGAACCCTGTAGGAATTCCAAGAGAGTCAAAAAGTACCATTCTTGACAGCACTGAATATGACAACGATGTTTCAAAGAGAAATTTCACTGTGCAAAGATCAGTGCAACATGCTCTTTTAGAACAGTATAATATGAAAGAACCCCAAAGCTGTTTTAAACTCATTTGAAATATCTTCTGTATGCTCTTGAGAGTGAAAGAACAGAAAGTGGGTAGAAATTCACATGTTGGAGGGAAATAAAAAAAGAAAATGAAACCATGGCCTAGTTGAAAATTCATTATTGCATATCAGAAGCCGCCTTTAGTTCTCTGCATGCAGTCTCCTAGCACTCAATTTTGTTGATGCCTAGGAGAAACTAAGGGTCAATCTGAGCCCTCAAAATGGACATCTCAAAGGGTAATTAGTACCTACTTTTTAGAGGCCACAAATGTAAAGTTTGCAAAATGCTCAGTGGAGTTCAATCTGGCCAAGAACCTGTTAGAGGAAGAAATGTAAACAGCACTGAAAAGATCTCTGGTGCTGAATCCACATTTTAATTAACTCTGCAGGACAACAGTGACTCTAAAAAAGAATACTACTTTATACTACCTCTTACAATGCCTTCAATATTTTTTAAAGGATACTGTTTTATTGGTGAGTTTAAAGTTCACACAAATGGCCAAAGCTCCCATAGATTCCCATCCCAGAAGTGAGGAGCCTGTGGTCAGAGCATTCAGAGCAAAGAGCTTCATTTCGCCATACCCTGAATGATGTGTCTATGGCCAGGAAAGTTAGAATTCGTCACACAGTCCTTGAAGAATGTCTGTTACAAGTTTAGAGTCCCTATATAGTGGAAGGAAAGAAAAAGACATTTCTAGGGCATGATTTTCCTCATCCCAAAGTAGATAGACGAGATTAATCATTCCAAAAGAGTACCCATTTCTCTTGATTTTCTGTAAGAGGAGCTCCAAAAGGAGACATGTGAATCATCAATACTGAAGCTCTCGTGAGATCAGTCTCACCCAGACTGTCTTGGCATGTCACATAGCGTCAGTGCGAACACTTGTAAGTGTATCCAAGGGGAGTTTTAGGATAACAGCACTGAGGATAGTGATGTGCTGAGGTACCAAGTTAATAAAGTTATTAACAGCCTTATGAATACAATTAGTGAATGATTAGCTTGAAATTAATAGCCTGAATATATCTCTAACTCATGATGTAGCCTAAAACATATTAGCTGAAAGGTCAAGATGCTTATTCTCAGTTACTGTCTCAAATGAGAATACTTGGGTATGAGGAAAATTAACAGTATTTATTAGTGTTGATGTTGATGAAATTGGAAACTGAAAAGTGGAGTAGAGAAAATGGCAACTCGGCTTTCATAAATTTTTTCCCCTGAGTTTGAATTCACTGTGGTGTTATAAAAAATAGATAGAACTGTTAAGAAAAAGAAAGATAAAAGACAAAATGAGAAAACCTGTCTTTACATAACAGAGGGGTTTTTTTCCATTAATACCTGTAAGGTCTATTTCTGCGGGTAAAATTAATATGAAGATGTTTCCATACTTTGGAGTTCCCTCTGTACAAAGCATGTGAATCTACGCTGTAACTGTGACAGAAACCTCTCCAGCCTTTTAAATTTTGATTCTTGGATCTAATCTTTCAATTTTGAACCACCATATTGACAGAAACAGAGAAATCCAAGATGAAAAATTAAGCCAGAATGCCTTACCCCAAAGTGGTCTTTTTACTAAACTAAAACAGAAGTGACGCTCCCCCTCTCTCCCCCAAACAAACACAAATTACAGCCACAAGTGTGACTTTCCTGACTCAGCTTGGCTTGATTTCGGATCCTTCATATTTCCTTAAGCTTTTCATAGTTTAATTTCCTTTCTGCTGCCAAGAAAGAAAGAAAAAGAATCATGTTTCCACATAAATTCTTCTCCAGCATCAGTAATATGAGATTTGTTTAATAAATTTCATAAACAGATACTCAACGAGTACCTTGTCAACAGATTTTTGACCTGAACCTCTAACAATACTGATTTCTCTTGATCTTTCTGCTTGAAAAATGTTGCATTTTTGGTTCTGCTGATCAGCACGTGTCCAATAACTCCTGTAGTAACAGAGTATGGTTTATATTTTGTTGTGGGACCTCAAGATTTCCTCGAGACTCCCAGTTCTGGGAGGACCTGAGCTATGTCTTGCCTCCTGTGGCATGTCTGCACTGCTGTCATGTCACCCCTTGTGCAGAGCACGGTCCGACAGGGAGCTGCCTGCACGGCACCGCTCTCCAGCTGGGTGCTTGGTCTGGCCAGTTGTGGGATCACAAGCACGTAAGGGTTGTGGTGTGGAGCACATCTCACCCGTAGTCTAGACATTGTCTAATCCTGCTGGATCTTTTACTGCAGACACATAGGTGATGTTTTGGATTGCACTGCAGATCTCTGCATAGAGGATGCAGAGCCACAGAAGATGCTGTTCTATTTTGTGAGATGGGATGGCGGTTGCCCAAGGCTGTATTTCAGCTGTGCAGTGTGAACAGATACCAGGCTATGATGAATTTTGTATCTGTCAGAGATTTTTCAGTTGTAAAATGGTATCTCAGACACTGGCTAGTAAAATTAGTGGACTGTAAATCTCTCAATATAAATCACTTGTGGGAAGTGTTAAAGGACATAGTTGGAAACAATAGTAATTCATCTGAGGTAATTGAATTAGTTCATAAATAAAAGAAAGATGTGTGACTCATGGATTTTTTCCTCTGAGTATAATGGCTGCTGGTTGAAAGGGAGAAAAGAGAAAGGAAAGAAAGAGAAAGGAAAGAAAGAGAAGGAAGGGAGGAAGGAAGGGAGGAAGGAAGGGAGGAAGGAAGGAAGGAAGGAAGGAAGGAAGGAAGGAAGGAAGGAAGGAAGGAAGGA
>Ga0065711_1045873_pt1 | contig 13222 bp, 8 predicted proteins | sample Hoacrofraction12_FD_59098 | JGI IMG/M metagenome (GOLD analysis project Ga0065711, IMG submission 59098) | Hoatzin crop microbial communities from Cojedes, Venezuela - Epithelial fraction 12 v2 (version 2) | ecosystem: Host-associated > Birds > Digestive system > Esophagus > Crop | place...
GGGGGAAGGGAGAAGCCTGTAATTGGTGTGAGGATCACTGTTTTGAAACAAGCCAAAAGTCAACAGACCACTGTTAGCCCAAGAGTCAAAACCTATTGAGTAGGAAGAGGCAGAGGAGAGAAGACCCAGCCAAACATGCAAATACTGGCTCTGTAGAAAATCTCCACAGTGTCACTGGCTCAGCTAGCACCATGTGCTGGAAAGCTAAGTCGGCCCATAAAGTCTTTAACTTCTACATCATGATTACCCTGGCACCCCTGGGTGGCCCCATGCTCCTCACAGTTCACTGTGCAAAGAAAGTGAAACCCCGGCTGTAGGGCACCCCGCAAGGTGCCTGTGCCCTTCTGCCATCTCCAAAGGGAGAATCGATTTCTGCTAGCTCCTTCCTGAGGGCTGGTCATCACATTCACGGAAGTGCTAGTCTTTCTTCTGCTTTATTGCCTAGATATCTGGGGACTGTAAAATGCTCCAGATCACACAGCAGGCTGGATGTTTTTTCAAAACATGTGCAAAGGGACCATATAATTTGGCTTCATTCTTGGGCTTCTTCATTCCTCTGATCTCTGGACAATCTGGACAAGTTGTGCCAGCAGAGAAGTGTGTTACCCATGTAATGTGGTCAGGATAGTTGTCTGGGAAAGTCATGCAATACCTTTCTCCAGCAAAGCCCTCCTCCAGGCAGGCTGCCCTCACAAGCACATGGTCTTAGATACCTCTCCTGCTTGTGCCTCAGTTGCACAATCCCTGCTCTTCTCAGAGCCAGGTCCCTCCCTGTGGGAGGGGCAGCTGATCACACCAAGCTCCCAGTTTGGAGAGTATGGGTATCTTCACCCTGCTTGAGTGGCGAGGGTTTGGTTCGAAACCCTGCTCTCCCCCCACCTCTCCTCCCATCTCCCACCTCTCCTGTTCCGTGCCCTTGGACCCAGGGAGCACATATTCCTTCAGGTGGGCACTGGGGTGGTGCTGCTTCTCCCTGCCCAAGCGCTGCTGGCCTGCCTCCCTCGCCAAGGACTGGAAGTGCCCATAACAAACCGCTCCAGCCAAACTGGACAGGTTGCAGGCAGTCCCAACCAATTTTGCAAGTGACACAGGGCATGAACCCACGTCCCACGCTGGCAGCAGAGGCCAGACGGGAGGACAGCTGACACCAGCACGGCCCGACCGCCGGCAACGTGACAACCAGCCCGCAGGAAGGCAAGAGGGGTCAGAGCAGCTCCCGCTCAGCACCGTGGAGCTCACACTGCCTTGACCCAACAGAGAGCTGGAAACAGGGGCAGAGCGCTCCCACAACCTGCCCGATAGCCCCGGGGGATTGCTGCAGCCTTCCCAGTCTCACTGCACAAGCAAACTCTGCCCGCTGGACTAGGGTACTTAAGGAATGAGCTATGAAGAGAGAAGACAGCACGGAGGATTTACAGGTAAAACGCGTATTTTGATTTAAAGGTGTGACTATAGAGGCAGGGCAAAGTGGAGTGAGATGACCAAAGGGTTAGAGGATGATGGAAGCATGGAACAAACTAAACTTATCTGGGATGTATCCAATCTCACGTTAAATCCACATACTCTTTCTGCATGGAGATACCTCCCTGAATAATAAAGCATAAGGTAAGGAGGGCTTACATCTTCATCCCTAAATATATCACTCACGTCTCTTGAATCTGAGCCAGCGGAAGAGTCAAACACTGCAAGCCAAATCCTATTTAATTTATTCAGCAACACATCTGTGTGAAATATAGTCCAATTACAGGCATTAGGTTACTTTGCCATGGCTGCAGCCATTTGGCTTTTATTTCCAGCAGGCTCTAATTAAATTATCACAATGCAGGAGCAGACAAGTTTCCCTTATACGTGACTGCGATTAAAGACATGCAATCACAACATTTTTTAAAGTGACTCCAATCAATTGGTTACAGTAAAGAAAACCATGTAATAGAGCAGTGACTCCACCATTAAGACTGAAAGAGGGTTTCTATTTCAATAACCTAGTTCCCTTTCATTACGAGTTCTGCTCTTGGATAATTTATTTAAAGTTCATTATGTGTCTACAGCGTGTATCATTTGCCCTCAGCTTGGGCTGCAGAAGTCCCATTATGGCCAATTACTTAGTGTGATAAAATCTGCCACAGTACAAACTGTTCTTTAATTAGATTTAAGTTTTGTCTAAATTTTATTTGTAATTCAGACAGCAAAGTGAGAAGGCCAACAGCAAAGACTTGCTGTCTCCTTTCTTTGGTCCCTGTGGTAACCTGTTAGGTTGGATGTAATCTTAGGGCAGTTCAGAACTGAGCCCCCCAGGCCCATGTGCTTTTCTTGCAATACTTGCCGAGGTCTCCGCTGAGCAGAGGTATTTGTTGTATAGCCCCTATAGGTTTGCTGCAGCGGCGCACTGGTAGGCGGAAAAAATGCTGCTTACAAAATGATAGTCCTGCAAAACCATGAAGAAAGTGGTGCGGGGAGCGGCACCCAGCTGCGCCCTTCAGCTCTCTTAATAGCTGTGTACTGTAAGCGCCGCGGTGTGCACAGCCCTGGTGCTTCCAGCAGCGGACAGCACGCCGTGACCAGCTGCAGGACGGGGACCTTGTTATTAACCTGGTTAACCATTAGCCACACCAGCGGCTTTGAGTTTGTCTGGGGACAATGGCATCGCTGCGTTACTTCTTAACTGAATTAGACCAAACCATCCCCAGCCATGAGAAGAGGTTTGAAGCTGTTTTGCTCTTTAAAAATTGATGCAAGTGTTTGGCATGTGTCTTCTCAAGCTCCAGCTTCAGTTTTCAAAGTGGTTGAAATATGTTTGAAACAAATGTTCTACACAAATTCGAATTCAAATCCTCGAAATGTGAGATCTCACAAGTGAGTGGGGGTAGAAGCTACATAAAGAAAATTCAGAGTGGGACAAGAGATCAAAGTAATGATTCAGTAGGATCCATCTTAACAGATCCAGGCCACTGTAATTTGAGGACTGGCATCATCCTGTAAGAAGTTGCATTCCGTCAGCAAAAATTACCCTAGAGATTTATTCATTTTTTTCCATCAAAACATTTACTCTGCTTTAAAAGAAAGAAGACATTCATGCAAATGCACTGGATGCAATGTTAGCAGTCATCTGCAACCTGCTTCAGTGGCCCCGTATTTTCTATTGTAGAGACTATGTACTGGGCTATCTTCACTTCCCTTGAATCCTGCTCAAGTCCCGTATTGTGTCTTGCAAATGGCTGCTTTGCAAAGTTGGATTAATTCATTCTGATGTTTCAGAAAGCTTCTATTGAAGACTAATGTCTAAGCAAAACACCATTTTAAAATTTTACAGGGATAGAAATTTACATAGCAACTAATGACAAGCCTAAAAATAACCTCTTTCTTTACAACATCAATCTTGTTAATGAACTAAAAGAATAAAATATTCCTCTATCAGTTGTTTCCAAGGAGCAGGGAGAAAAATGTTAACCAAATCCAGTATCAAAAAGAATATGAAAACATTTCAACATCTGCCCTGTTTTCTACTTAATTAACAAGGATGCAAATAGAATTTATGGTGCAGTTACATTCTGGAAATTCCTCTCGATACCTTTGGCCAGTAGCACAACATGACTAGGCTGTCCTTCTGCTCTGCTTGATGCCTGATGAGAGCAGAAGGTGAACTTTATGTATCAGGGGACACACATCACACACTGTGTTGTCTGGAATCCCTTGTATTACTGCTTCATTGTGCCCGTGCAGACCCTTCCCTGAAAATATGTGTTTTAAAATAAAATTATATCTATCTCAATATAGATATGCTGAAAGGCCTCTAGATCAGCATGAATTTTCACCAAAGCACCAAGGCCTTTCCTTATTCACTAAAGGCACCTTAATAGTAGCACTGATGGGGAGATGAAAGGAAAGATGTGTTCTTAGTTGTTTTTAACAGGCTATGAGTAGGTCTTATTTGTCAGTGAACACTAAGCATTTCTCTCGTTCTTAAGTGCTAAGAAAAACCATGAACACAACAAGTGATGACTTAGCCAACCTCAACACCTGGCAAGACACTGAAGGTGATTTTCCCAACTGCACTGATGCAGAAGTCAGTCTGAAGACTTTGTACCTCCCCATTATGTACAGCATCATCTTCCTGGTGAGCTTCCCAGGAAATGTCGTTGCGATTTGCGTTTACAGCTTCAAGATGAGGCCTTGGAAGAGCAGCACCATCATCATGTTGAACCTGGTGCTCACGGACCTGCTCTACCTCACCAGTCTTCCCTTCCTGATACACTACTACGCCAGTGGGGAGCACTGGATCTTTGGCGAATTCATGTGCAAGTTCGTCCGCTTCGGCTTCCACTTCAACTTGTACAGCAGCATCCTCTTCCTCACCTGCTTCAGCATCTTCCGCTATGTGGTGATTGTCCACCCTATGAAGTTCTTCCACATCCAGAGGAAGCAGTGGACAGCGGGGGCTTGCGCAGCCGTTTGGGTGATCTCACTGGCAGCTGTCAGCCCCATCAACTTCCTGATCTCCTCAAAAGAGGGGCAAAACAGATCCTTATGCCTCAACCTCACCAGCTCTGAAAACCTGGGCACAATCAGGTGGTATAACTGGCTGCTGACTAGCCTGGCCTTCTTCTTGCCCTTGCTGACAGTGACTCTCTGCTACGTGATCATTATTTACACCTTGGCTACTGGGTCCCACACGCAGGCTTGCTACAAACAAAAGGCTTGCAGACTCGCCATCATCCTTTTGGTGGTCTTCTATGTGTGCTTCCTTCCCTTCCATGTCTTTCAGGTGGCTCAGGTTGAACTACGGTTGTGTCCTGTCAGCTGTCACGTGGAGAAGCAAATCCGCTCTGCCTATATCATCTCTTGGCCACTGGCTGCACTCAACACATGTGGCAACCTACTACTTTATGTCGTGATCGAAGGTAACTTCCAGCAGGCCATCCTCTCTCTTTCAAGGTGTAAGTGGAGCAAATAAGTCCAGCAGCCCAGGAGCAACAATTATGTGAGCAAGTCACAAATCGCATTAAAGTTATAAAGGAATCCCAGCAACCCCGGGGTGGCTTTGGTGCTGTAAGCTCCTGCCAAGGCAGGTGTGTTGATACGGTAGCAAGAATTGCCGCTGGCTTCTCCCTCTCCCTGCAGTGCCTGTCAAAAAGCTGTCTCTGGAGCAGGTTTTTGTATACCTCTCTTAGCAACCAAAGAACGGGGAGTGAAAAGAAAAGATTCTAAGCCACCTTGAAGGTGGAAATTAAAACACCTGACCAACCAAAAACATTTGGGAAGCGCAGCGTTCTCTCGCTCCAGGCTTAGTGGCTGATTACAGAAACACGGAGAGCTTAGTTTGGACGTGAGAACAACTTCCATTGTTTTCAGTGTTATCACTTATGGAGTGCTTTGTTTACTGCAGCCTGAGCGAAACACAGCAGATACTGTCATGGTTACATACATACACTGAATTACATACTTAGAAGGCACCCAGATAAATCAGGTGTTTTCAAATGAGATGGACCCGATGAACTTCAGCATAGGGCACTGAGGAACTGAATGGTGAAGTCTTGGAGCTGGCCCAGGGAAGGATGAGAGGAGTACCAGAGGATAACATACATGGTGAATACAAGATATATAAAGATATATGTATATATACACACACATACAAGGAGATAGATATATAAGTATATATACCTATGGAAGAAAATGGAGGAACAAGGAATTAACAGTCACATTAATGTCCATCTCAGAAAAATACCGAAGCAAACAATCAGATGATAAGTCTACAGAAGATAAATACAGGTGAGTACCAGTCAGTGTGGATCTATCAGCTATGTACATTCCCAGATCATTCTGACTTCCTACTACAACAAATTAACAGGCTCTTACATGAAGGAAAATAATATGATGTAATGTATCTTGACTCCAGAAGGCGTTTTGACACTGCCTGAGATGACACTTGTGTGTGTAAGCTAAGGAAACAGTCTGGAGGAAACTATTTTTGCTGGTTACAGAGCTGCGCTCAGAGTGGAAATATTAGTGATTTGCTGTCAGAGTAAGGGGAGCCACTGAATGAGAATTTGACCAGTCTGTCCTGGGTTTAGGGATATTTAGTGTTTTCATTAACAAATTGGATGATGAAATAGAGTCTACTTATGTTTGCAGATGACATGAACCTGAGAGGACAAAATTACATTGACAAATTACAACTATGGTCAGAAAAGGCACAGGATGCTATTAGACAGTGGCAGGTGCAAAGTACTATGTTTAAGTAGAAATAATGAACTGTAAAAATGCAAAAGGAGGAAAAAAAATTAGGTAGCTCTTTGGCAGAGAAAGATCTGTGGTTACTGTGAATCACAGGCTGGGCAGGACCCAACAGTTTCAGTGAGTGGGCTGACAGTTGTCTGCTGTGGCATAAAAGGCAGGTGCCATGCTGGGATATATAAATAAGAATACAACGTGCACGGTGTATGAAGCAGCCCTTACACCCTTTGCAGCATTGTTACCCTCCCAGCAGGAGCACCGTGTCCAGCCTTGAAGGCTGCCCTTCAGGGAAGACACAGATGAGAGGAGCGTGGTCAGAGCACTCAGCGAAATGACCAAAGGGGAAGGAAGCAGACAGAAAACTAAATGGTCTTAAAACCCCTCAAGGGTGGATATTAGGAAGGACCTTCTCTCAGGATGAGTGATAAAATGCTGGAAAGGACAGGAGCATCCTCCACCGCCACGTGTCCCTAGGAGCAGGCTGGCCAGGCACCGAGCAGGAAGGACACAAGCCCACCTGGCCTCTGAAAGTCCCTTTTGGCCATGAGCCTATGCCGTGAGGATACATTGCCAGCAATATCGGTTCTGGTGAAACAAGTGGTGGCCCGGGAACATCCCCGGCACCAGAGCTCGGGCACCCTCCATGGGTTCGCACCGCGCCACGCGGGCAGCCTGCACACAGGCACTGCGCATACGTAGGACAAACCGTGACATCGTAGTGTTTTTTAACATGCCTTGTGGATATTTCAAATACTTCATTTGGTGAACGCTCAGCCATCAGATAAATCTGTTTGAAGTATTGGCACAGGCCTTTTGACCTGTTTTAGGTTGTCCTCTTTTGTATTGCTGTCAAAGTCTGAATTTTACAGGTTGCCACTAGATGGTGATCATTCACGCTCAAGCTACTTGGTTTCACATATGCATGTTTGATTCCAATCCACACAAGTTACACAAATACACAAGACAATTCCCATGAAACAAATAATTCCTGACCTAGATTCGTAACATCCCAGCTCTCAAACAGTACAAACGCATTGCACAAATTCTCTTCCACAGAAGTGAAAGCAGATGTGCCTACCACTCAACACATACACATTTGAAGAAGTGGATTAAAAATTATCTTTTTTCCCCTCTCAGAGCATGTTTAATTCTTGTTCTCAGAAGCTCTTCCTTCTCAAGTCCAAGTCGAGCTTATCACACATGAACAGAAGCTCTTAAAATACAACTACACATAGGATAGAAAATGGAGCAGCTGAAGGTAAAAAGTGTGAAGTGGAAGCTTTTAAGGCTTTCCATCTCTGACAGCAACAAAAGTGACAGTCCCACAGTTTCAGTGACTTGGAGAGGGGCTGCCTCCTCCTCTCTTTCTTTAACATAGCTGTGGTTTCATTGCCTTCTTCCTGTCTCACCTGCTCATCCACCACCTCTTTTCATTTAGTTTGGGCTAAACTAGCTGATTTTAAAGTTCAGAAGTAGATTAGGGAATGCTCCTGGGGGCCGTAGTTCACCGGTGGGGCAAGAACCACCAGAAGGGCAGTCACATCTTCATTAGCGTGGCTGGATCCGGAAAAGGAGAAAAGTTCAGCTGCAACACAGGCATTTTAAAAGCATTCAAGGACTGCTCAGGTGTTCTTCGGGACTGAGAGGTCATTATCTCATCTGACTCATTCCTTCTGCTTACTGTGAAGGGTGACATCTCCATAGCTTCTATTTTTAGCAGCTGTGAAGTTTACTGCTGAAACAAGGATAAGTGCTTCAATTACAGTAAACAGGAGACACTTTCCAAGCTCTGTATACAGTGTGACAAAACAGCTACATAAATTACTACTCTGTTGCAGGCTAATTCACAGCATAGCTATGCTCTACTAACCAGACTGCTGTCAAAAGTCTCCGGTATGTTTGTCTGCAAAGACACTCATGTCAGCTCAGGTAGCTACCAGCAAGCTCGCTCTGCCTGGGACCACAGAGGGACCAATAGAATAGCTTTGCAAGATAAGGCTCTTGGGGGAGTTGTCAACTCTGATGATACTAAAGATGAAATTTTGGAGTTGCTGACTAGTTTTGTAGACATGTTGAAACTTACTCTTCACAGTGACTCGCACACTGTCACAGATTGCAGCAGAGCGATTTTCTACCCTTAATCGTCAGGAAAGGCAATTGGCAATTTTTTTTTCCTTTTCTCCCCAAATCATGTGTTCCCGTAAGAAGTGAAAGCAAAAGGCCCTCCTTGTACTCAAACAGCCCAGAGAGCAAAAATACTGACTGTAATGTTCTGCATAAAAAAAAGTTTTGTAAAATCTATCCTAATCCAACTACATCTAGCTGCCTTTCAAGCAATTCTGTGGCGTACTGAACACCTAAGAGGAAAGTGTGAAGCAGACTGCATTTAACATCAAAATTAATAGTGTGGTAAACAGCTAGTAGAGAGAAAGGCTAAGATAGCCTGAGAAGGGTCTACTCTTACAAGGTCTGTGTTGGAGACTGATGTGAGACAAGGCTGCGGTTTAATCCCTACGCAGTGGCATGCGCTGTCTGGGTGCTGCTGCATTAGCTGAACAGTGTAACTGTACAGCAGTGATCCACCACGTGAAGCGGAGGGTAGTGCCAGCTTCACCACTGAGTCACTGAGACCTCAGATAGATGCTGAGCAGAATAAACATTGAATGACTGCTTCCATCTGTCAATATTTTGTACTCTTAAAATGCAGGTTGAGTGAACCTAAACTTTAAAGCAGCAAACAACAAATTAACACATTGCTATTCAACTCCTACCAGCCCCAAACTGTATTTGCCTTTTCCTGCCACCAGAAAAGGAGAAGAGAAGTAAAGGAAAATACTTTGTGTGTTCTCTCACAGCTCCCTTACTTTTTGCGACAGTAGAGGCATTCATTGGTGGCAGCTGATGCCACTTCAAAGTAAAGGCCACACAATTAAGTCTAGAAGGGGGAAAAAAAAAATTACCCTAAAGAAAGTGTGTTTCAATGCCTGTTTTCTGAATAGCAACTGGGAAAGAGCAGTACTTTTGCCTAAGGTGTCTTGCTGACTTGGTGCCCTAGCCTGCTGGGTGGTGCAGTGGAGAGCAGAGCGAGCCAGACACCTCCTAAAGAAGGAGAAAAAAAATACATTCCTACTTTTAGTCAGAGCTGTACTTTGGGCTCAGAAGGAGAAAAAGTAAAGTTGGTAAACACTGAGCCAAGTGTCTTTCCAAAATAAAATTTAAACCCCAATGCTGATTTTTGAAAACACACAGAGGGAACATGATTTTTCAGGGCTGGTGCAGAGTATGTTCAATTCATCATTGCTAGAACCTTAAAAGGCATTTCAATTAAAAGGTATTTTATCTTCTAAGATCTCCTCTTGGTTTCTTTGCTCCCCCAAATGGCTGATATCACTGATTTCTAAACTAAAAAAGAGATGGTTTCCTGGAAGCTGCAGTACTGGTCATGCTCTCCAATCTTACAAGGAAATGAAAATTCTGAGCTTCTGGTTGTTTTTAAAAAGTAAAAGATGTGTTTTTCCAGATTACTTTGTGGATTTCCTTTTACTTTGTAAAACAGCGAAAGAAGATGAAGCAAAGAAGAAAGAAATACAACTTTGTGCACAGACAGCCAATGCCACACTGAATCCTGATAAAGCAAGGCAGAAGGTGTAGCTCCTGGATACGTCTTTCTTCACATGTTTTCATTAAACATGGTTCTATTTCCAGCATGCTCCCTGCCACCAAAGCTAGCAAACCTGATACCAGGTTACTGGGTCCTGCCCTCTCCCTTCACCACATCCGGTCTGTTGCTCAAGACCAGTCAGCTTTTCGGAAAAACGGTTAGGAAATTAATTCTGTCCCTTCTAACCAGTCTACTAAAATCTTTGCAGTTCCTGTTTGCCCCTGATTGGCATGAGCTAGTTGGCTGCATCCCGGGGCAAGACAATTCCCCTGTGTCTGGCAGAATGTATATTTTGTCTGTGGATCTGTGACAAGATGTTTTGGTATTACCACAAGAGCACCGTGTGATATTCTCATTACTTTCCTCCATTTTTCAACGACTTTCATGGCACCAGCCACTGTGCAAAGTGATGCCCTGGACCTGCAGCTGACAGGGCTCAAAAATGCCTTCTTTGGGGGTACCTCAAAGGGCATCCAAGGAAAAGCCTCCTGCTCTGCTCTTGTTACAATCTGTTAAGCTGGGCAAGAAGGACGTGACTTGGCACAAAGCAGGGAAGCATTATGGGTGGATTTTTTTCCAGCCCCAAATGGTCCCAAAGCAGTAAATTTTCCACGGAGTGAGCCAGGTTGGCCCAATCGCTTATGGCTTCAGCACCAATGAAGAAGACCTAGAAGACAGAAGCATACAAATGTACTGTGCAACAATTTCAAGCAATAAATATTTTTGAAAATTCACTTTTCCCTTCACTTTATGATGCTTTTTATCAACGGGAATTTGTCTTAACAGACAAGGCAGCAGCACCTGTCTACAGGAGTTTCCTCACATTTGCCTTTCCGCTAGTAAGCTGCTCTGAGATTTTTATTTTTTTGCCCCTGTTTTACAGGTGATGAAACTGAGGTGCAGCAGAGTTAAGTGACTTGCCTCTGGTCACAAAGCAAATTAGCAGCCAGGCAGGGAAGAGATCAGTTCCCAGCCCAGAGCTTTTACAAAGTGTATTTTAGGCTTTGGGTAAGATTTTCAAGGGAGCCTTGATTGCTCAGTTGTGGCACTTCAGTAATAAAAGTTGAGTTAGAGCAGCATCTGTGCTACTCAGGCCCTGGTTCATCCTTGACTTCGTACTCTGCATCTGTGGAAGGAGCACTTCTGTTTTCCTTCAGAGAAGGTTTTAGGGGAACAGCTCTTTACCACCAAAGCTGTTTGGCTACCACTGTGTGTGATCTTCACCAAGAGCCAGTAATTAGCTGTATTCACTCCATTTACAGCTTTGTATCAAGTATTTGTTAATTTGCAGGTTAACAAGAAATATTAGCAGCAGTATAGGGAAACCTTTCAGGCTGAATGTGTTAATCGCACCACAGGTTAGAAAGTCATTCTCCCTGGGAGGCAGAGGTCAGAAATCAGTTCCATAACTGGCGAGCTGCCTTCACCAAGCGGCAGGGTACCACTGCTCACCATGTACATATGGTGATGCTGGGAGAGTACACAGGTTCATCCAACATGGCTCAGAGCTGGGGCCAGCCCCATCCCAACACACCTTCATTCAGATCCAGTGGTCCATATCTTGCCTTCAGATAAAAATATCAGCACTTTTCTTCTAGTGGCAGAAGGGCAAATGGATGTAAGATGCAGATTAGAAGACAGGTAACTTAAGATAGAAGTTATCTTAGATATCTTAAGAAGATAGATATCTTAAGACAGAAGGGCAACGAGGCTGGTGAAGGGTCTAGAGCATAAGCCTTCTGAGGAGCGGCTGAGGGAACTGGGGCTGTTTAGTCTGGAGAAGAGGAGGCTGAGGGGGAACCTTATCGCTGTCTACAACTACCTGAAAGGAGGTTGTAGTGAGGCAGGTGTTGGTCTCTTCTCCCAGGTAACTAGCGACAGGACGAGAGGCAATGGCCTCAAGTTGCATCAGGGGAGGTTTAGATTAAATAATTGGAAAAATTTCTTTACTGTAAGAGTGGTCAGACAGCATTGGAATAGGCTGCCCAGGGTGGTGATGGAGTCCCCATCCATGGAGGTGTTCAAAAAACATGTAGATGTGGCACTTCGGGACATGTTGTAGTAGGCATGGTGGTGTTAGGGTGATGGTTGGTCTTGATGATCTTAGAGGTCTTTTCCAACCTATGATTCTATGATTTTATCATAAATCTTCTAAACTTTCATCCTCACTTGGACTCAACATGATTAATACAGCTACACTTACTTATCAGAGATAAATATTTGGCCAGCCATCACCAGTGAAAATCTAAATCTGTCCCTCTACCAGAACAAAATCCTAGCAAACATAGCCGCATCTTTTTTCCCAAAATGCAAACCTGAATTTCACTGAGCGAGGGGAAGGACAGCGATGGGGCATGGTGTTTGCTGGAAACACCATGAAGATCCGTCCTGCAGCAATTCCAGGCTGTGCCCAAGGGGCTCCAGCCTCCCGTACTCCCGCAGCTGGGCTCTGCGGGTGCTATAATTCAAATTCCCACTAGAGGGTAGACAAAACTCTTCCAGTAAAAGGATCACCCTGGAAAAGCGTAAGTATGCGGGAAAACGGTGTCTGATTTGGAAAAGGAGGTGTGCGCTGGAGATGCAGCAGAGTAGGAAAAGAACGAACAAAATGATGTTCATACCGTCTGCGAGAGCAAGGTGGGAGCATTGATCCAACTTTCTCTAAAGAAACACGATCTCTGGTTTATACTTTTAAATGAAATACAGCTAGAGTGGCTATATGGTTACAAACATGTAAATCATAAATAACATACAATTCATCTTGCCCCTACGGATGTTATCTTACAAACAGTAATAGGAGCCAATTAAGTATATCAAAGAGTTAGAAAGGATAAATATAGGGAATTAGAGTTTATCCATTTCAGGGCAACAGTGAATTCGACCCTTCCTGACTGCCTGGCCAGAAACACCAAACCTTGCATTTATCTCTCTCTTTTATTATTAAAATACTACACCACTTACTATTACAGGAAATAATGCCTTGCACTTTCTCCTCGCACATTTCTCCACCGCTGAAATGCAGCCAGGTTTCTCTGAACCTTGCTGCAGGAGTGGAAAGTACTGCTGTAGGCATCAACACCTCTTCCTCTTCTTGCTCTCCCTGAAAGAGCAGATCCTTCTGCAGGTGAGCCTGACTGTCTCAGGGAGCTCCCTGCACTGCACATGAGGGCACTGGGAAAAGGTTTTTCTCACCACACATCCTACGTGTGACGGAGCACTGGAACAGGCTGCCCAGGGAGGTTGTGGAGTCTCCTTCTCTGGAGATATTCAAGACCTGCCTGGACAAGGTCCTGTGCAGCCTGCTGTAGGTGACCCTGCTTCGGCAGGGGG
>Ga0065711_1045874_pt1 | contig 13222 bp, 4 predicted proteins | sample Hoacrofraction12_FD_59098 | JGI IMG/M metagenome (GOLD analysis project Ga0065711, IMG submission 59098) | Hoatzin crop microbial communities from Cojedes, Venezuela - Epithelial fraction 12 v2 (version 2) | ecosystem: Host-associated > Birds > Digestive system > Esophagus > Crop | place...
GGGGGGGGGGGGGGATACCCTAATACATATCAGTATCAAAATAATGGTGATTTTAACGTATCTCTGTACATTTCACTACTTTTGATCAGTAAGCCACAGAAATCCCACCAAGTTTCTGACGTGAGCAAGGTAACAGTGCAAGGCTCCGCAGGTCATGAAGAGAGACACTGCGTTGGGGACCAGGACTTCTGAACAGAAAATAAAAACAGTTGTGTGCCATAATGTCTACATCTTGAGAAGCACTAGGGAAAAACTCTGTGTTTAAAACACGGACATAATATTATGTGCTCACAGCCAAGTATTTGCTGGAATTTACTGTTTGCTCCCAAAACAAATCTTTACCTGCGTCACCGAAATGAAGCATGAAAGCAGCGTCAAATTTGAATCCTCTGTTATTAATGGGAAGCTATTTCTTTATTGTTACACTTTGCCAAAAGCTGAAGTGATCAAAATAAAGTGCCATAAATGAGAGATTTTGCTGCCAGAGACTTTGTTTACTTTGCCTTCAGCAGAGAGTTGTTCTTTCTCAGCATGTAAAGGTAGGCTGGGTCCCAAATTTGAAGACAAAAAACCACAAGACAAACCACTGTGTGCCTACTGATGTATTGTAATTAATGATAATTAGTAGATGGGGAAACAGTTGTTAAACAAGTTGACTTGAAAGGAAATTCCAAACTTTCTCATGATCTCTTAGGTGCTATACTAGGATCCTGGATGAGACAAAGCTTTACCACTATAAAATTAAAGGTTATCACAAGTAACAGCTGCCCACAAGGCAAAGCCTTCACATCAAAAAGCAGAGCAAATGCCAGCAAACAACAATCCAGAAGTGGCTGATGAGGAATTCCAAAGAAACCTGAGCGTTTGGGACATGGTTTAGCAGGCATGGTGGGGTTGGGTTGATGGTTGGACTTAGAGGTCTTTTCCAACTTTAATGATTCTGTGATTCTAAGATTCTAAGCGCGGTGGACTGGCGACGCTCGGCCTTTTACCAAGCGGTCGAACCAACGTGGCTTGAGCAGCCCCAGGCCAGCACCGCGCACCCGCCCAGCGCTGCTGAGCGCCCGCGGGGACCGAGAGCAGCAGGCAGGCGGGCCCCTGACTCCCTGCGCTCACGTTTTAAGCCAGGTGCTGAACTGCAGATTAACAACAACAATTAATGACCTTTGACGGACTGCAACATATCAATATCTACATGCCAAACCTTAAGTACACTAAAATGACTTAATATTTGCTTTATCTCCAAAGTAGCAATTCTTTTCTTCCATTCCTGATAAACTTAGTTAAGGCTGCTTCTTTTTCCCTCGTTTCCTTCCTTTCCCACATGTAAAATCTATTTGGATATATTTATCTGAAAAGCACCACAAAGTACTCTTTCCACCCTCGGTTACATTTACATGAAAGCTTCACCACACATCAGAGCAGTTCCTTTGTGCATTAAGGGCACAAACGTACAATAGTTACTGCTTGTGCCATCTGACTCTTACACAAAGATCTTGCCTTTTATTTCATCATCATAAAAAGGCTGGTTTAAACTTAAGAAAATGCAAAACTGTTTGCTAATTTTGCAGAGAGTCTTTTAATCAGTCCCTAACTCCAGCCTGATTAAAAGAAACCACGTTAACCCAGCATTCAGGATCAGCAACTGGCCAACGAAAGATTCTTTTCAATAGATGGAGATATCACAAAGAAAGTAAATTCATCTCAGCTATTCTCATTTCTTAGCCGTGTGGCACTTAGCTAATTTTAGTTAAATATTGAAAAGGCTGGGAAATGGTGCCACTACTACTGACACAACCAAACAGAAACCCCTAAAAACCAGAGCTCTACATTTTCTGCATACACCAGGGCAAGGACTGATTTTGCCTTGTCTGTTCTTCCACCAATTTCACGTAAACTGAAGTAACACATGGAAAAGCGGCAGAGGCTCCAGAAGTCCCTGCTGAGCCCTCTGAAAATGGGGAAATATTTATCCATCATGACAAATGAAATAATGCTGAATGTCAAGAGGACTGAACTGCTTCAAGGGAGAGCCAATGTATACCTGCTACATCGTGGACTAGAAAATGTGGTAATAAAGATGTCTTTGAGTGGAAAATGTCGCAGAACTGATGGCAGTCAGCTATAACAACTGCTACGTTTGAGAATGGGCTGTGCTGCTGGAAAAAAAGTTTTTCCTCTTGACCCAGTTCAGGATACTGTTCCTGGTGATGTATCAGACATGGACTAAGCTGGTTTTCTCCATAAAATAAAGCAGTAATTTCTGGCACAAAATAGTGCAGAAAGAAAACTAAACGCAGCCGGTTTGTAAATGAAACTTATGACCCAATAACATCTGCAGGGATCTGATACCGCTGACTCTCTAGTATAAAAGATTTTTTTATTGCCTTCCCAGCAGCGTGTGCTGTAAATGAGTAAGAAGAAAGCACAATGGAAAGAAAAACAACTCTCGAGAAGGCGAAGGAGAAGACTCACATACACAGCAGCAACGAGGTATCCCCTTCCGTACACTGCTCAAAATTCGCCAGGGTCATCCCTCTCACCCCTTCATTTCAGAGTTACAATACATCTTTAAGCAATAAAAAAGTGACAAAAATTACTGGATGAGGTCAGGTTAATGCAGTGAAACTCTCCCCAAAACAACAACAACAACAACAAAAATGTAAAAGACTCCTGCCTTTCTTCCTTACCTTAAATCTATACCTTAAATCTAAAAAGAATAAAAATCCAAAACTAACTACCATTTGTTAAGTAACAGAACATTAAAAAATGTGCTAGCAAAATATTCAGGTTTTCCATTCTTTAAAGAAAACAAAATATTTTACACATTTTGAAATTTCCAACGGTAAGAATAAAAATTGAAGCTACTTTCCAATCCTGGTGACTTTCAACATCTGCTACAGCTTTCTGCCCCGATTAGGGAACTTCAGTCACCCAATAACCAGCTTTGGAAGGTCACATCGTTGACAGGGACAGAAGCACCGTTAGGTGCAAAGCACCAGTACATATTCTCGTTGCAGTAAAAAAGAGAACGGTTCACTTTCAGGCTCTCCAAGGCAGCTGCAAGGCAGAAGGATCCCTCAAACCTGTGGCGCAGACATAGAAAGCAATGGTCCTGTCACCAGCACTGCATTAGAATTTTAGTCTTAACGAAAGACTACAGAGTCCCTGGATTTGCAGCTTAGGTGTTGTTCAAAAATGTTAACTCATTTCTAGAGCGGGGCCTGCTGAGTTTCAGTGAGCTTCTAAATCACTCATTTTCCCTGAATGTGGATAAATTATGTTACGTAGTAAAAAACATATGGCATTTTCAGTTAAATATCAGGATTCACTTTGCATTGTGTAACTACAGAGAATGCATTTTCCAGTCTCTCAAGCAGCAATTCTCTGCTATTTCGTTGTGTTCTGTTGACTGCCACTGCAGGACTGTATTTTCCCCAAGTACGGTCTCCTCATATTGGGGTAGGAGAATCCTTCTGTTCCACCATCCAACGCAACCACCTGGAGTAAGCAATGTGCACAGCGGTGTCTCGGGAATCTCACGCAGCCTGACGACAAGAGGAGCACCGGGCAGCAGCTGCTGTCCCACTGGACAGCGTCTCACCCTGCCGTACAGCTACAAGTAGGTGTAAACCTTCGACAAACGCGGTTTAAATTCTGCAGTTAAACAACACAAAGTAGTTCATCACAGCTACTTTTTTAGCTATTCATACCTAACACCACAAATACTTCACTGTTTTTCTTGTAATATTCATTTTTCCAGAGATATTTTTTATGTTACTGATCACCTAAGTAGTAGGAGTTTTTCCCAAAGCTTTTTTTTTTTAAATCCATACACTTTTATAAGTTTTAACACACTGCCAGAAACTTAAATTTATAAATGTTTGCTAAAATACTACTTTCTCCAGCAAACAAAGTTTTCAGAACTAAAAAGTATGGCGAATGTTTTTGATGATCTACTTTGAGGAACAGTTAAAGCAGAGAATCCCTCTTCTGTGGAATGCCAAATTCCAGAGTGTATGGGCACAAAGGACTATCTTCAAGCAAAAAAAAAAAAGAAAAAGAAAAAAAAAAAAAAAGAAAAACCTTGTATTTAAAATGCTGACACGTCAGTATTTTAAGCAATCTTACCTTATCTAGAAATACACTGTGCTTCTATGTGGAATTGGCATACAGCACATTTTGTTTTAAAACTATTCTCCTTATTTTTACTCCTGAAAACAGAGCAGACCTGCAAGACTTCAGTACAACCTATTACTGAGGAAGTATCAGCTAGAAACGATCATTTAGTTTTTTCCAAAACCATACGAGCAGTTTTTCAGTTCCAACTGAACTATATGCGGTCTTTAATTTTGTTGTTTTCCTTCTAACAATCCTGTTTGTTTCTCCGTGCGTCTTATTCAAAGCAGATGTGCTGAAAAACGAAAAAGCCGTTTCCATCTACTACAGCAGCTGGCAGAGAACTCGGGGGCTTCTTCCCTTCCCCGGTCTGCACACCAGCACACACGCGTGCCCACGCAGCCCTCCGGCAGCCATGCATGCAGAAAGACTCACGCTGCGGACGCGCCTCTGTCCCCGCGGTACGACACTTTACAAGGCTGATGTCGGAGCAGCACATTTCCTGCGCTTCAAATTGCCTCCTCGTTTCTTCAAGCTTTCGGCGAGAAAGTAACGGAGAATCATCTTCCTACTACTGCCCTCTGCCGCTGCCCAGCCGGGGACGGGGAAACCCTCCCGCGCTGCGCTCGTCCTCGACCGAGCAGCCCGAATAAAGGATTTCAGTAGTTTGAAAATCTAGAACTTTAATTAGGTGCAATATACGAAAAGTGAGAACTGCGGAAGATGGTTCTTTCCTCTGTTTTGGATAATCTGTTATTACCGAAGTTGTTAATATTGATAGAAACGGCAGTGTCTACTCCAAAGGCTTAGCAAAAGCAAGTAAAAGGCATATTCAGAAAAGACATTAAACAGTTTCTTTCCCAATAAAATGGCATCTGCAAACTGCATAAAAGCTGAGTTAATGCGTGAACACATTTTTGTCTGTATAACTGAAAATTGTGCTCATTATAGATTAAACTGAACCTTAAAAAAATGCTGCGCCCTCACTGCAAAGCACGGTGTGAGTGTCCCAGTAGTGATCAGGGAGGCAAACACAGGTACAAAACGAGATGTTGGTTTAAGACTGTTCCCAAGGTCTGTAAATAATTTCTTCCACAAACAAACCTATTTTCATTTTAGTTTGACCCAGTCACAAATCAGATTCACTGGATTTTACGTGGAATTACTAGAATCGATTTGTTTTCCCCCTGAACATTTGGAATACTTTCTCCCCCTTTTCCATTCCTCCACGATTTACCAGCTTGCCCTTCCCTTCGGACTACAGCAGAGGACAGATGGTTCAAACACAGGTGATGAGGTCACATCTCCTTCTGAGCTGTACTACAGGGTGTGCTACGCGTACCGAGAACGGATCCCAACAAGACACCAGACTCCGACTCCGAGGCCGTTCAAGGCAACTCTCGCTGACCCGTCTCTGTTCCAGCCCTTCAGGCCCAGCAGCGGCCAGCCGCTACTCCACAGCTCTGGTCTGCCGTATTTTCTCCATCACCACAGCAGTTTTCCAAGCTCTCTTTCCTGATCACAGATTCCTACGCTCTCATACAACCATTGTGCACATGAGGATGCTTTTTGAAAGCTGGTTTGGTGAGCCACCTCCACAGCCCAGCGTCTGAACCCTCCCAGACCTCCGCGCTGCCACAAAGCCCGCAGCAGCAAGGTCAGAGCAACAGTTCAGAAAAAGATAATGCAATCACTGCTCCATACAAACACCTCACTGCGCAGCAGAAAAATGTGATATTAATGTGATCCCCTCTCTCTGTACGTATTTGTAACCCAACAGTTACCAACGGGTCTCAGCACACCTCTTTGACTACAAAGTTATCTGGAAGACACTGTGGCTACAACTATATAAGGTGCCAAGTTTCTTTTTGAAAAATATAATGTAGCAGATGCAATTCTGCATATTTATTTCATATGCACACAGTAAGATGACTGACACTACCCAAGCAGCTGACACTGGCCAGCTGTTTCTACCATACGTGGTGCTTGTTCTGGATTCTCCTGCTTCTCCTAACTTACTTACAGATACTGATACCAAGTGAACTAAATGCTGCTACTGTTATTAAATTTTTATTCATTGTGCAGAACAAATTGTCAGCTCTCCAGGAATACATATGATTATATTTTAGATTTTAAAGTGTATTAACTTTTTAATTTAAGAACTAAGGCTATTAGTTGAAGACCATTTGCCTGGTGTCATTTTAATTAATTTTAAATTGGAGAAACACTGGCTGTGAGGATGTACAAAATGGAATGTCTAAAATGCTGAATCAAGGAATGTCAAATGTCCTGTTCTACCTCTTTACACCCCACTTGTATTTCTGCACACTGTGGCACTACGTCAGCACGCGGGACACACACTGAACATCTCCTGGGACGCAGAACACTCCAGCTCAAAGGAAGGAAAGGATGGAGCTGGGGAGAAAAGCGGGCAGCTAATAAGAGGAAAAAGAGAGACAAATTAGAAAACTTCTGGTAATTCCTGAGTATAAAATGCAAAGTCCAAAAAAATTCCCACTAGCCCAAGGTTTCAAATGTTAGTTAATATGAAGTCTAATTATTTTTGCAGTTTGGTATTTTTATTAAACGTGCACTGAAATATGAAACTTTCAGCTAATAGAACACATGTGTAGGTAGACAGCATTCATTTTGGCATGACTTCATCAGTTCCATGAACAATGATGCCAGAAAAACAAAATCTAAATTCAGTGCAACTATCAGGACAGACAATTCAAGGAGGGGGGAAGTTAGAGGCAACACCTGGCAGCATTCTGCAGAGAAGCCAGTATTCACTACTCGCATTATCAAACTTCAAACATATCGATCACCCTGGAAATCTTACTGATAAAATTTCACAGTAGATTTATGCCATTTTTTGCTTTAGGTGACACGAAGCTATCAACTTTACGCTTTGCAGTCCCAGCTGCTTGTAAACCTTTCACTTGCGACTCAGGCAGCAGCACTAAACCTCACCTGAACGGAGAGAACACCTGACATCAGTTCAACATGCAGCCGTGTGTGGAAAACAGCGGCGTGAGACGAATTTTCAAAGGGAATATTTAGTAGCCAAGCTAAGATCTAGTACCATTAGGAAGGATGCATTAGTCAGCTAAGAATATTCAATGACTGATGTCTCAGCAGTGCCACATTCTTCACTTTTCTTACTACCAATATTCTTCAGTGCCCCTGGCAGTGTGCATGAGAGTTCAAAACATGGAAGAAAAAGCCACCCTCCAGAAAAGTAATGGACAGGTGGGAAAACTGCAGAAGCCCCTTCGATCACAGGTCGTGTACAGCTGACTGCAAGCTACTGGCTTGTTATGACTTGCATTACTGCTGAACCGTATCGTGTGACAGGTTTTTGTGCTCTTATCCCTCTGCAAGTGCCAAGGAAAATGTATTAGTTTCAGCTCCCATTCTTAAACCACAGCTCAGTTTAACTCATTTTCCTTCGCAATTTTTATGAGCTAATAGCTGAAAAACTGGTCACCGAACACAGATCAGCTGAAGAGCAGCAGCCAGTTGAGCCACAGACCTCCCCTCGACCCCCTCGTGTGACACACGGAGCTCTCGCAAGGAATCATGTGAGCGCTACTCATCCACTTTGCTGCAAAACAGGCCCACGTGGCTCCAACTGCTGCTGAAGGTTTCAATATCTAACGCAGGATGGAGATAAAAATCCCCTAAATATTTGCTTGCTCCTATTTTTTGGTCTGCTGGAAAACAGCTGAGCAGCAAGTACTTCTGGAGGGGCGGGAGGGCTGCCGTGAACTTGCGCAGACGCCAGCTGAAGCGCGACTGCCTGGCTGTCGACGCTCCGGAGACGGCCGTTCCTCTTCTGCAGCACAACGCAGCCGAGTGCACGCAGGAAAAAAAAACCCCAGCACTTCACCATTCGTTTTCAAGGAAAGTTTAAAAGCAGGGCCCAGAGTTAGTTAAAAAAACAAAAAATTGGACGCGAAACTGATTTCCTACACACACGCGCAGCCACAGCCACCACCGCTTAGGTGGAACCAGGATTATCCCAAGCACTGTGCACCATGTAATACTACAGCTGCCTTTCTATAGACAAGCTGATGCTGATTTCAACAACAAAAATCAATTAAAGCATGCCTTTCCTCCCTATCTTGTGTGTGCTCTCACACACTGCCACAAACCCGCATCACGTACCCGTGCACATGCACAGACACACACACACATTTACAAACACGTACTTTTACACCACCTTTCTCCACCCAGTGCGGCCTTACTCTGCGTGTGCAAATGCCACTGCTCAGACGATCAGCACAACTCGATTTATGGGCATTTAGAGCTTACAGTTTTTCACTCCACGACTATTTTAGCATGAGACACAGCTGAATGCTACTGCTGTAGGAAGGACTCGCCTCTCCGTGCCTAACACAGGGGGGTTCAGGAAAACACGGTCAGCCGAGCACTTCCCTTCAAACCAGCATCCACGCGCACCAGTGTTTTAAACCACATTCTTTGGCTCTGTTTAAGAATGAGAGATGCAGTTTGTGGAATACTTGTTATGAATAGATATTTCAAGAGGAAAAATAACGGTATCAGGCTGTAATTACAAAAAAATGTAATTTCATCTACACGCCGCTCTCAGAGAGCCATAACACCACCCAGTAGCGGTCTGTTAAGAAGACATCATTTGGACAGCAGTATTTCATAAACAGGAAAAAAGAGCAGCAAGTACTAAAACAAAGGCTCTGACACGTCTCCAAAAAATCACCTTTCCTAGTCTCACTTCTGCAAACGTACTTCTGATTAAAGTCTCAGGAAAGAGCACTTAGAGAAGTTTTTTTTACACCTATTTTTTAAATACAGTTTGATTGCTTCCCCACACAAATACTGTATGTGGTCAAAAGTTCAGAGTACTGGTGGCCGCTCAAGGCCTTGGAGTTCAAGAACCTTCATGACGTGAGCCTTTTCAGTTCAGGGCAGTACTCACGTTCCAGCCATATGTCTCACAACCTATTAATATTCAACAGGAACAAAAAAAATTCGTAACACACTTATTCAAGTGGCCTGGCTAAAAAGCTTCTTACAGGAATATTTTTGTGCTGTGGATATTTTAATACAGCTGAACATTTAGTAAAGTGTGTCTGAGATCAAATGTTAGCAATTTTGCTGACACCTGACGTGGAAATTCTGCTAATTTAATCACTTGTTGATTCATCACTCAAAGTACAAGCTTCTTTTCTTACCTCATGTATGCATAAGCACCTAATAAAGCCATCTTATCAAAAAGAACAAAAGCAGATGTGAGAGATCTGTTTCTCCCAAGACAGCCATATAATGAAAAAATAGCTGCTTAAACCTCAGCAATAACTGTTCCTAGGGTTGCATGGCCTGCAGTCCACATCTGGCCACAGCGACAGTCGGTAACGGAGGAAAGAACATACTGTGCACGATCCAGCGAGTGAACGTCAGAGTGAAGAGGCCAAAGACAAGCAGGTAAAACACAGAGGGATAAAGTATGTTGCAGGAGTAATGAAATAAGCTTGGTACAATACTTTGAGTAAACAGGCAAAATACTTAGCTTACGTTTTATGATTTTGCAAGTTGTTTATTGAAAGACCAGCACAGATTTTGCTCTTTAAAACAGCCACTCATAATGTGAGATCATTCCAACTGCAACATTAATTTTAAAGATCAAAGTAAAAATGCTGCTTAGAACTCAGTTCTGTTCCTACCTGCCCATCTTGACCCACATGAACTTGATGTATCTGCAGGTTTCCCTGTAAAATAAGAGCATTGACAATAAACACAACTTTGGAATTTAGAAAGTTGCTCTGTCCTGAAAAAGGCCTGTTTTTCATCTCATTATTAAACAACTCCAATATTAAGGAAATCTATTAATTTAGGAAATTCTGCTGAGGGTTATTTTGGCAATCCAGCTACAATTCAATAGTCAGCACTTTAACCGCAGAGGATAAAGAGACTAAAAAGCAAAGTTTTTCAGCGCCAGCACGTTTGCTTTTTGAAAGTTACTGTACAATGTACAGCACTTTTATGCTAAGTTTGTTTGTATGGCTTTTGAGGCAAGATTTTGTTTTTCCTTATTTATATGAAACCGCCCATTTAAGTCAAACCCTTAGTAAACTAGAACTAGCAGTACAACACTTCTACATGGATGGAGTGCTAATTACTCTTTGTTGTTATAAAGTTACTGCCTGTGGCAACAGATTTTTTTTATTTTATCACAGTTCGATGTCAAAGAATCAACAAAGCTCTATTCCAGGAATTACATCTATCACAAAAAAATTATCAATAATCTCCAGTGTTTTAAAGGAAACTGTAGCTATAAAGTCGAAAAAGGAAAGCAGTATCTTCACAAAGTGAAGTGTTTATTCATGTGCTCAGAGACATCTTTTCAAAAGGACACTTAGATTAAGAAAAAACAGCTTCCCAAACACAGAGACTTGCAGTGACTAGCACATTTATTTGAGGAAAAAAAATATCGGTTTTTTGATTTGCATGTTTTCTGCATTTTCTTACTGGCAGCACTTCCTCTTATTTGAAGCTGTGTACATTGTAATAAATTTCAAACCAGATGTTCTCATCTGTCACGGACAAATGTAGTCCTTAGAATTCTTACATATGGGAACTTCAGAGGAAGCCAACAGACACTGGGGTGTGCTTGAACCTCGGGCTCCCTCACACCTAGTATCTGCTGAATCATAATTTTTTCGGTGGCTCTTTACCCCAGAACTGCTTCAGTTTTATTGCAGCGCACTGCGCACTCCTTCAGACCCAGCACATTCTGATGCTTCCTCATTTCTCTCTGGGTCTGACAAGTTCTTCGAAGGAGACTGCCTTTAACTATAATATTTATATAATATTTACAATAATATTTATTCTACAATAGCTCCCTGTGTTAACAGTATTCCTCTGCACCAAAAGTGGTTTTATGAGATGTGATTTAGGGTACTCTGGAAATGGATTAAACCCACAAGCAGATATGCTTGTAAAAAAAGAGTAAAGACGCTCTACATGGAAATCATACAGATTAAAGTTGTAGTCTGCATTTATGTTTAACATTATTTTGCTGTTGCTTCTTCGCGTAAACAAACTAAGTGCACAAGAAATCTAACAGCAGTCATAGCAGTTAGTATGCTCTATATATTCTTCAATAACCAACAGCAGCACTCTCACTCAGGTGAACTCGGCTGGCTTTAACAGCTGTTTTGCTTGGGGGGGGGAGGAAGTCAAAATTGGAGGGTTCGGTATTGGATTTATCCATTTCCACTCTAGCATACTATTTTTATGGAAAAAATTATGAAGTGCAAATACTCCAGTGCCAGATCACTTGATCAGTAATGGGACTATGGTCACTGGATTTCGCAGTGTATCTTTACTAGATGGCGGCTGAAGGTTTCTCCAACTCCTGTTCAACAGGTCCCGCACTTCAAGACATTGAGTATTCTGAACATGTTTAGTTCATAACCCAAACTTATAACTAAAATAATTTCATTTCTCAATGGCAGTGCAAGCAGCTAAGGTGGTTTCCTATGATACTCTGCAAGCACTAAATTTCCAGCGAAGACCACCAGCCATATACAACAATCATTAGTGTAACGTACACGCAGAGCTGTCTTCGCTGGTCAAGAAAAGAAAAAAACCACACAAACAAACAAAAAGAAATCCCCAACCCCCCAGAGACAGAAACAGCATATTGCATTTACTGCCAAAAAGCACGTTTCATCCTGGCTCCACCACATGTAAAGTATTGTGGCAGATCTCAGAGGTACAGCTTTAGAATCGGGGTCCTAAGTTCTGGCCAGCATCTGCTCCGTGGGCATCCAAACTTTTGGCTCACCTCACTGTCCTGCGTGATTTGCACTTGCTCGCCTTGAGGAACCTGGGCTATGTGGAGATGGCCCTGTGGGATCCGCAACAAAAGAAAACACCAAGGAGCATCAGAAGAAAATCACAACTAGAGGAAGAAGCTATTACCTTGGATTCAATACAGCTTAACTTATGGAAGCAAAATGCTTCTTCAATGAAAACCATTAAAGATTAAAAAAAAAAGCTTTAAATAAAAATAAAGTGCATCTGTATTTCCTCATCTTTTTATGCAAAGTATAAGATGAGTGACTTTGAAGAAAGAATGGTTAATTTTCACATAAGAGGAAAGAAAACAGGCATAACAATACATGACACTTATGTAGTGCATTTCTCTACAGACAAAGTACATGCATTTTTGACTGACAGACAAAGTAGGGACTAACTTGATTTGGTAGATTCGCATTGTGCCCTAAAGATTAATCCCATTTAAAGACCTTGGAAACTCAGTTCTTAAAACAGATTAACAGCTCGCCAAGAGTGAGATTTTAAAAAGTACCTGTAAGTATCCATGTATTACTGTACATTCACGTAATTATGGTGAAGTACAGTACCACGCTAAAGACTATCTCTCAAGCTGCTGTAAATTGGCATGAAGTCATTAATTTGAATGCAGTTACACTCGTTCACGTTAGTGGAAAATCTGCCCTAACAGTTTTAATAACGTTAATACTTTGCATTGCTGACCATACCCACCACTTCAGAATGGTATCAAGCCTACCATTTGATCAAAACATGGATAAGAGAGTGGACGGAATTCCTTCTGCATCCTGACTAGCCCAGCGAAGTCTTTGCTACTGTGATTTACCTGAAGGGAGATTGGATTCTAAATAACCTACTTCAGGGTTTATAAGGCTTTGTGTTCATTTTAATATGCCTGCATGAGACAGAGATTAAAGATAATCATTTGGAATTCTGTCAAAGGCTCTTCTTATTTTATAACACAAGAACAATTGCATGTGATTTTCAAAGAAACACAGATCCCTCTATTTCAAACAGTTTCATTTCCTTTGGAAGGAAACTGTCTATTTATAGGTAGAAAAAACATACTGGAAGTATCACTCTGACAATAGGGACTGTACATAAAATTAGAGCACAGCCCGGTCCATGTTGAGATTTGAATCACTTTCCCTCCTTAACTTCAAGCTCTCAGGGCTCCCAGGAAAAAGCACTGAACTTTTAAAAGATCCATTTACGGTGTTTTTAGATATACGCAATCCTTTATGACTAAAGGGGGGGGGGGGGG
>Ga0065711_1045867_pt1 | contig 13221 bp, 11 predicted proteins | sample Hoacrofraction12_FD_59098 | JGI IMG/M metagenome (GOLD analysis project Ga0065711, IMG submission 59098) | Hoatzin crop microbial communities from Cojedes, Venezuela - Epithelial fraction 12 v2 (version 2) | ecosystem: Host-associated > Birds > Digestive system > Esophagus > Crop | place...
TTCCACAGTCCACGTGCTCTCAGTACAGAGGATAATTGGAGAACAGGGTGCTTAAGGAAAAAAAAAAAGAGAAAAAAGACCCCAACAGGATTAAATTAATGGGGTGCCTCAAGACAAACTTCAAACCCTGAGCAACATGAATTCCCAGTGGCAACCTCCCATTTTCAAGCTGCCCATGCAGGCTGAGAAGGGAAGTGTACGTGCATTAGTGAGCTTTCATTGCTTCCCAGTCTGAATCAAAGCCCACTGAGCTAAAGAGGGGGAAAAAACAAATAAAATGCCTCTCGTAATGGCTCTGAAGCAATTCCTTTAGGAGATGCACAGATACCACTAGGGTGAGGACCAGGGGAGTCACACAGAAGATGCCCCTGCTCCCCACATGGTCTGGATTTACATATAATAAATACATCCAGGCTGAGAAACACCCTCTAAGTCACCATGGCCACCCGCTTCCCTCTGCACAGCAGCTCACTCACGTGCAGCAACAGCCACATCCCAGGCCAGGATCAGCAACATCCCCTCGTACACGCAGAGACACGTGTGCCCACACATGCACAAGTGTGTGTCTGCGCAGTTCTGGCTCTCAATGTGTGCCAAAGTCAGTGCATGCCCTATTCAGCCCCAGAGCAGTTGTCCTCCCCAGGAGCATCCGCCCGTCTCCCCCAGATATGGTACTTCATTGCAGTGCCAAGCCCAGGTGAGTGTTTCTCGTTGGAGAAACATCAGCCAGCAGAAGGAGGACTTTTTCCACCTCGGTTCATATTTATTCTGTTTATTTTCCATGTTTCTTCGCTTCCTCCAGCTCCTTTTTTTCCCCTTTTTCCTTTTCTCACTGGCCCCAGTCTCCAGGTATCTCCAGACTTTCAGAAGGAAAGAAGCGGCTTTCAAGTAGGAATAAAACAAACAAGGTCATTGGAAAAGATAAAAAATAATGAGTTCCTTTCTGTAGGACTCCTTGCACGTCTCTCCCTCCCTCTCCCCCCTTTCATCTCACTCCAGAAAAAGAAAAATAAATCTTTACTAATCCCTTTAGAGCCCTGCCTCCAGATCCGCTTGTGATGCATGCTGTAGCCACGCTGAGAATGGGACCATGGACTCAGATGCCATGAAAATCAATTTATTGCCCATTCCCCAAAACCTCTGTCTTTCAGCTGTCTAGACCCACTTCCCCATGCAGGAGCACCCACCCCTCTGGGTCAGGCTCAGACCAGTTGCTGGACACCTATGCAGTGTCTTCTCCTGTTTGGCTGAACTTTTTTTAAAAAGTCCTAGGGATCTGAGAAGTGATGAAAGTCTCCAAGCTGGGTTTTAAATAGTTGATTAAAGAGCAATCAGCAGAGAAGTAGGAGGAAGCTCCTGGGGAATGAAGAAGAGTTTGGCCAACCTGTGCTGCACAGCTCCAGCAAGGTCAGCCCACTCCGGGGCTTGGTCGCGCCCCCTTCTCCCAGGGGCTTATGCCGCCGTGGAGCACTCACCAAAAAGGTTCACAAGAAACATATTTTTCTCATCAGAAAACAAATTTGTTCCTATATCCATGCAGGGAGAAAAAAAGTTTTAAACGTTGAACTTTTTTGGTCTGCCACTTTTTAAAAAGGAATATTATTCTAGTTAATGTTCTGAAATGACATTTCAGTCTAAAATGGAATAAAACATTTCATTTGATCTAAAATTAATCTGGGTGGGGAGGAGAAGGGTTTATTTTGGTAGGGGAAATAAAAAAATCAAAGGGTCTGTACTTTGCATTGATCCAAACCATTTCTTATTTGATTTTTTTTTTTTTGGTGGAGGATTGGGCAGCAAGCTGAGAAGTTTTTCATTTGTCTAGCTCTAATTGGAAGCCCAGAGCCGGCAAGTACTTTACATTTGTAAAATGCAAAGTATGAACAGTCCCAGTGGGAAGAGTTTGGCCTTGCTTGTATTTTCCCTTTATTTACTTGACTGCTGATTTTAAGCCTGAGATGCTGGAGATGTAGGGGCTCCTCCTTCTCATCAGATTTCCTAAAAAATCAGTATGCCCACTTTAATCACTAATGCCACATCAAGTTTTACCTCAAATCATGTGTTAGTGTTAGCAGTGGAGTTTGGAAATACCTTTTTCTGAAAGATCTGGTCCAGCCTAGCTCAGTGGTCCCAGAGGTACCTTTGGATGTGCTGATCCCCTGGAAGGGTGAGATGGTTGGACATCCCCAGCTCTGGACTGATGCTGTGAGTGCTGGTCTCATGAAATGTGTTTTAGGTAAAACAGGGTAAAATAGTCACTTGCTGTGGATTTCAGCCTTCAGCAGCTCAGCCTTGATGGAGCAGTCATGGTGGCACCGACGCCAGCGCAGTGCATTTCTGTACCAAGGCAGGCAGATCTACGTCAGCCTCTGTGGTTCGGTTGCTGTTTTGCCAGCCATGCCAGGCAAGCGGGCTGCCAGGTCGGGGAGCCATCCAGCTAACAGCAAAACCAGGCTTAGATTCATCAGAAACTGGCCCAAGGTTGCATGGACCAGCCGAGCGAGGACCAGTTTGGGCTCAGTTTTGATGGCTGGCCATCTCCAAAGGAGATCCTCTGCCTTGAGGGACCAGCAGTGTGTCACATCTCCAGCTGGACACCAAGACTCCCCTCTATGACACCAACTGCCCAAGTCCTTCCACTGATCTGGGCTGTAGCCCAAAACTCATCTGAGCCAGTCCAGAGAGCAAAGGACCTTCAGACCCTCCTCTTCCTCCTTGATGCCCGCAGTTCCAACCTCAACAAACGCTCTGCAGCACCAGCCTCCTCTGGGGCTGGGGAGGGCAGGTTGTCGCCTAGGGCATCCAGCCCCTGGCAGCCCTGCCCGTACCCCTGCCTGCAGCCTTGCCAGGCGAGACCTTGCTCAGCCCTGGGGGCTGCCTGTCCCCCTAAGCTGCCAGGCTGGCACGGAGGGCTGTTTGCTGCTGGGAGCTGAACAACATCCCTGCCAGGCTGCTGACATGGCCTGCGCTGAAAACCGCTGATGGAGTCCAGAGATGATGAAATCAAAAAAGCTTTAAATGAAAACTGCTCTGAAGAGCACTGCGGAGGGAGGGGAGGCAAGGGGGAAAGCAGAGAGGAGCTCCACAGCTGTTTTCTTTCATGTCCTTTAAAGCTCCCGTTATGTCGTTTTTTTAATTAAAATGTTTTTTTTAGGAGGCTGCTGGGATTTACTGCTCCTTGTCCTTGACGGAGGTGAGGTGCGCAGAGAGCATCCATCCGAAGGCTGCTGGCAGCGCCGCCGTGCCGAGATCCCAAAGCCACGTGTGGATGGTGCGGGGCCAGAACGGCAGCAAGGCAGGACCCAACCTGCCCCAGCCTTACATGCACTGGTGAAGGGGAGCAGCAGGAAGAAAGCATCAGCCCGACACGGACTCTGATAGAGACCCTTACAGAGGGTCTTACAGCCCCCGTGCTCGTGCCTTGCTTACCTAAATGTGTTGCTCTCTACCAGCCCTGTGGCTTAAGGTTGTGGCTGGTGGGTGAGCAGCCCGGCTGCATCTGCTCGTGGAAGCGTAGATCTATGTAAAACTGATTCTTTCTCATGGCAAAACGTGCCCTGAAACCCTCGCCTACAAAGAAATGCTGTGCTTTAATCCCAGCTGGCCTGAATTTTCTGCATATTTGTAAAATAAATGATCTTTCTGTGCTTAGCCAACGCAGTTATTAATGTTTTCACACCGGAAGAGACACGCATTGCAATTTCAGTACCTGCTAGGGATGAATAATGAACACCTAAAAAAAATCAAAATGTGAGCGTTTGCTTGTAGGACATTGGTAATGAGAAAGCAGGGTTACAATCAACAGTTAAAACCACCGTTTGACCCGTGCTTGGATTCACACCCCTAAAACAGATTCTCAGCGAGGTGGAGTCCTTATCACAGTCCCCCTCCCTTCCTCCAGCTGTAGCACCCGACAGAGGCGAGGGGATCTGATCATGATAAGTGAGTAAACGATAGCAGTGAGATAAGCAGCGCTCTGCTCCTCGCCGGGGCTTTGCACAATATCATGGTTCATTATAAAGGAACGCAAATACCCTGGCAGAATCCTAACCTAATGAAAGTCTTATTTTCCAGAGTAACAGTTCATTACTGGACTTGCTGTGCAGACTAAACCCCTAAGGTGGAAAAAAAAAAAAAAGATATGCGAGGCTGCTGAATGCGTAGCGAAATCCTGGTAGGCTTGGACATTTGCAATTCTGCTACATCTTTCTTTGCGGGAGGGCGGATGCTGCTTGCTCTGAATTGAAGGGCTTTTTTCGGACTCTGTGGGTGTTTTAGGATACAGAGGCTGTCCCCACGCAGTGGCAGGTGAAATGCAGACACCGCTGCCCAGCCCCGTACTCACCTGGGGACAGGTGACCGCTCCCTGATGGTGCAAGCAGGGGTGTCCGTATGCAGAGATCTGTGTGTCCTGGCACAGGAGGTGTGCCTGGCAGCTGGGATGCCAAACTAAAACAGATTTACAACCTTGGCAAGATGAGCTGGGAAAGCTACAGAGCCCCAAGCACCTGAGCTCACTCCACCTTCGGCTTCTTGCAGGAATCTCAGTTTTGCAGGCTGCCCCCGAGGCAATGCCTGGGAGCAGGACGAGGGCTACGATTACAGCAGAGACTTTCCAAAGCCATATATGAAGTAAAAGATGAGGATGAGCCTTCCTCCCAACACACAGAGTCACAGCCCTCCTGCTCCCCGGCACAGCCATCATGGACTGCAGTCTGTGGACGACCTGCCAGGAGCCTGCAGAGACACGTCTGGTAAAACAAAGCTGCTCATCCTTGCTTCCAGCAGTAAAAGAAGGCAAAATATTGTCATCTGTGCCTTTTTTCCTCATCGTCTGTTCACAAATAGAGGGAAAAAATAACAAGACAGCCAACTGAGACCTCTCCCCTGCAAAGGCATGCTGGGATCCCCAACCTGGAAGAAGACGCACCTCCCAACAAAGCTATGCTTTCACCCTGGCCCAGTCGAGTACGAGCGATGTGGTGGGAGCAGAGCGTGGAGAAGCAGCCTGAAACAACGGCTGCTTCTGCATCTCACTCACCTCCAGGCTCTGCAAGCCAGTGTTAATCCAGGTGCCTCAAGAACAGATGTAAAACACATTCACACTCTCCTCCAGAAAAGGAGGGAAAAAAAATTAACCAGGCAGTAGTGCAAAGCAACAGTACGGGATCTGGCAAATGGACAGAGAAAATAGTTTCCTATTTTCTACTCCAGTATTATGCAGGAGAATCTGCCCCTTCCACTTTGGTGGGGTGATAGCTACGTTTTTCAGCCCACCCATACGTGGCTCATTTGTTTTACCGTTTGCCTACATTATTTGTGGACATAGGAGAGAAAGTCCCAATGGCTTTTGGTAAGACTACAGCTCTTCCATGGAAAACATAAGGAAAGCTCCTCACTTGTCCAGGTCTGCAGCACTGGGCAGGGCAACTCCAAGGTCTGGACTTTGGCCCTGAAGCCAGAGAGGGACATCAGAAAATGCAATCACGCTGTCAGCCAGAAAGCAGCAGTTACACACCGCTTCTCCCCCCCATTTTACAACCACCACCCATCTTCTTCAAATGCATCAGCTATTCCTGACAGATAAGGCTGTTTAAAAAAATGAAGACTCGCTGTCAGAAATTTTGTGAAATTACAGTTATTTGTGCTTTTTCCTGGAGGGAAGAGGGCTTGCCTCTGCTAACAGCACCAAATGTAAGTCACATATTTAGTCTAAAAGTTGTCTATAATCTCTCTATCATCAACAGGAGGAGAAACCTCCAGAGAACTGCTGAACTCGTCTGTCATGGACACCCCTTTGGGACAGGACAAATCACCTTCTGGAAGAAGCTTGCTTCTGCATGGACTACAGAGTGAGCTAAAATGAGCACGCACCTAATTTTTACATGATTGGTGAGGTGAGAGGAATCCCAGCCCATATGTTTAAACACATTAGTTCATCCTTCTTGACATCCTTTGCAATTAGTAGCGCCTCCTCCCAGCTTCTTTATCCAGAGTATTATTGAACATGTCCATCACTGCAACAGGGAGTTTTGCTGTAAATAATGACAAGGAAGGAGTTCTCCTGCGTGAACCGGCGTAGCCTCTGAGCCCCGCTCGCCCTTCTCCAGCACTCTGGCATTTTGTCTCTGTTACACCTTCCTCCCCAAAGTCAGTCTCTGTGCTAAGCCCAGATGAAAGGCAGTAATCCCCTTCTCCACAGCAACAGTCTGAGGTGACAAAGACATCCACAAACACATATTTACTGATATTACCATTAAACCAGCCCATCTTTCCTAGTCCTATACGGCTATAAGTGAGATCCTGCTCAATCACAGATGTCAATGCCAACTGCCAGAAGAGCTCAAAAGAGCAAGAAAACAAAAATTAAATCACTCCTGGCTTTCACTGAACAGGCTGAGGATGACACGGTGATGGAGGAGGGAGATGGTTTACTATCTTTTAAAACAGGGATCAGCAAACCACAGGCACCACAGAAAACACAGCTCTGGTCCCTCTACCCTCCTAACTGAGGGTGCCTGGCTGGTGGGACCACTTGCTGGCACACATCCATCAGCTGCACAGAAGGGACATGCTCTGATGTGGGCAAAGCCCTGGCTCTTGCTGCCTGCCAAGTTCCCCAAGGACCCATCCTTACCACCCATGTGGGATATTTCCTGGAGCAGACCCGGGTGGCAATGTCCAGAGAGGAACAAAACACTCAGGATCCAGGTAAGGAGGTGCTTGCTGGAGCTGTGAGCTTCTCACCGCTGTCTCTAGGCAGATGGAAGAGCTGCTCCACACACAGAGGCCAGGAGGGTGCATGGCAGTTTTTGAATGCCCAAAGGCCAAAGCATACCAAGTAAAAACAAAAATCCAGTGCTCTCATCTTCACCTCCACCATAAGCTTGAGGGTTGAATGCAAGTGATGCACTTCTGCTTCAGTTTCCCCTCATACGAAATGGGACTAACTGCATCAAGCCACCTTCAGAAATCACGTAAGGTTCTTTGGAGAAAAGGGAACCTAAAACTGGTTGGTCTATTTATAATATTTGCAGGTAATGGCAGGCTAATACGATTCATTAACACTCAGACACTGCTCATTAGTGTCTTTTCACTCTTCCTTCGCAAGGCCCATATTTCTATTTTACACATAATCTGTTTTATTAAGCAGTTTCTTAATAGAAAAAAGTATTATCTTCCATGCAGGTTTTTTATAAATCCCCTGGAATTTAATTAGGCCACAAAAGGTTCAAGGAAGTTTGGGTAAGTATCTAAACTTCAGAAAGCTCAATTGTAACTCCACCTCCAAAGCATTCAAGTTTTACTGATCAGTGCTACATGCTCCACATTATTCCTCCATGTGACATCAGACAATATAATAATTCTGGTTTTCAAGATCACAGCTATCCTGGGAAGGTAAGGGCTTTTGTAATATCTCCCAATGGGTAAAACCCCAGCACCCGCCTCTGCAAGGGGCTCTGCGCACCTTTGGAAAATGAGAACATCCATTTTCCATCCCTTGGAAAACGAGAACAACTGAGCAGGATTTTTAAAGTCTTTCTCTGCACTGAAACTTGAAATCTCCCAGAAGATGGATTGTCCTCCCAGACTCAGTTCTTCCTGCCGCTGGGATGCTGAGGCTGAAGCCCAGGACTGCAGTAGCAGTTGAGGTCTACTTCAGCCAGGCTTGATTCAGCACTGGAGGGAATGAACTAGAGCTCGCTATTTAGCGCATCTTGCCTGGCACTCCCGGCAGGAGCCAGGGCATCTCAAAGGCATCTGGGGAGAACTCAGCCTGGACCAGCCTCACACCAGACTCCCCATTTGATCCCAGCTCACAGACTTTGTGCAGCAACACCACCACCGGACTACTTTTCTGCTAGCAGGGTTTGCTAGAGAAATCATCCCAAGCATGAGCAGCGGTGAACCTGCAAGTCCTCCGGATGGGTCTCTGCCAGCCAGGATGCACCTCCAGCCCAGGACATGGATCTTCACCGGCAGTCCCAGTGGTCATCCTTCCCAGGAGCAAACATCCTCAAGCTCTCTGATGCCATAGAGATACAACCTTGTGCAAACAGGGGCAACACACATTTCGAAGCCAAACGGCTGCCACATGTAGAGCACTCACTGTCCCTGGGCTTTGCACTATCACCTTCCAACCTGCAGTCTCTTTTCTGGCTGTCAAGCTTCCCTCCAGCAAGCAGGGTCTGCATTCCTCCACAGCCTTGCCATCCACTCCCTTTCCTGCTTAAAACCTCTCCTCCTTGCCAGGTAGAGGATTTCTGAGCTGCCATTCCTCCTCATTACCATAAAACAGTTAGCTACGTATTGTTCTACGTTGTGGAGAAATTTCAATTTCTTCTGTAGCTTTAAACAAGTGGGAAAATGTTCTAAAACATGGGCTTTTATTGAATTAAATATTAACATAAATACAGAGCTGAATGCAGCACTGGATTATTAATTTTAATATTTAATACAACAAGAAACCTTATGGTTGTTTTAGGGTGGTTTATTTTCTTTAATCCAATTCATTTCCCGTCAGCACTAAAATTAAGTTTTCTTAATGAAGGAAGGTGATCAGGAAAGTGTACTCTCATGGTACAGAATATGAGGGGCTGGTGACTGAGAGCATGCAAGTAATAAAAAGAGAAAGCAATAGCAATAATGATACCCTTGTGTGGCAATGGACAAGAATAAAAGGAACATAATTAATAAGATGCGCAGCTCAGATGAAAACGACCCGGAGGAGATTAAAGAAAGCGGGTGACCCTGAAGTGTTTATCATTCAAAGTGAAAACAGCACAGATGGCCAACTTTGAGGACGACATTTTCACACACACGCTCACCTACCGGGCAATAACCGAAGTTTTTAACGAGGCCCCTTCAGCCCAGGTCCGTGCCCTCCAGCCGGCGTGGCCGTCCCCACACCAGCGCTGCACCACGGCACCGAAGGCACCGGGCTTGGCGGGGACGCCAGCGGAGCTGCGTGCGCCAGCTGTAGAGCCGTCCTTCCAGATGATGCTCCCCCTTCCAGCCAGGTCTGGTTCATCCGCCAGCTGTCGGGTCCAACAGCCCTGTGCCTTTGAGGGATGCTCGCTGCCTGCTCTGGAGCAGGGGTGCTGGGAGTGCTGGCAAAGAGAAAGGCTTGGGCATCCTCGTGAGAAGAGTAGCGCAGCATCGCTGTGTCTGAATTCGCCCTGGGTCTGTTTCTCAGCCAACCTGCTGGCTGCTGGTCCCCAGTTGGGCTGCAAGGGACAAGGTGGGGCAGGCTGCATGTCTGGATTTTAGCAGTGATATTTTAAGTTGGAGGAAGGTAGAAAAACAAAACCAACTTGGGCAGGAAAATGCTTTGGAAAAAAAGTATTTTACAGCAGCTGCAGCTGGAGTAAACCAGTCCAGCACCTTTTTATTTATGCCAGCTGGGGATCTGGTCCAGAAGCCTGGGAGGAGACTCCCTTCACCAAATGGAGCAGCATCCTTTCTTCTGCTTTTTTTTTTCATCCAGGTTTTAGACACGCTCAGTTCTCTGCCCTGAAAACATGATAACCTGGAGGCATTTCCATAGGACACATTATGGTGGGCAGAAAAATCCACATTTTCCGATATGTGATCTGCCTCTTGGGCTTTCTTTGGCTTCTTGGACAATTGCTGTTTGTCACAGTAACTACGAGGCAGGAGGTGGAAGTTCTTCCTTTGGAAAGTTGCTGTGATATAAGCTGGGCGTGCAGAGAGATGGAGAAAGAGAGGGGGAGCTGCCGAGGCCGGCAGAGAAGGATGAGAGGCAGTCAAGAGTGGAGGAGACCGAACAAGAGAGACCACGCCGGAGGCAGAGGACGGTGAGGCTTCGCGGGGATTCGGAGGCGTCCAAGCGAAGGAGCAGACAGCGGCTGACCGCCGATGCTGAATAGCAACAAGCTTCCCCGAGCGCTGGGCAGCGACCCGCGATTCTTTTCAGGCAGCGCCGTCCATCTGGAACGGGGTTGTGAATGGCAGCGCCGGGGGTGGCTTTCTGGAGGCTCTGTGCTGCCTCGCCCTGCACACACGCTTCTCCAGGAGATCCCAAACCCTGCCTGCTATTCCCCCCATCTCTGAGCGTGCCCTACAATAGTAACCTCCCTAAAAGCCCTGGGGACCCCCCGCATCCAGCACCCATGAAGCCACGGACATGGACGTCAGGGGAGAGGGAGAAACCGTGCAAAGGGCTGCTGAGCAGATTGGGTCAGAGGGTCTAAGATGGCATTGCCCCATTAAGATTAACCCTGATCAACTATCTGAAGGTCTGCCTGCATCTCAGCTTCCCAGCAAGCCAGTGAAAAGCCTGGAAAGGTTGATCAGCTTGTGATGGTGAGGCACAGGTATTTTTCTCCCCAGGTTAACACCAAGCAGAGCTGTGCACAGGCTCAGCAGGCAGGGAGAGAAAAGATGGCACATCCATGCCAGCACATCCTTATGTTTCATTGTTTAAGCTCTTAAGCTGCTATTTGAATTTGAGCTGTAAAACATGGAACTGATTAAAAAAAAAAAACAATAAAACCAAATAATCACACAAACCCTCCTTAATCCAGAGAGGAGGGCTGGATGAATGTTTCAGCCAGCCACATCTTTGCTGCACAGAGGCAGCTTTCTCTTCTCTATCGACTCTGCCATTTTCCAGGGTGATGGGAAGGGGACCCGTCCCTTTCCCACAGCAGGAAAGCCAACGTTGGCTTCTGCCAGGTCCTGTGGATCCCTTGCCCAGTTCCGGTGGCTAAAGGGGCAGAAAAGGCAGGAAGAAATGTGTCTGTGCTACCTGCTCCTTGCTAAAGGGGGTCCTGGAGTGCAATCCTCCTGCAATATCGTAGCCTTTGGATTATTACCTGTCACTACGGAGCCAGCAAAACACACCGACCTCCAGCATCTGCCTGTTGGGGGGCTGGGGATGAAAGAGCGCCAACACAAAGACAGCAAGCCTGCCCTGGAAACAGTGACATGATGATTATTGCTATTGCTTATAATCACACGTAATGATGGCACAGGAGAGCACCGTGGCCATAGGGAATCGATTTATGGTCAGCTCCTCCTGGTCTGACAGAAAGGAACAAAGACAGATGTCCCTAAATGCCGAGGCAAGTCAGCGATGAGCATCTTCATGGTTTGGTCACAAACTGGACACCTGCATTAATGACGGTGTCTCGTGGCCTGCTATTGGATCTCCCATTGTGAGGAAAATAACACAGTTCTGGGCTGCTGTGGCTGTCCTTCTTTATACAGTTTCAGTTTTCCATTTTCATGCGTACACTGTTGCCTACCATGGTGCACAACCAAGCCCTGGGGTGATGAGTGTGTGAGCAGCTCATGCCCACACTCGGCCTGCCCTGAACCAGCCCTACGGTTCTGAGCTCTCCTGGCATAAAAAGGTGTGAAAAATGTGGCAGTCACAGGTGGAAAACGAGCCTGTGAAAGGGTGGGACTGCTTGGAGGACAGCTGGAGCAAATGGTGGCCAGTACTGCAGCCGCTTAAAGCTGGACCAAGCTTGGGAAGCCAAAGGGATCCAATTTTGCATGGCAGAACGGGCTTGCCCCGGACTGAGCGTTATTAACTGCTTAGCACTATGTAAAATGCTCATATATAAACGTGAAAACACCTTCCCTGCAAAGCCCAGGAGAGCCAGAGCACCCGAGCTGCTGGTGCACAAGGCAGCAGACGTAGGTCTGCTACAAGACCAGGGTCTGTGCATGGGAAGGAATAAAGCTGGGGCAAGAAAACCTGCCTGAGTTTTTAACCAGCTTAGCCCAGGTGTGAGCTCCATGCAAATACAGCTGGCACAGCCACACGGGGCGGAGCTGAATCCCAGCGACCCACCTGAAGGCATCTGCCAGCTCTCCACCACTCCACCTCGTTCAGCAAAGGGAACCCAGAAGGATGAATTTGTGACTAACAGTGCCTGGCACCTTGGCAGATCACAAGCAACCTTGTGGAGCAGAGGGAATCTGCAAAACAAGAAGTATGAGCAGATGAGGGATGGTCAGAGGTTTTATCACTTTACAATGATGATTTATTTGTTTTGCATCTGGTTACAAATGCTAATAAAACAGAATTTTCAGGAGCATTTTTCATTCTCCTATTTTTTTCCAGGCAGAAGAAAAAAAATTGTGACAACAATTCTCCACTTCTGGAGAGATTTCCCTATCCCTGTCATTGCAAAAAGTCACGTATGAGACCTTTTTGTTGAGATCCAGAAGTGGCTTGAACAGGATTGCTGCTTGGGAGGGGAAGATAACATCACCACAACCACGCTTCCCACTCCACAGCAGCAGGGAGAGAAAAAGGTAACAGGAGACAGAAAAATATTGGTAACGTGATGGTGCCAGAGAGATTTCTTGCAGGGTGATGTGTACAAGCAATCACCAACCGTGCTTACAGGAGCAAGAGAGCCCTAGCACAGATTTACCGCAGAGCATCCCTGGAGAGGGTCTTGCGTGGGCCGCGGGGACGCAGCAGAGGAATGAATCCCACTGACCATGCCATCTCCCAGTAAAAGCCGGAGCTGCTCCAGCAGCCGTGTGCTGCGGACACCCGCCACCAGCCAGGCCACGTGCCACCAGCGGTTTGCAGGAGTCGTGGTGTGACAGAGGGCTAGCACTGCCGAGGCGTGGGAGGGAGCGGGGGCTGGATGCTCAGGCCAGGATGGATGGACAAGAGCTGAATGCTGCTCTCCTCATATATTTACATTCAGATAATCCATAAGCAAGGAAATTCCTGCTGGGTGTGTCTTTACCCTTCTCTTATTTTCTTACACACTCTACCTGTCATCCCTGTCTGTAGCTATTTCTTGTCCTGCTTTTACCTGTCCCGTTTTGCAGAGACGGAGAGGAGCCCGACCAGTGAAGCACTGGGAAATGTGTACCTGGGAGCGAGTGATCCCACAGGCCACGCGTGCTCGAAAAATGGTGTGTGGGTGGGAGAGGGTTAAGCCCCACGTACGCAGCAGTACGGCTGGCTTAAGCCCTGAAAGTCTCTCCAGAGAGATCAGACATGCCCAAGCTGCAGGTCTCCTTCGTTAGCAGCGCTGGGAAGACTTTGCAAAGCCAGCTCAGCTCCGGCAGGGATGGATACTGCCTGCCCCAGGGCACTGTCAAGGCTGAGCCGTCACAGCGCACATCGCAAATGCACAGCGCTAACGAGGAGGCAGTGGGAGCCGTCAGGCTCCTCATCTTCCTCGCACAACAAACCGGAGTCACTGCTCTGCCGGGGCCGAG
>Ga0065711_1045869_pt1 | contig 13221 bp, 7 predicted proteins | sample Hoacrofraction12_FD_59098 | JGI IMG/M metagenome (GOLD analysis project Ga0065711, IMG submission 59098) | Hoatzin crop microbial communities from Cojedes, Venezuela - Epithelial fraction 12 v2 (version 2) | ecosystem: Host-associated > Birds > Digestive system > Esophagus > Crop | place...
GCCAGCTCATGTTGAGCTTCTCATCCACCAGTAACCCCAAGTCCTTCTCCTCAGGGCTGCCCTCAATCCACTCTCCACCCAGCCTGTACTTGTGTTTGGGATTGCCCCGGCCCACGTGCAGGACCTTGCACTTGGCCTTGTTGAACTTCCTGCGGTTCACGCAGGCCCACCTCTCCAGCCTGTCCAGGTCCCTCTGAATGACATCAGCACGTCAGCCACACCACACAGCTTGGTGTCATCGGCAAACTTGCTGAGGGTGCACTCAGTCCCACTGTCCATGTCGCCAACAAAGATATTGAACCGCACCGGCCCCAGTACCGACCCCTGAGGCACACCACTCATCACTGGTCTCCACCTGGACATCGAACCATTGACTGCAACTCTCTGAGTGCGTCCATCGAGCCAGTTTCTTATCCAAGGAGCGGTCCATCTGTCAATTCCTTGTCCTTCCAATTTTGAGACAAGGACATCATGCGGGACAGTGTTGAATGCCTTGCACAAGCCCAGGTAGACGATGTCAGTTGCCCGGCCTCTGTCCACCAACGCTGTAACCCCATCATAGAAGGATACCAAGTTGGTCAGACACAATTTGCCCTTGGTGAAGCCATGCTGGCTGTCCCCAATCACCTCCTTGTTATCCATGTGCCTTAACATGGTTTCAAGGAGGATCCGCTCCATCATCTTGCCAGGCACAGAGATGAGGCTGACTGGCCTGTAGTTTCCCCGGGTTGCATCTGGACAAGTCAGAAGTTAGAAATTTACTTAATGTTTTAAATAGCTAATTCTGGGTAAGTATCTTTCCCTCAGGTCTGGATGTTTGGTCTGTGAATACAGCTAATTTAGGCATTACACCTCAGTCTCTTGGCTGGGTGGGTATTGGATCAGGTGCTTGTGGCTCTGTGGGACCACCTGGTGGGTGCACTCTGTGAGGCCACCCTCTGTGCTGTGGGCTGCAGGTTTGCCTTCAAGGTGGCTGGAACCTGAGAGTGTCACCTCTGGCACATAACACCCTAAAAAAAATAAAGGATAAAGCCACTTTTGAGCTGCTGGGTCCACTTTGAGGTGTACTTTTTTTTTTACAAAGCCTTGCAAAGGAGATGCCTGGTGAGATCTGTGTTTCAGAAGTGGATCCTGCAGCAGGACTGCAGGTGGCAGACAGTTTGCAAGGGGGGGGGAACTGATCCTGCATAGGAGGAGGGAATAGGTATCTGCTCTGCAGCTGCAAGTAGCTGCTTCTGGAGGCAGCTACACAATGAAACTCCCTCCTCTCATCTCTTCTTGCAGTGAAAAAATCAGGCAGCGTTCAAAAAAACTAGCCTGGGTTTTGTGGAATGAAAGGCCATACTCTGAACACATTGGGAGGAGGCATAGCATCTAGCTTGGTCCTTTCAGTCAGAAAAAAGGAGATAGGTTCCATTTGACCTGCTGAAATATTTCCTATTTGTTTGCCCCAAGCAAAATTACTGTTTTTCAAAATATTTCATCTAGCTGTCAGTCTCTCAGGATCCATGTGAATGCACCTCATTTCTAAGTTTGTCCTGAAGTTGTCTTTCCGAAGTCTTGCTGTAGGGATTTTTGCTTTAGTGTTTTGTAGATGTTTTTTAAAATAAAAATAATAAAAAACCCCCAGACAGCTATCTTTACAGCCTATCTGAAAAGGCATACAAATATAAAATAACCCATTTACTAATTGTTAGATGGAGAACAAAGATTAATACTGGTAAGCTTGATTTATAATACATTTTCCCCAAAAACAATTACTGAAACAAGAATGTGAGAACCAGGCATAAGCAATGGAGAAGTTGCACAGCATTTATAAAAATAAGTAGCTGTATTAATCCTCAATAAAACGATAGTTTGGTCTGTCACCACTCTAAAAATATCCTAGGACCACAGTCTGAGCAAATGCAGTGTTATTAACCCAACTGCATTCTCACTTCGGTCAAGTTTAATTAAAACTTGTCTTAATTCAAACAGTAATATCACATCCTTGATAAAGAGCAAGTTAAAAAACCCCTTGCATTGAACACAGTCATGTTCCCTAGAGTTCCACTGCTAGCTCAAGTTAATTATGTTTAAACTGTTTTCATCATCTGACCCCTTAGACCAAGAGAAGTGAATTAAAACTTTCTGCCACTTACAGCAAAGCCTGCCTTAAATTTTAATACGGAAGAAATAGATGGTTAAAAAAAAAATTGCTTAGTTATATTGGCTTCCCGTCTCTTAAAACTTCTTCCAGGGAGGCTTTCAAAGTCCTCACCTTCCAAATACCTTTGTCTGGCAATGGCGTGAAAACAAAAATCACTGCAGCCTTCCTTTATGCTTTTGCTCATGGCTCACCACACTGACCTTACAAGCAACTGCAAGTCCTCAAACTTCTAAATTTACAAAACACATTAAGTTTGTTGCTAGCTTTCACCACGACACTGGCTATTTGCAGTCACTGCTTACTTGAAATTGCTAGTGTAACAGCAGCAAGCTTAAAGGCAGTAGCAAAGGGGGTCAGCTGGTTTTCCTCACTGCCTTGATGGATGCAAGTGCAGATTGGGTGTCCAGTGACCAGTCATACTTGGGCATCACAACTACAACTGAGCATAAATGTTCACCTGTGGAAGTTTTCAAGCATAAGAGTAAGTGCGTAAATTGGAAGCAATTTCTGGCTACAGCACAGTTAAAGACGGATAACTCCCAAGGCGGGCAATTACGAAAAAACCCTACATTTCTTGGACAGCTTTCCTTTAATTTGTTTATAAACGAGTCCTTCAAAAAGGGAATGGGCAGGGAGTGGAAGAGAATGGATAAAATTGCTCTCAATTAAATCTGTTTTACAAGGAAGTCTTCCAAGTTTTTAGCCTAGGAGCATTCAAATTGTCAGGCAGTTCGGACCTTTTCCAAACACTGGGAGTATATAGATGCTCCAGCCACAAAACTAAACCAAAAAAAACATGAACCAGAAGCATTTGTCTGAAGTTAGTGTTATTGAGCCACTGTGAATAAATCATCCTTGTATTAAAGACATGACAAATCTCTGCATAAATTAAAAAGCAACCGTGAAGTCCGCAAAGATGCATTGTCTGATTGTGACAAATGCTCTCTTCTGAACTTTTGCAGTATGTCAGTTTCTACAGACTGTAAATAAAAACAAAAGCATTTAAAGCTTTCTCCTAGAAATTTACAGGTTGTGATTTGGTGGCTAAAGACGATGCCACCTGCAGCAGACAGGCCGTTTTGTTGTCCTGCTTCACAGAAAAAAAGCTCACAGCAGCAGAAGTCTACAAGCTATTTTTTTCTGTCTTACAGCCTTGGGTCAAAAGGGGTAGTATTACATTTGCTGTATACCAGATGAGATAAATATGATAACCTTGATGCTGCAAATTATTTAGAAGAATGTAGAAGATAAACACCATGTTGTTTTCTAGCCAAATCTTCAGAGGACTTTGTCCTTGGTTTGAAGTGAGGTCAAATACACCAATGCCTCTAGACGCACTCTTTTTTGATGCCACCCTAGCAGAAGCAGGTTTATCTACAGAGTCTTACAGTGATTTATTAGATTAGAAAAGATCTTTTGGTTTAACGGTTAGTGTAGTGGAGGCTTGTGTACCCACTCATTGACATTCTTGGCCTTAAGAGCTGCTATGAATGTCAGTCTCTGGGCTTCTTTTATATGCCTTCTGTTTCTGTTTGGAAAGGAAGTGTTTGTAAACATGTATTTTTCAATGTGAAATTACTTTGGTTGTGTAATGACTATCATTTGTCATTTTACAACAGAACAGGCTAAGGTTAAATTTATATTCTGCTTTTGAAAGTACATCTGGCATTAGAAGAGGTGAGGATGCTGCAAGCTGAAGGAAAAGATTCTCCTTACCTCCATTCACTTCTCCAAGTGGCCTCCCTATTTTTTGTCTGAGGCTGAAATTAGCTAACTTGGGACTGGTTTGGAAATGTGTCTTTGCTGGAAAAAAGAGGGTCAATTCAAGCGTGGGAAAAGCTTTTTAATAACAAGGCTTTGAGCCAAGTGGAAAACCTAGATTTCTCCTTTAGGTTTACTAAGTGTATTTAGCCTTGAAATTTTACTGATTACATGGGAGCAACTTGGTCACTTTGCTCAAGTGTCTGGGCATCAAAGCCCTTAGGAGAAAATCCATCAACATAAACTGAAAGCTTTCAAATCAACACGATGTTTTTTGATTAAGCCTATTCCAGTTAGGTAGAGCTAGCAGCCTTTGGAAAGCCATGTTCTTGAAATATGTTTGAAGTTACCTTTGCTCAAACAGAATGGTGAAGGGGGATTTAAATACCCCAATCCAGACTTGTGCTCTCCAGGATTCTCACTCAGCTGCTAACTAACCCTGAAGATTCTTGAAAATGTAAATACTAACATGCTTTCAAATTAAAGCTCCCCAGGTTCACCAGCTTCTGCCTCTAGGACTACTCAAAACATGGATCTCCTTCAGCCTGAGGATTAGCCTGCAGCTCCATGCTCATGCAAACACACCAAACCTGCATGCATGGCCTTCCATATTCCCACCTCCGGAGGTGCTTGGCATGCAGCTTATGCCAATGCCAAATTTGTTCAAAAGGAAACAGGAAGACACACTTGCTTCCCAGCACAGAAACAGCACTGGGAGCTGGGACTGAGAGCTGCAGCTTTGGAGGCGAATGCCTTGCCCTTTAGGATAAATAAACGTGTTTTCCTTCTCAGACAATCTCCACATTGAAGAATTCTGCTACAAACAGCCACTGTGGGAGATGAGGAGGGTCTCATTCCTGACATAGCACAGAGGTGCTCTTAAAGACAGCAAGGAAACCAAATCATGAGCTGACCAACTATTCTTCTGCTTGTATGCTAGAGTAGACACAGCAGGGTGATGGCTGCAGCCCTACCCCTCTCCTGGGTGCAGAGGGAACTATGGTCCTTGCTTGGCTCTCAAGAGGGAAGAATTTGTTCTCTCGCTTCATCAGCAAGTACCTTGCTATAAATCGCAGCAGCAGAAGACACTGTATTCTGACCAGAAATTTAAGGGTTTCCAGGACATAAAGACAGTTTTCTGCAGCTGGCTTTGCCAGCCCTCTGTTCTGAAACATGTAATTCTTCCAAACATTTCAAAAATTACCTGATGCCAAGATTATCCTGAAATCCCCGAATACTTCTGGATATCTAGCATTCCGGCTCTGAAGCAGTATACCCCTGGTGAAACCGGGAGTCTGGTGAGGTAGAGCTTTGGCCAGTAGAAGCTGTCCTTTCTGCCTGTGACTTGAGCCATGGGTGGCTGTTCCTCACTCTTCTTGCCAAGGAGAGCCCACCACAGGGCAGTTGTCTCCCCCAGGGAAGGCTGGTCTCCTGCAGAAGCAAGCACCATGGAAGCAACCTGTGTGGAGATGCTGAGCTCCAGCATGGCTCAGCTGCTTGGGTGTGGACCCTCTAGCCCAGATAGCCTGCACATCTGCTCATGACCTACTTGATCAGTCCTTTTTATCTGCTCTGGTTGCCTCCATGTGACAGCAATTCTTCAGCTTCCAGGTGCTCCTGTTTGTTTTGAGAAAAGCACTGGGGAAAACTGTACAAACAATGTACAAAACAAAGGAATGAAGATCCCGTGACACAGGGTTTTATATCCCTGCCAGGAAATTGAATTAATTTTTCTCTCTCCTGCTGCTGCTCAAACATCTGACTTCAAGACTTCAAGTATTAACAAAAAAACTGACATGTGGCTTACTTTGTTGATGTTTGCAGCTGTTCCACATCCGGTCTGGGAATAAAATTAATAGCATGTAATTGAGCCAGCCACAAGTTTTTGAAAGCATTTCTTCTGATGAGAGAGAGAGTTAAACACACTCTTGAAACTACAGTAAAAGACTTATCTTAAACCTGAGTCTCAGCTAGCTTCAAGTGCCACCATGCTCAATGGTTTGAAAACCTTGGAGTTCCTGAAGCAAGCCCTTCTAATCCCTGAAGCACTGGTACATTAACAACTCCCCTCCTGGTCAAACACAGGTGATAGGGAAACTCCTCCTTTAGAGCACAGCCCACGTGCTTTTTGCTGCTCACATCATTGAAGTAAACTGAGTGGTCACCAAATGAACAGCAAACAAGCCTTAGGTGGAGACCATCCAATACCAGGTGCTTTGTCTTCTGTGAAGGAGCTCAGCCTTGCATATTTACTCTATTTCATATGTATGTCTACCATCCAGAAGGCAACTGTTTCTCCAAATCTGGTTTGGAAAATTGTCTCATAAAAAATAAATCACCATAAGCAACTGCTCAGTAAAAGCTTCTTGCTGTTAGAGGGTTTATGAGCGAGTCACCTCACATACATAGCACCTGTAGTGCTCAGAGCAGTCTTGCCAGTGAGGAGCAGTGCCTCCTGCATTTAGCCAAGGTACAAACTGGACGCTCCATAGGGCTTAAACATATTAAAAACTTACAAGTATTTTCCTTATGGAAAGCCGCACTAGATGTTGTCTCCCCCACTGTCATGGCCACACTGTTCTGGCTTGGTCTTCCCAGCTGGTCTTGCAGGTGACCCTACATTTGCCGCAGGTTGCACCGCAGGCTACAGTTGTGTGAAGATGTGACATGGGAAGCAGGGAAAGGCTATCACACGTGTTTGAGCACCACAAAAAAGCACAGTGCACTGCATGTTCTCCAGGACTTACAGCAGGGTTTGCACTGCAAGCTTGTGTCTGGAGGACCGTGGGCAGTTAAATGGGCAGTTCCTGTCAGCACATCCCCTTTCACTGGTCTTTTCACACCTCTTCCTTTGCTTAAGCAAGGCAGAAACCTTGTGGGCAATGACAAATATGTAATGGCAAAAAAAACTGTGTGAAACCTTGTCCTCTTCGGATCTCAGGGTCAAAAGACAGCTACACAAGTAACAGATTTTTCATAGTCAACATGTGTTGTACTGACAGCAAAAGTTGAGTGAGGGTCCTGGGGCTAGCAGTCAGTGGCTCCAGCACGGTGTGTGGGAGAAAGGCGTGAGGAAGAGACATTGCAGTAGTGATAGAAATGTCAGTCTAAGGATACCAGCTAATGCACAGATTGTCAGCATCACCTTTTTTCAGATCATGGAATCGGATCGTAATGCTCACTAGCTTTCAGTGGATTACTGTGCACTGCTGAGTCAGGGTTTTCAGAACATTGTCTGCTTTAATGGCATACCGTGTTGTCTTGGGTTTTTCCTGAAGCCCACACCCAGAAAAAATAAATGATAGCAGGACATGCTGTTGCAAACTGGTTCAGTCTTAACTCTTAACTCAAGGTAATAAATCAGGAAGAAAATGTGGTGTAAAATAAAATCACAAGTTACTCATGGCAAGCTTTGCAATGGGCAATACCAAGCATCAGCTAGAGTACTCCTTCCTGTGCTCTGCAATTCAGCTGTATGGTCAGCTAGCTGACCGTGTCATGCTTGCTCCAGTTGATATTAAGAGGAAACTGGCTAGGATGACAGATGCCACAACTCTCCAGACTCTTACAGCTTCTCTATTTTTAAGCTAGTTACATGGGGCGGGGAGTTCCATCAGGGCAATCATAAGCTAAGATTGCCTCAGATAAAGGGCTGTAGCTCTCTTCAGCACTGAGCAGCGAGGCTGCAGCGTCTCTCTTAAGGCCACTCCTTGTTGTGCAGTCCCAGCCCTCAGCGTTTCCATGCCTCCTGGCAGGGGAGGGCCCTGTGGCTGCCTGGAAGCTGCAGTGCTCCACGGAGCTGGCTCACGCACAGCATATTCTCCCTGCTGTTCCCTGATGTTCCCCAGCTACTTGATTTTTGGCTACTGAAACCTCAGGACGCTTCAGTGCAACAAATAATATTTTCTGTGACCATAACACCACCACTTTGCTTACTAGAAATGTGAATTTTGTCATACCCTGATGAGGATGCTGCTAGCCAGGCGGGGAGGTGCTCTCAGCAAGGAGTCAGTGGTCTGGCAGGTGTCTCTGCAGAGCCAGTCCTTCCAGATGTGTCCATTTGCAAGGAGATGGGAGGTGGAGGCTGAAGGGAGGGCATGGAAGAGGAGGAGGAAACAAAAAGGGTGTTTAGGAGCATGGCAGGGCATAGTATTGCTTTCATCAGTCATTGCAGGTGTTACCTGAAGAGGTACCAATTTGTGCCTTGTAAAATCATGGGGAATATTAGTAGAAGGGATTCAATTCCTGAAATCTTCAAATTTACATTTGCAACCTCTGCATTTAATCCTTACAAAGTCAAATATGTCCTTTTCCTGAAAAGTGCAAGCATTTGGGATTACTGACTTGTCACATCCCACCTATGGGGTGGGACAGGGCAACTAAAGTTCTGTAGGTCCCCTCAAGCTAAATTAAGGTGAAATGACACCAAACAATCAATTAAATGTTTTATTTATAACAGACGTAACTTGAACTTGGAAAATGTAGAAAGCATTAGCAATGTGGGTTCTTAGAAACATCTGTGAGAGAGAGCAGAAAGGAGAGAGAAGACAAGAAGAGAGGAAGGTACCACCACCCTACAGTCCCACAATGATGACAGATGTGACAACTCTCTGGTGGTGGGCACACGCTCAGCTCTTTGCAGGTCTTTTATAGTCCAGACTCTGCCCTCAGTCCCACCTCTTGAGGACTTATATGGTGCTTGTTCCAGAAGGTTCGTGACCTTCTGGTCAGGCCCATCAGAAGGCGGAGCTGCGCACCCTGCGACCGGCCATCTTGTCCTGTGTTGCCCACCCCCTCGTTTGCAGCCCACTGGCACTGGGCAGACCTTCACTGTGGGTGAGTGCGGCCCTGTCCCCGCTGTTGCAGCTCTAGCTGCAGGGTGGTGAAGGGGGGGGATGCTGGACCAGCTTTGGGCCACACGCTGCGGTGGGTGTTTAAAGGGTGGCTGCAGGGCTGAGGCGGCTGTTTTACCACAGTGTTTGAGGCATTAACACCCATTAACTCTTCCAGTCTCTCATGAAACTTCATAAATGTCCCACTGTGTGAACATGAGCAGCGGTTTGAGAAGCAGGCCACTGAAGCCTCGGTGCCGGCGCAGTGAAGGCGCTGGTTGTTGGCCTCCCCTCACAGCTCTGGCCCTCCTGCTGTGGTGTCTCTCACCGAAGCTACTTCCATGGTCTGGGCTTGACAGTTGTTTTTCCAAACTGACCACATTACTGTTTTAGCCGAGTTGGCAGTCCTGTCCTATCTGATCACATCCCTTCCCATCCAGTACCTTCCTCTTTGTAACAGCCTTCTAGTAATTTCTCTTGCATGTCATGTTTCAAGTCATCCCTTCCCCAGAATGATGCTGTTGGGGTGATCCAGACATCCCTTCTAGGCTGCATGTTTAAACCTTACTCTGATGGTTCTGTTCCCTTGACAAATGCTCGATCTTGTCGGTGTGTTTCTTGTAGTACCATGCTTCAGCATGGACTGGCCACTCCACATGAGCTGAGTAGAGTGAAGGGTTCTTTTCTGCCTCCTGTGCATTCCCTCCTGCACCTAAAAGCCAGGCAGCCTGCTCCAGCTGAAGCAACTAAAACAAAATAAAAAGCAAAAACCAGTACCAGAACATGGCCTACCAACAGCGAGCTTGTGATCCCACTGGCCCTCAGAAAAAGAGCAGGAGAGGCTGTTATATGCCACCTACACCTGTGTAAGTGTGGCTCCTTCTCCTTGATGAACTTGATGACTTTTACATTGTGCCTGGGTGCTGGCAGCCCCTGCTGTGCTTGTGTCGCTTTGCAGATGCAGTGATACTGTACTCCTCTGCCACCCTGCCGTCACCAAGCCTGGTCTTGGCCCGCTGCTGTGAAACGTGCCTGGCCACAAGGCTCTTCCTCCCATAGAGACTCCTGCCTCGGCAGGCCAGAGCACGAGCTGCAAGCCCAGTGGCAGCACTCAGGTGGGGATCCCGAGGCAGGTTGGGGGGGACAGCGGGGGACCCTTTAGTGGCATGCTTGGCCCTGCTGGCAGGAGCTGAGCCCAGGCACGACTGTAGATCCTGCTGCTCCTCATCAATGCTTGGTGAAACGCTTGTGGAAAAAGTAAAGTCTGTTTCTTTGGACTATGCAGTCTGCTTTGGACTATGTGGTCTGCTTTGTTGCCTCTTTTAAGGCAAAAAAAAGTTCAGTGGGAGTGATGTCCATGTATGGCAGAGGCAGCGCTGGCAGCAAATCTGTGCAGTTGGGTGCACAAAGCGAGGCTGTTTGCAGTTGACACACAATTGTTATTTAGCCTGACCCTGTTAGGGATGTTTGAGTCTTACAAACAGAGCCTAAAAGGGGAGGCCAACACTTTGGTGGGAAAATGAAGGTCAACAATAAAAATGGCTGTACTTGGTCTGACCGAAGGTTCATCTGAGTGTCCTGTATCTGACACTGACCATAAGCAGATGGCAACAAAAGCATAAGGTCAGAGCAGTTATTCAGGATACTCCAAGTATTCTTTTGGCCTTTGTCCTGAGTTCGGCCAGGACAGGGTTAATTTTCACAAGAAGCCAGGAGGGGACACAGCCGGGCGGGCTGACCCAAACTGGCCAAGCAAACTGGGTAGTCGATACCCTGTGCTGTCATGCTGGGTGCTGAGGGGGGGAGCTGGCCGGGCTGGAGGGGAAGGTTAGTCGCAGCTGGGGAGCACACTGAGCATGGGGCGGTGAGAGACAGCGGCTCTGTGTATTCCCTTGCTTTTGTATATTCTTCTTATCAGTATTGTTGTTATTGTTCGCTTCCTTTTTCACCCTGTTAAACTGTCCTTATCCCAACCAACGAGTTTTGCCTTTTCCTTCCCGTTCTCCTCCCCACCCCAGCGGGGGGAGGGGCAATAGAATGACCACCTGGTCCTTTGCTGCCGGCTGGGGCCAAACCATGACAGCCTCCCATAATTTTCAGCTCATCCTGGGCCACATACCGGTGTTCTCTATTTAACAAACCTCAGTGTTGAGACTTGTCTCAAACCCATGTAAATATTATGCATCCAGAAGATCCTTTGGCAAGAAGTCCTGGAGGTTTGCTGTCATTTGGCTGAGAAGCCATTGCCTGGAGAGCCATTGTGCCTTGAGAGACTTGCTGCCTGGCCATGCAGCATGGAAACCCTGGTTCACATCTGCTCAGCCCAAGCCATCCCCTCTCACTCTCTGCACTGCCCAGGTGCCTCCCTATGTCGCAGGGCTCAGCCTCTCCTCCCCACCACAGTGTATTGCCTGGTACAGAGGGGCAGAAAGCACAAGGGGACGCGGTCTGCCCACTGGTTACCTTCTGTTGCCACCCACGCACTGAATGAACTCATTGTTCAGGGTTTCACTCCAGCCCTGGCAGGGATTTGCTCTGGAATGGCAGCTCCCCCCCTCCTCCATCTTCTGCTTGTGTGTCTCAAAGTGGGTCTCTCTGGCTGTGTTCAAGACAAAATAAACATGTTTTTCTCCTCCAGTATGTGAAAACCAAGTTGACTTGTGCTGTGTATTCTACAAGCAACCCAGGTGCAACGATTCCAGAAAAAAAAGAAGCTTATGCTCCTTGATTAGGAGCCTGAGGTCCAGCCGGGTTTAGAGCCTCGTTACTTACCCAGGTGGGGGTTTAGGAAGACGTGTACAGAGAGGAAGCCCTGACCCCTCCAGTGACCCAGCACAGGTGGGCAGCTCATGACCAGATCCACATTGACACAAGGCTTCTGCAAGACAGAGAGTGAGAAGGATCAAGCCTCCCCCACCAGGCCTTAAATGTTCTGGGGCAGATATCTGAGAAAACCAGACAGCAGGCAGGATGCTGTGTGCTGGGCTCAGGTATAATTCAGGTGGACTGAAATGTGGTAGATGAAATACCTTAAAGCATCGCTGGTGCCAGTTGTGCAGGGGTTGAAAGTTAGCCTGCAGGCTATTGTACAAAGAGAAGGTTGTGCACAATTATGCACAATTAGATGAAATGCAGACATGTTGGTTTTCAAATTTATTTTCTTCTTCAGAACAAATACGAGTCAGCTGTCCAGAGGCTTCGCTGCATCTTGGTTGCTGCAGGAAGAAAGGACCTAGCCTGTAGTTTCACAGAGCTTCCATCTAAGTCAGACACTTGTTTTGGTGCAGCTGGACGTGGCACAGCATGGAGTCTGCAGAGCTTGGGATAGCCTACATTTGGTGGGTAGGGTAGTCTGTCGCACGAGAAACAAGGTCAAAGTACACAGAGCTACACATGCCCTTCAAGTACATACAAACCCCAATGATTAGCCACAGTTATGTAGTTAATATAACCCACTATTGGGCAATTAGAACTCTCGCTATGTTTTCTTTAGAGGTGTGCACAAGTACTGCCAGATAGCACAAGTATTTAATTTCCTGTAATCAAAGAGCAGGGTCCTAATAGCAGAAGTGAAAACCTGTCCTCTTGCTCTGAAAGCTGCATGTGGGATTAGCTCAAAACTTGAGTCCCTGCTGAGCTGGAGGCAGCTGGCCTGGTTGCTTTGCATGGGAGCAGCAACCACTTGAGGAAGCAAATGGCTGCTATTGGACCTCAACTTTGGCAGGTGCAAGTGAACTACTGGCAATTAAGTGGGGCTGAAGCTTTATAACTTGACTTCCTTAAGAGAATATGTTGCTTTTTCATACTTGCTTGCAAAGGATATGTCTGTGCTAATGAAATCCTAAGAATAGCAGTCTTTCTCACCCATTCCTTTAGAGATCAAAATGTGTCCCTGTAATTCAAAGAACAAGCATTAGTATTAGGAAGTCAGGGTGTGATATGTATGCAAGGAACAAATCGTAGTGTCTACAGTATTCGGTGGCACATTAATGGTGGGCTTGGTAGTGTTAGATTAATGGTTGGACTCAACCTAAATGATTCTATGATTCTCTGATTCTATGTTTATGAGTGACAATTACATTACTGCCAGCTTCTGGAATCCTGTCAGATACAGGACTTAGATGTAAGTTTCTGCAAACTGAAATTGCTAAACCATGGAATTGAATATCCATTTTATAATTAAGAAACTATTTGCAAGAGAAAGAGCAATTGTACCTTAGCTATGTGCAGGTTCTAGTACAAGCTGGACAAAGGGACTGTGCAATGTGGCTTAAATGTTATGCAGGACAATTCATAGAATCATAGAATGGTAAGGGTTGGAAAAGACCTGAAAGATCACCTGGTTCCAACCCCCCTGCCATGAGCAGGGACATCTTCCACTACACCAGGTTGCTCAGAGCTCCATCCAACCTGGCCTTGAAAACTTCCAGGGAGGGCGCAGCCACAACTTCTCTGGGCAACCTGTTCCAGTGTTTCACC
>Ga0065711_1008497_pt1 | contig 13220 bp, 9 predicted proteins | sample Hoacrofraction12_FD_59098 | JGI IMG/M metagenome (GOLD analysis project Ga0065711, IMG submission 59098) | Hoatzin crop microbial communities from Cojedes, Venezuela - Epithelial fraction 12 v2 (version 2) | ecosystem: Host-associated > Birds > Digestive system > Esophagus > Crop | place...
AAATGTTGCATCAGAATAGAATCAGTTTACTTCCGTTCTACATTGCTATTAAAATAAACACAAAGGCACCATTCAAGACCAAGGCAGCATAATGTACAAAACAACAGAGAATTAAGTCTGCTGATTTTCATTCTTTTCCAGTGGATCACACCTAGTTTGCTTTTAACTTTATTTAGAAAAGATTATCAAAAGAAAGGCTTTCTTTAGGAGCAGACATATTGCACTGCAGATGGTTTGGGTAGCCACCAAAGCTACCAAATATAGGTAGAAAGCGGTTTAAATACTGTTTCTCAGTGTAGTTTTAATCTGTGTTTCCACCACTAACAGTAAGGCTTTTTTTCTGGTGAGAGATCTCCCCAGAGAGATTACTTCTGTATCTTTTTTCTTTTTTCTCAGGGAATGTAATGGAAAAAACTTTACATTATTTTTACAGTGCAAAAGGAAAAATTGGTTTACATTTCCTCCTTATGCCTCTACTTGGACACTGGCAGGACCGTGGGTAAAGTGGCATAAACTAGAATGAATGCATTATGGTGTCCTAAAAAGACCATCTTAATAAACTGATGTGGAATTCAACCAAGGTAGGCATGTCTCAACTCTAGTAAAATAATATATATATTTTTTAATTTTATGCTGATCTTTGAATTTTTTATTCTGATATGATATTTTTTATTCTGATTATGATCTTTTATTCTGATCTTTGAAATCTAAGCTTGTTGTCTATATAGTCTTCTTTATTAGTCCGAAATCTGGAAGTTAATCAGCCTATCTCTGACCTCAGCTAGCCAAATAAAGCCTAACAAGAATCAGTGCATATGATGTGGTACTTCAGTTTAGGAACATAGAAAATCATTAACCATTCTCTCCTCCTACCAACAATCAAGTTATTGAGGATCTTGAACACACATAATGGCAGAAAATGATGTCACTAAGTTAAATATAGTATTTTGCTGTAACTACAGGAAACAATCATATGAAAGACAATAATGATTTTCTAGGCGAAACAGCACCTTTTAGCTATCCTTCATTGCCCTCATGCAGCGAAAATTACTGAATGTAGAAACTGTGCCTTGCTCTCTGAAGTAGTCTGCACAAGAATAAATATATTGGTGGGACCTTGCCTGACAGCATAGGATTTTAGCTGCACGAGCTATGAACTCAGTACCTTACACTTCTCGGTGGGCTCTTCTGGGACTTGGAAGTCAATCTGGTTGTGACTTTCTGTCAGAAATTAAATGTGGATCATGTAATATAACAGTATGTTTTTCCAGCAAAGTTGTTCAGGGAAACACTTTTATATATAGAAAACTTTAAACATATGAGTGCTTTACAGAGAGAGATAAAAATGGTCATAATTTCCTCATGTGTTGCTGTTGTACATTATCAAGAAGAAAGTCTGCTCGGTGTGATTGTATCAGGGGACTCTCAAAAAACCAAGAGCAATTCCTCAGCCTGTAGTCTGTCATTCCTTACAAATGTGAAGTTCAAAACCCCCCTTCCCCTCATAACCCTTTTAGGCTTAGTCATGTCATACTCACACTGATTTGAAGGAAGTAAAGGCAATTAACTGGAGCAGTCAAGGAAAGAAGTGAAGAGCTTGGTAGTATTTCTGGTACCACTGTTTTCCACCAGACGGTGTCTAATAGCCATAGCAGATGACTTACATGTGCCAGAAACAAGCAGAGGTTTGCTAGCATTAGTTTCAGTCTTGATGTGGTTCAGCGTCAACTTCTTTGGCTTTGCAAGTCTCCTGCGTATCTCCTGTACCAAAATTAAAAACACTCTGTCTATCAAATGTCTGCAACGTTTCCTTGGCACAGACACCACCACAAGTAGGTGGTCTTTCAACGAGACTGGCTTTGCCAAGTAGTTTTCTGTTCATAGCTCCACTGTCTCCTGTTATCCCCTTCTTCCAGAATTCACATCTGCTGCTACAACATTTTTTCACTTTGGCTTTAAAATATTATCTGGTAGTTCTAATATGGTGGGGAAGCTAGTACTTGGTGGGTTCTTTAGGACATTTTTCTTTCTTTTTTTTTTTTTTTTTTTTAAACCTTCCTCTCTCTCTAACTTCTTTCTTCCTCTGGTTATCTAACAGAAAATCTAACACTGCATCAGATTGTCTCTATTCTCTAGAAGTAGTGATCAGTTCTATGAAATAGTCATAGGTATGAAATAGACACCAGACAAGCAGAAAGCATCAGCTGCAATTTTACTCTAATTGTGTTGAGTTTATGGGTTGGAATAGCAACCAGTGCATCAAATAAAAGTTTATGCGAAGAAAAGACAAATACCTTGATTATAAAGGCTGTAAGTTAATAAAAGTGCAGATATCATACACAGTGCTAAGGCAATTACAAAGCTAAATGCGTAAGATTCATAGTAGTTATGGTAGTATTTTTCATCACATAACCTTTTGATAATTAGATTAATTAATTCTCTTTGCACAGACTGCTATAGTTATTTGTCTGCATTTGTAATATTACTGTTTTGTTAAACATAAAGAATAGCTTCACAAAAACAACAACAACAAAAACTCTCCCATGAAAAATTCAACAGTTGATCTTGCCTCATGAAACACATCTCTCTGTTCTACAGACTGTGTAGACTATTTATTCAAGTTTAGTCACTCACCCCATACTTGCCCCTTTCTGTGTCTAAGGTCAGATTTACTGCTTGTAACAGCATTATCTAACCTGTGTTCATTGTTTTTATGGATTTCTCGAATCAAGATAGGAATTGCTATGTGAAACTGACAATTCATGGCATCAGAACCCAAGCAAAGACATGAGTCCTACCCCAAAGGAAGGAAAAAAAGAAGCTCTTCAACTTTCTTGAATCCTAGGTGTGTTTGACAACATTCTGGGGCTTCACTATTTGGAATTCTCTGGGTGTATGCAGTGATTGCTTTCCTGGTCTCTGGCAGCTCAGAAATATGCTACTGATGCCATCATTCCCAGAGATGATTTGAAGGTCAGGGACAATTTTCAAATTGTCATTGGCACAAAGAAACCATCATTCTGAGCGAGTCGTTGAACAGTTGACATAAAATCTTTGATGTTTTCATCACATGTGCATCCCTAGCCAAGTAAAGCGAGAATTTTAAAAACAACTTTTTCAATAAATAATAAAAATCACGTATTTCCTTTTTGACCAATTTTATGATGATACCCTATCACATTTATTTTGCTAAAAATATTTAATAAATAGTAAATTTCTTCCATTTCTTAGACCTCCCATACTTTTCATACTGTGCTTTGTGTTCATGAAACAAGTAAAATTCATGTGATCATAGAAACTAATAAAAAAACATAGCTTATGTGGAGATGAATATAACCTACAGATTACACAAATTTGGAGTTTATTTTTTGAGACACGGTATAATGTACCACTAGCCAGATTAGCCTGTTCTAAATGTCTTTTTCTAATCTGAATTTTTCTTAACTAACAAAATGGTGTTTGACATTGTCTCAACCAGCTTAGGATAATATTCTCTTTTCTGTTTTAGGTTTTGCATAAAAAGTAGACAAGTTTATGAGCCAAATAAAGTTTTACGTTCCAAAGAACAAAGGAGTAGTAGCTATATGTAAAGGTTTTTTTAAAAAGTTTTTGAAAGATAAAGACACAAAGTCATTGACCTTGTGCTTTAATATTCCTATTATTCAGTTTAAATTAGAAAACAAGTGCTTCAGGTATCACTGCCAAGACTTGGAAGGTAGTTTTTTTCACCAGTACTTAATATATATGAGAATATTAATAAAATCATTGACTTTTAACAGGATTTCTGCTCTTCTCTTTCATGAGCACCTCTAAAATTCCCATACAGGAAATCTGTTTTTCCCACTCAATATATTTTTTTTCTGAATATTAAGAATATTTTCCTTAGTTCTGCCTTTGTAATCCTAGAATCTCAAAACAAAAGAATCAGTTTTATTTTTGGGCAAGCTTTGCTCAGATTTCGTTAAGCATTCTGTGTTTATATCTAACACAGACTGTTGTACTCTACTTTTGTTCTGCATAAAGTGTGATGCGCATGTATTTGAAGTTTAATAAACATATCCTTTGTTTCTATGAGCTAAATATCTTTAAAGTGAACATATATTTCTGTTTTCTGCAGGCTAAAAGCAATGAATTACTGAAAGTGAGAGTGCAAAGAGAATTATATCTCACAAAACAGTATACAACTACTTTCGGTTATGCCCCAGAAATGATTGTGGCATATGTGGATGTCCCTGGGCCAGCTTTAAGTTGTTCTCTGTACAGACTAATTCACAGTGAAGAAGGGAAAACTTCTGGATTGATATTATTAGAAACTTCATTTTCAGTCTTGAAGGATATCAGGGACTATGTAGTCTATGCATGAAACCCCTGAACTATTCAATTTATTAGAAATATGCCATTTATTTTAAATGAACTGGAATTCTCTGTACATATTAAACTTGGATTTATTTATGTAATGCGTTGGTACTACTTTGTGACACTTCAGAGGAAGTAATATAGTTAAATTAGTTAGGGTGTTGCAACAGCAGAGTTATACTGCTTTTGGCTTCTGTGCTTGCCGAGATATCTCTACAAAGCATTGTACTGGGTATTTTAGCAGTCTACTGCAAAAGAGATATGACAGCTGTATGAAGAATGCTTGCTCTTATTTTCATCCTCATATTGTGAATTTGTAGAAAGGTGAACTGGGAGGAAAAGGTGAAAGAGTATAGATTAAAATGGTTTAGTAGACATTCATGTCACAGTTTTCCAGTGTCCCAATGAAATTGAACTTTGGACTTAAAAACAGAGATTAAATATATCATGCTTTTCCTTGAATTAAATTTTCAAAGCAACTGTATTTGAATTGTTGGGACCTCTGCTATGCCCTTGCATGACTAAGCTACTTCAGTCAAGAGCAAAATTGTGTTTAAATCCACTGCAACAATTAGGTTAAATGAACAAACCGTTATTCATTTCACAAGATTTTTAAAAAAATAGAGTAAAACATATATTTCAAGAAACTCATAGTGTAACGGTAGTGGAAATAAATATGAAAAATCTCGTGGAACTCTTGCAATATAATACATGAATTTAAGTCTTCTACCCAGAAGATTCTCTGGATACGCCAACATTCCAGGGTACTTAAAAGTATTTTTTTTTTCTGTCATTGTTGTCAAAGTTAGAATAATTCAGATATAAGTTACACAGTAACTTCAACCAGCTAAGTGTGGTCACACTAGTGTAAAACCATAGCCCACGTGACAAGAAGCAAAACTAGTGTGGGTCTCATCATCACATACAGCCTCATACACAGTTAGTACCCTTCCAGCTAATGGGGGAACACACTATAGCCCTTCGGGTGAAGTCAAGGGGTTTTTTTTATGAAAACATGCATGACGTTAAAAACTGATATCATAATTGCCCAAAGATTACCTTACAGCAGCTTATCAGTGTGAAAGTCTGGGGATCACCAAACACTATGTTTTTCAGTCCCCACTTGCTGTTAAGCAGGCAAATCTGAATTTTACATGTGCACTTATTATGAATAGACTTTATTGCCTAGTGGATATAAGTGATGGTCTCTTTTAACTACTTACTTGTTGATCTCACTGTTGTTTGCTAAATATATGGCTCAAAAATTATAGCTATTTAGCTGCAAAATTCCAAGAATAGAAGAAAAACTCATTATCTGATATTTTACATTCTGCAAGGCAAAGATATCACTTCAGTGCTATACACACATACCAATATTAGTTTCTTGTGATTTTTTCAGGACTAGCGATTCAATATTTATAGGCAGATGTTTATTGTACTGTTAAAACCAAAGTTTGGGCTTCCCACAATTAAAGAAATACATGTACAAGGTTTAAATAAGTACTAAAAGTACGTTATGGCTGAATAGAGCAGCTCAATATGAAGCTGATCTGCTGCATGCAAGCATCTGAACTTTCCACTACACAGATAATAGCTTCTATAATTTCCATCCAAACTGTTAATGTGGAATAAACTAAATTATTTCAACAGAAGCAGACTTTTATGCTAATGCTGGAATTCCTAACACTATCAAGAATTAGTACAGTACTTCATCTTCTTCAGTACTCGCTGTAGCTTTGTTGCAAACAGGCTCTTATTAGGGAAGGAACTGAATAATTGTCTCTGTTAAACTTTGCAGTAAACCGGAGTTTCTGAGTCAGGAATGAAATATTGCTGAAGCAACCTTCAGAATTAAAATGGCACTGTTTCATTGCATTAAACCATACCTTAAACACACCTTAAAAAGTCCTATGCTGCATGATTGCAAAGGATACAGTCCCTAAGGAAGGTGAATAATGCCAAAGGAAAGGAGATGGCTCAAATTTGATGCATTCACATTGTTGAATTCAAGTGATTTATGAATTAGAGTGACTGTTCAGTGTGAAATATGAAATCCAGATTAATAAGGATTCTTAAGCTGCATAAAAGGAAAGTTTGCAAAAACATGCAAAAAACAGAGTATTTTCTTGGGTGAATAATTTTACTGGAGATGCATACAATGTGCAAACAGCTCAGTAAATTTCCGTATACTACCTTTGAAATTTTTTTTTGACTAAAGAAACATGAGAATTAGAGTGAATGTAAATATATGATTTTGGATTTATTTTTAGATGCTTGCTGTCTGTATTATTTTGTTGTGATATGGTAAGGCTTTTGAATTCACTTGTTCCAAACTAAACATATGAATTAAAGAGTTATTTAATAAGTGGTATGCAAGAGCAGTCAATTCTTCAGCCATTGCCCTTGCAAATACATAGTGACTGACAGATAACTTGCACAAGAGAAGGTACATTAACGACATTTGTTGATTAGCCAAAAATGAGTAAATTGTATGTGATTCTAATGATTTACAAAGATACATTCAGGTACAAATTTCTACAAAATACTAATAACAATAAGAAGAATAACCAAAAATCCAACAAATCCAAAAACCGCCATGGTGTCTGCATTAATGTACAAGCTCTCAATATGCAATCAAAGTACTCGGATATCTTTAAACACGATTTTGAACTGAAAAAACAAAGTTGAACTATTCTACTTTTCCATTCCTTCTCATTACCATGATGTGTTCCCACTGTTCCTTTTCTTTGATTTTGACAGTTCAAAATATAGCCATGTCTGAGGCATTTACAGATCTTTGTAAATTAAATATACTTCCACAATGAGAACCATGTGCTGGCCCTGCAGCAAGTTAGCTGTTATCCGTCTTTCAAAGTATGTTATCTGGAGAAACATAATCTAAAATAATTCTTGGTTATCCAAACAGGATGGCACTTCTGCCTATCCCATTACCTCCAATTATTTCTAGAGACAGTAAATTCAATAGTCACTAAATTTAAGGTAAAATATTATGCACCACAGCACAAAACAGGTCAAAGTAGAAGATCATTTATTTAAAAATTGCCTTGAAAAGGTGCTTTGATGATTTCTTCTGAACAAAGAATCAGATGCGTATACTAATTTCTGGAGAAGGAGTTTAGCATTCACTTGTATGCAGCTGAATAAAAAAATCTAGTCAGACAGAGACCTGTGAAAAATTACTTCACTTTAGGAGATACTGATTGGAGAAGAGCTAAGAAATGCTTTTGATTTTTACTGAAAATGAAGTTCAGAGGATCACTAAGAAGAAATTTGATTTTCAAAATGAAAATGAATGCTTATTTTTGAGTTTTGAAGGGTAGATTCTGTTCTACCAAACAAAACTGAAGCTAGCTAATCTAAAGTTACTCTAGTATATACTATTAAATAAGGCTGACAATTTTACATTTTGATCATGTAACTCATGCTATTTGACTAACATAACATCGTGCAAGTGTTTAATGTGCTATAAAAAATTATGGGTTTACAATTATCATTTCACTCACCTTTAAAACATACTGCTACCTACATACTTGGTTTCATAAACTGAAAATAGTACAGTTTATTTTTAATGCAGTCTATATTTTTCACAGGTTCCTTGGAATGCAGACACTTCAACAGGGCCAAAATGTTTGATTTTTGTTAGCTGAAAAAATGTTTTATTATGAAAGAGCGTAGAGCTGCGAGACAGAAAAAAGGATTGTACACCTGCCCTGTGAGGTGCGTGATTAAATAAGCTGCATCTTGCATGCTACTTACATGATACTGCACAGATTTTTTTTGCAATATTAAACACAATTGCACATAGTCAAAGATGACAGAACTAAATTTAGATACAGGAGGCACAGAAATATGTATAGCACAGAAGTCACTATTCTTTAACAAGCATAAATTCTGTGCGAGAAATAATCACAAAGAAACTACAATGAAGAATCAAATCTGTTTGCTGCAGTCTCTAGGTTTGAAGAATGTTATGAAAATGGAAGTAATTTTTTAACCATGTTCAACATCACTGTAGTGCTGAGAGAAACTACAAAAATCCTCCTGTGACGAACACAATAAAAAAATACTTAGAGTAGAGGGGGAAATTAAAGAAATTATCTTCTGTATCATGATGTTTTCAATGGGCTAACAAAAAAAACTTGTATCTGGCTTGGAAAAATGTTCTGATAAATTCAGACTGTGCCCCCTGGAAATGGTTCTGCTTTGCAGAGAGAAGTGTACAGTTTACTTTACAGGTAAGTTTGACTGAATATAGTTTAAATTGGCTATTCCTTTTCTGGTGACCAGGCATCAAGAATAAAACTATGAATGACTGTTTCAGTTTGCGGGCTGAAGAGGAAAAATAAAATGAGCAAACTTTTTTCAAGTGGAACTACAAATATTTTCCTTCAAGACTGCAAGACAGAGTGGAGAATGGGGCATACTGCCTGATTGGCATTAGTATCTACTAATCTCTTCTAGAAGCATTCATGTTTACGCATGGAAAGTCTACAGAGCATACACCTAACAAAGTTAGGTATTCCAGCAGGCAACATTGCCTACAGATAATGCAGATAAGTAGATAGACAACTGAGTTTCAATACAAATTATTAAGGTTCTAGTTCCACTTTACATTATAGCTGTGTGCAAAAGCTATTTAATAAAACCTATGTACTATTTTCACCTAATGGATATCTTTCAGCTAGCTTAAGAGAACTCTGACAGAGCCTGTAAAAAGGACATTCATTTGTTCTATTCTTGCAATAAACCCTTCTATTTACAGTATGCATTCTGCCTTCTTTCCAAGGAGCACATAGCATTTAGAAATTTTATGATTTCATTATAAACTAACTCCAGTAACTTCATTGCCTGTATTCACATCCCCATGCATGTGCAATGAAACCTCGCTTCAGGTAAGTGAAGTGAAAATTGAAGTTATCTAAAAGTAGCACCACTTAGAAGCACGTGAGCTACCCCAGTTAACCTGGTATACCTGAAGCTGCTCAGTTACATTAGTGGGATATTCAGTTTAGGTGAACAGAGTCAATGCTGTGATACTTGGTGTCTTTATAGCTATCTTGGGCACCGAGTTGCACATACGGACTGTATCTGACTTGACTGAGCAACCCATTTCATGAGGCCAAGTGCTTTCCTTTAGTGTGGTTTGATTATATTTAATCTTAACACATGTCTGAGATTTTTTTTTAAAAAGCTAATAGATTTGACTTTGGTAGATTTTTATGAATTGTAGCTCATCTACTGGAGTCATCGGTCTCTTTCAGCAAATATTTAGGAGAAAGTAAGAAGCAGTCTGTAACTTAGTTTAATAGTATTTTTATGAGCCTTTCTGCATTTATTTTGACTTTTTTGGAACTGCCCTAACTTTGCATCTAGCTACATTTACATTCCTCTGAGAATATGTTTCAATTATTTTGTTTCTGTGCTGAAAATTCAGAGCCTGGCAATGGAAATTTATATCTGAATAGGTACTATGGAACAAATCAAGGCTTTGTTACTTATGGTAATGGTAAATCTCAATACCTTATTTAACCTGGACACAGACATGAGGCTGTAAATGCAATGAAATAGTTTTTATTAGCAGTAATACATTTCCCAGGTCAATAGAGTTGTAGATAGGCAGTCTGAGAGGGAAGGAAGTATTTCTTATGTATAGCTAAAGATTTTACTGCACATTGTACATCTTTAGAAATACTGTTCAAGGAAGCCGTACAATTTGATTTCAATACATATGACTCAGATATCTGAGAAAGCACCTTATTCATATAGCTTTTTTGTACTGACATCCTCAAATACTTTCCAAAACGTAAGCGTCTAGCCTAAGATACTGATAGGCTACATTTAAGACATGGACAGTATTCACTGTGATTGGTAGTGAAAATTAAGGGTCTTACATGGCCAGTTTAGATAGTCCCAAATTTGAAATCAATCACCTATAGAAAAGAAAATTAAAAATATAGAGAACGGAAAGTATTAAAAAAAAAAATATCACTGGTCAAGTGCAGATCTATCTGATTCAGACAGAGCAAAGAGAGAAGATGAACCTTATCAGATGATGCATGTATGAACAGTGATCACCAAGCCTTTAGTGAAAAGCTTTTATCCCAAAAGAGACTTCAGATGCAGACAAGTAACACCATACCTGCAAAATCTGAGATATGTGGTCTGTTCCAAATGAATTGGAATGTAAATAATAACAGATAAGTATGAAACAGAAGTGACATCTTTGAGGAATGTAATGACACATGTAAATAAATGTCATGTCTATTCATGGGCATATAAACCAAGCTGTTCTACCAAAATGGCAATATGGTATCTTTCATTCCATAGCAAAAGTTATTTTCATTTCCACTTATTTCAAACTGAAAGACAACATGTGCACTGTCACCTTAATGTGCATTCTGTCACCTGCTGTTCCTCTTGGTTGATTAAAGCTAACTTATAGTTCTGTCTTTTTCGTAACTTTCAATAAAGTATGGAGTTATAAATAAGGAATGAAAATACCATTTTTCCATGCATGTCTTATAGATGACATGAACTATAATATCATATACCACAGGGATTACTTACTGGATTATAACTATTTGGTGTCACTCAGCACAAGACAACTCTACAGTCATTTGTAAAGCTTACGGTAACAAAGATTCACTCCTTCAAAGTCCAAAGTTCAGAAAAAAAATGGATGTGGAGATACAGTATTAAAGTACTAAAGTGGCAATGTCTCAAAAGTCAGACCATCAATAACATTGATTACACGTCTGAACGGTGAAAAACAAGGTTTGTCTCTTCTCTGGAGATAAACAACATAAATGGAGAGTGTATAGTATCTTCTGTGTGGGTATGCTTGTATATGTATGTATATCTTCATATAAATATGTATACATTCATGCCAGAGAGCTCTGATGGTTTTGGCTGCGGCAGAGTTAATTTACTTCATCGTAGCTAGGACAGGTCTATGTTTTGCATTTGTGCTGAGAACAGTGTTGATAACACAGGGATGTTTCAGTTATTGCTGAGCAGCGCTTACAAAACTTCAAGGATTCTTCTGCACCTCCCACTCTCCCACCAGTGAGTGGGCTGGGGGTGCACAAGAAGGTGGGAGGGGACACAGCCGGGACAGCTGACCCCAACTGACCAAAGGGATATTCCATACTGTATGATGTCATGCTCAGCAATATATAAATCTGGGGAAAGATGAAGAAAGGGGGCACATTTAGAGTAATGGCTTTTGTCTTCCCAAGTAACCATTACATGTGATGGAGCCATGCTTTCCTGGAGCTGGCTGAACTCCTGCCTGTCCATGGGAAGTGGTGAATGAATTCCTTGTTTTGATTTGCTTGCCTGTGTGGCCTTTCCTTTACCTATTAAACCATTTTTACCTCAACCCACAAGTTTTCTTACTTTTACCGTCCCGATTCTTTCCCCCATCCCACCTAGGGGGAGTGAGCGAGAGGCTGTCTGGTGCTCAGCTGCCAGCTGAGGTGAAACCATGACAAGAGCCAAGAAGGCAACAAATTTCAAGAAGTAATTATATTCGAGAGAATCCTCTTGGACCCATTTTAATGCATAGCTCAAATTCTGCTCAGCTGTTTTAGAAACATGCTTTTTATGATTTTTGGCCTGTTTCTACGCATGTGTTTTCTCCCCCCCAAAATGCTAAGAAAATATTCCTTCTCCGCGAAATGAGTAACATCCTCCTGAAGCAAATGGATGAGCAATAGTGCACAAATTCTCTGGGAGTGTTGGCAAGCCCAGTGTTGACAACCTAGTCTGAGGGTGCTTGAAGTCACCTTGCAACCTCTGCCTGGGTCAGAGCAGCTGCCCTGTCGGCTAACAGCTTGGTGTGAAGCATTTGGGACCTGCGCTGCAGATGTGTGCATGAGCTCAAGGGGTGCTTTTTTCCTGACTTGTGCATTAACGGGTTGCAGGGAACAACACAGGTACTTGCGGAGCCTGAGCACCTGTGTTTCCACCTGGACATGTGTGGCGGCATGGAAACCTGCACTCCCAGGAGAGGCAGAAGGGTGCTTGCAGCTGTGTGATTAAACTTTTTAAAATTAGTTCTAGCAGGGTGTTTAGAAATTTGTGTTTATTAACGTTTTATAAGTGTGTAGATTTGTCATTTACATATGTTTTGCTGCTCAAGTTGATCCTGACTGTATAGTTCACTGATCATGAATTAATTAGTGTCATTTGTAAATCAACAAATTGCTTCGATCCTTTGATTTAAAATATGGGAAGTAAGCGGCTGTTCCCTGAGACTCTATTCCAGCCCTGACTTTTTGGACAGTAAATGCAGAAGTGAGCCAAAGACTCTCTGAAGTCTTTAAGAGTTATTACTAGCCTATTTTATGCAAGAAATGTTCAGATATTACAGTAATGACTGTACTCTAAAATAAAAAGCACAAACACAAGCCAAAATATTATATACGTATATAAAAGAAAAACTACTCTTTAAAATACCAGCCTATTCCTCCCTATTGTCAGTGGAATATATTTCTCTCTCTCCCTCTTTGTCCAAACACTATCCAGAACATTATTATCTAATCTACATATTTGCCTGAAAAAACAAATACTATACTTTGTAATCGCTTCTATACATACAATAATAAATTTGAAGACTGCCTTCAGCAGCAATCCAGATGGGACTTCAGAATGTTATTAATATCAGTCCATTTCATTGGTGACAATCAAGCTGACAAAGTTGTCCTAACCCCATTTCTTGGGCACTGACCAAGCTCTTTTCAGTGGTGCCCAGTGACAGGACAAGGGGCAATGGGCACAAACTGAGGCACAGGAAGTTCTGTCTGAACATGAGGAAGAACTTCTTCCCTCTGAGGGTGACG
>Ga0065711_1008961_pt1 | contig 13220 bp, 7 predicted proteins | sample Hoacrofraction12_FD_59098 | JGI IMG/M metagenome (GOLD analysis project Ga0065711, IMG submission 59098) | Hoatzin crop microbial communities from Cojedes, Venezuela - Epithelial fraction 12 v2 (version 2) | ecosystem: Host-associated > Birds > Digestive system > Esophagus > Crop | place...
GGCAGTGTTACTGAAGAAATTAGTAAAAAAAAAAAAAAAAAGCCAAACCCCTCAAAATCAGTTTTAGTGGGTGTTACCAGGGCTGTTCATTTACACACTTCAGCGTTTAAGATTTTTAACATTTTTGCCCATGAGAAACTTACAGTGCTTAACATGTGGATGAAGACGTTTACACAGTTGGCAGTATAAAAGACAAAATACTGAATTGCACCGACTGCTAGTTTCTTCTTAACTTATTTTGCTTTCCTTACAATTGTTCTTTAGCTTTTGTGGATGTGTTGTCATCTTTCAGTCAGTTACTGTAGGTTAGAAACAAGTGCTTGTTATAGTGGTCCTTTCAAATCAAAGTGAAAAACAGCAAGCAAAAAAAAAGTGTAAAGGGAGGAAGTTGCAGGAGGCAGCTGAGGAGGTAAAGTAAGTTTGGCGAAAGTGTTGGAACAATAAGAAGACATAAATCAAGAAATCCAGCTAGCCCAGAGAAAGCTTAAAGGCATTGAAAGGCACCTTGTGATGGTGTTACCCAGAATCTGTGGTGGTCTGTGGGGTTGGGGGTGTGTGGTTTTTGTTTTGGCTTTTTTTTCTTAATTCCCTGGGAATTTGGTCAGCTAAATGTAGGCCCCAAGCCACCTCTTGACTGGAATTAAATGCATTCTCAGAGGTGGTGTCTTTTTCTGTTCTCTTGCTGTGCTTCAGCTCCTTTGCTTTCCTTATTCTCTTTTGTATCCTATTTTCATAATTTATCGATTTTCTTTTCACAACTTTGTTTTCTATTTCTGTGGCACCTCTCTGCTCTGTTTATATATATACATTTTTTGTCTCCACTGCACTTCTGCTTTAGATAATGCCTGCCTTCCTCTGTTTATTTCTTTTTCCATCCTCTACTGCCCTCTCTGATGACTTTATCTCTTTTGCTCCCCTCCTCGTTTGCTCTTCTTTCCTTTGCTCCTGATTTTTTAATCCATTGCCACACAGCTTTGCCTGCTTTCTTTATTGCCATTTTTCTTTCTTCATTTCCTTTCTTCCTTACATGTGGTAGTATTAAGATGGCCAGTATCTTAATGTGTTTTCATACCACTGAGATCAAGGTAAAATATTCAGACCAATAAAATTATATGAGTTGGAATTAAAGGCAGATTTCTTCTACATTTCCCCTCATTTTCCTCTCTGAGAATAAGGCAGAGCATCAAAAACCTCTTGTACATCAGAAGTGTTTTTCTAATTGTCAGAACGAGTTTTAACAGTTGATAATTCCTTACGAAGTGACCAAATGTGCTCCCAATAGATTTGTGATTGACCTCAAGCTACACCAGTTGTAGCTATTTTCTTTGCTTGTTATGTTAGCATACTAAAATCCATGACAAGACCACGGAAATAGTGTTTGAGAACACTATTATATATGACTCTTGCGAAATGCATCCCTGAAACAGAGACAAGAAACACAGTGAGAAGTATTCCCTTAGATAATAGTATCTAAGTGCCATATGTTTATTAGAAATCTTCCCTAGCTATAAAGAGAGAGGTAGTGAGCCAACTGGAAGATAGGAGATGGAAATGAATTTACTCCAAATCTCACAGGAGCCCTGACCATAGCAGAGCGAAGAAAGCGTGCTGAGATATCCAGTCTCCAGCCCCAGTGGCTTTGTGTCTGTTTGACCGTGGGAGGTCTCAGTGATGAGGCTTCCCCGTTACATTATATAAAACAGTTTTTCTTCTGCTGTGGTGCTATGCCTCTGTTGAGGAAAACTGTGTTTAGAATGGGACAAACTGGGACTGTCAAGCATTAGGACTGTCTTGCATTGCTCAAGTGCCTTACACCTTGAAAGGAATACAAAACTCCGTAGCTTGTTCAGCAGGCTTTTTTTTTTTTTTTCTTCTAACCCCTCAAAGACTTAATATCCTTAAAATAGCAGTTTTTAGAAATAGTCTTGATTGCTTGCAATATTGCAGTGAAATATCCCTAATGCCACACTCTTACATTGTGCTTTCCTTCCGTACTTTTCAAAGAGTTTTACAAGCAAAGTCAGCATCATTATTCACATTTTACTACCAAACTCCGCCTTATACAAGATTTAAACCTTTATTGTGTAATATTTTTCTGCTCTGCTCCCCAAAGCTGGGGTGAAATCCTGGCCTACCTGAAGTCAGTGGCAGAAAGCCTCATTAACCTCCAGTGGAGCTAGAATTCTACCCTCAGTACCTGTCATCTGTTTTACTTTCTCAGTTCTTAATACCCTGGAAAATTGAATTCACTGAAGCAACATCCTCTTCAGGCCAGGCTCCAGGGAATTCAAGCTGAAATTCAGTCCTCAGAGATGTGGATGGATCATAAGCTTTTGCCTTCTGGCAGATGGAGGAACAAGGCCCTGAAACCCCACTGTTCTTTCTGCAAACTTTCTAAAACATGTCGCTCAAAAAGAAAGAAAAAGCAAAACAAAGAGTATTTCTAGAAAAGATCCTTGTTTGAGTATTACAGTTCTCTTTCAACAAGCTGTTTCTAGCTGCAAGAGGATATCTCTTGCCCTGTCCAAATATTTCAATGGTACAAAAAACGGGTTCAACGATATGGGACTGAGAAAGACAGTAACTGAACTTCAGGAGTTCATTGGAGCTTAAAGTTTCAGGTGAGGTTAAGAGCAATAAAATAAAAACTCTTGAATCAAAAAAATGCAATGCAAGACCGTTTTTTTTCACTGTCTGGTGCCTCTGTAGGCTTATCAGGATGGCTTAAGCTTCTCTCTTCTTGGCTAAAAGGGGTACCATCTGCAATTGCATGTTTCTTCATGTGTTATATATAATATATGGCTGTACTCAGTTACAGTAGTCTGGCTGGAAAAGGCAAAGTGATGCTTTGTTCAATGGAAGTGCAAGCTTTATGGTTAATCCTGAACATCTTAACATTTTAGTTACCTGATCTTCTAAATGGCACTGAGGTTGGGACAAGTCAGAAGTTCAGAATTTCTGAACTCTCTCTTGTCATGAATTCATGTCTCATGGCCCATCCATGACTTTTTCTTCTTAAAGCTTTTTGTTGGGTATAAAAGCAATGACCGTAATGGCCCTTACAACAGTTTGGAGCTCAGGAGGCATGGGTTTGTTTCGCAGTCACAATTGTGTCTACTGTGTTAATAGTCCCCTGGGTGCAGCTCTTTACGTGCGGAAATTTGGGATGGTGCACATCAGCACGTGGCTCCAGGACTACAAAATTATTTTATGGCCAGCCTAAACCCTTTAAAACAGTTAGTAAATTCTAGACTTCACTTATGCTGTTTTTGTGGCCTTCTTAATCCAATTTATCTAATCTATTATAATCGAATTTTGCTAAACAGTTATTTTACGTTTAATAGCTGCCCAGAAACTGTTTCTAAATGTCTTTTTTTCATAAAAATTGCACATTGGATCAAAGCAGAACCCCAGCCTACCCCAGAGAAATCTGATTTGAGTTTTGAATTTTGGGAGCGCAGGAGTTCGCAGGCTACATAACAGCACAGCAAAGCCAATGCAAGTTTCCTTATACAGACTTCAGTCTGCTTTCTTCTTCTCATCTTCCTTTGACAGTGAGCTTGAACCAAAGTCACACAGGTGCATTCTGAGAATTGTACAGAGAATTTGGGAAGACAACTTGAGTTTCCATGCCTGTTCAGACCATTCAGCTAATAACAGGAAAGGTGCGTTGGTTTTTTGTTTTTTTTTAGGACAGAAGAGTTAAGTCTTTGATTATAGCTTGTAGATTCGTGACCACTTAACCCTAACCCCTCTGAGTTTACTAAAATTTTTGCGTGTTGCCTAGTGCCTTGATGAGGCTTCACTAGAAAGACTTTGTTTTGCTGTAGTCCGTTTGATTTGGCCTCACTGCAAGTTCTGCATGGTGATTTCCTGAACCACGTCACTGTACAGACATTCCCTCTCCCACCCAAAAATACTTTGCATGTAAGTGAAAAACATGTTATTCTTACTCAGTCACATTCAAAGCAGAAATGTATTAATTCAAGGAGTGAATCTGGTCAAAGTACCGCTCCCACTTCGCCCTGCCACGTGCACACACTTTGAACTCTTTGGAACAACAGCAAGATTCTCTCATACTCAGTGATTGAGCTGGAGAGGTAGTGGGGGTTTGTGTGCGAGGGAAAGTACATAAGTAAAAGAAACTGTTATGGGGGGAAAAAAGAGGAGCCCTTCTGTGGCTTCTATCAGTTTTAAATTGTGTTTCACTCCTTAAGGGTTCAAATGGTTAATAGAAAGAGAAATTTTCATTGTGTTGCACACAGTACCTATGATAGTCTGGGTTTAAACTTTAAAGGACAGGTGAAAAGAGAGAGAGGGAGCTGAATGCTTGCCTTATATATTGCAGAAATTGTTCATTCGTGTGAAATGCTGACCTCTGTCATCCTGCCAAGCTGACTGGGCCCTAGGGTGAGCGGCTGCTTGAGTGCTGGTTGCAAAAGTGAAGGCTGCCTGGGGAGTACGTTATAAGGACAATGTGAAGGTTGGTATACCACAAATCTGACCTGTCTTTTTTTTTTCTCCCTCTTACATCTGTTTGAAAAGTTCATGTCATTCCTTTTTATGTTTTTAAAAATCTTTTAATCTAAACCAAAATGCCTCAATTGCTATTGAAGGCTAGTGATTAGGAGGAGAAGCTGTGAGAGTTCAGTGTTCAGTGTGGCAATGCAGATGTCAGGAAGAAGGAAAGATCTGAAATAAGCCACAAGTGTGAGGCCTATGTTTGAATTAGGTGATAATTAGTAACAGAATTCAGGTTGAAATGGGTAAGGGATCAATGAAAAAGAGTAAGGATAATTTTTACTAATGAAAGCATCAATGCAGATCCAAACTTAAGGTAACAAGTTAATTCAAAACCTTTATTTATTTTTATTCTAAGAGTTTTTATTCTAGTTACATGTGCTGATTTTCAGTCTGTAATATTAGTTTGTTCTGTACAACTCCTGCCATAACTGAAATATACCCTTCCCTCTTACCTTCTTTCCTTGATGGCCTAATTAAAAACACGTTATATCAGTATAATTTTGTTCTATATGATACAGTATCCCAAGACCCTCATCACTGTTATAACCTTGCTATGTTACTTGCTATTAAAGCTCTCACGCAGGTATTGCACCTATTCAAATAATTTCTAGTCTAATTGAAAATAGATGAAACAACTACACATGCAAGTCATAGAAGGAAAAACAAAAGAGGAAGTAAAACCAAAGTAAAGCAAATATTTTTGTACATAATTGTGATGTTTCCCAGAAGATGCAGGGGGGGGGAAACCCAAACCCTCAAAACTTGAACTCTGAGGATTGCAGGTCACCGCTGGTTTACCCTGCAAAATTTCAGAGCAGATAAAATGATGATGCAATATACTGCGTGATCACAAGAGGGCGACCGGATTAGACACACACGTTTCCTTTAACGACCTTACCAAGCTTTTGTGACTTGAACCTGTTTTCAAAAACGTTTTCCTATGGACTGTGAGTCTCACTTCTGATTTTCTTCTCACTTCTGAAAAGCATGCTGCTACTAAGAAATCCTGATATGTCGCAATCTCTTTCCTAGCTCCAAAATGCTATCCTTCCCTTTCTTTATGCTGGACAGGCTTTTCTAAATCTTGGAGGAGCAGATGACCTTGCTCTGCACTGTGGAACTGGGCAGCTCTGGTGAATGGGAGGAGAGTGGAGTACAGGTCTCACAGACTCAAGGATACAGGGGTGGCTATGGAGAATAGGAAGAGTCTGCAAGATTATCAGTTCCTCCATCACTTCCCAAGCTCAAGTGTCATTAATTCATGCTGTGCCTTGGGAATACCACTTTTGCAAAGCTTTGAAAGGATATACCAAATTCTAGTACTTGCTAACAAAGATGATGACTGGAAAAAAAAACCCAAACCCACAAAATCTCTATAATAATAATTTCTAAATTCGCTCTTTGTAGCGAAGATTTGCCATATCCGCTAAAGCAGAGTAGAAACCCAGCCAGCAGTAAAGAAGCTGTCTTGGTTAAAAGACACTCTGCTTCCTGCCAACAAGGCTATTTAGTGTTTATCTCTATTACAGCCATCTGTAGCTAATTGTATAGTTATGGTAATAGTGCCCTCCAGAGGAATTTTGAAGGAATTATAATACTTGGAGCTAATACAAAAGATGTTTTAAAAGCGACTGCAATAGGAAAATGGAATATTATTAAATGATAAAATACTTGAACCTCGGGGGGGGAAAAATCTCAGTATCAAAGCTCTTTCTATTTTGCATGTGCATTTACAGCTAAGAAAACCATATCCTAGTTACAATAGGCTTTTTCATAGCCTGATAGCAAACACGAAGTTTGCATAACTCCATATGAATCAAGGATATAAAAGTAGATCAACCAAGCGTAGAATGAGCTAGCTATTCCTAGTCTGCAGCAGACATGAGCAGTGTATTAGAAGTGAGCTCCAGTCTCAGTCTAGGATGCCGGGATTTTTCCTGGACTTGCTGCTATAATGTTAATTGAGGCAGTCAGAAGTAAGTGCAGATGTTCAAGGAGTTCTGTGGATGAGGTTTATTTTAATATCAATATAAACCAGGCTTATATTCTCAAATTACAGTATGGAGGTTTTTTTCATGGTCATGCTATGATACTAGGCCTCAAAGGAAGGGCACGTTTCTGTGGTACAACATGATCTCTTATTTTAGACTGTGTCCTGGAGGCCTGCAATACAGTGTTTTGACAGGACACCTCAGCACCTGAATGTCAGGTGTATTTAAACTTTTACTTTTTTTTTTAAGGCTTCTCAGCTGGTGGGGTCAAATTGCTCTGCTTTGTATTCTGAAACTCCTGTCCCCTCCTCCTCCAAAAAACCACCAGCCCTTAGCAAAAACCGAAATGACAGCAAATTCTGTGTTCATTTGCTTTTAGGCATACTGCAGGCTCATGTTTGACCTGAACACTGCAGGTTTGCAGTCAGGTGGCCAGGCTCTGAGCTTTGCGTCAGGAGAGCTCCCACGCTGACTCTGCCAGAACTGGAAGGAGCAGTCTGGTGTTCCCGTGCTTGGGATCAGATGAATCTGGTAAGTTCAGCACTTCCTTGGGAAAAGAGGGAGGTGGTTGTGCTGCTTGTGATACAGGGTCACCACCCTCAGTCTAAAACTTCTAAACTGAGGTTTCTTATTTTGCATGAACCTCAAAGGGGAGAGTGAAGAGAGCTAGGCGTAGGCTGGTTGGGCAGGGGTGACAAGACATCACTGCTGAATGTAGGGAATGTACCTAACCCCAAAGATTCCTCTTTTTTCATTTTCCCTGGCAACTGTGGTGAGAAGTGTGCCTCTCCCTGTCTCCATTCAGGTCATCTATGCGTGGTGGTTTTGGCCATCTTGTAGGCCGTGGTGGTGGATGGTACTGCTTGTTTCTTTTATAGTAGTGAACTGCGACCCTCTGCCCAAAACTACCAGGAAATTACTGTCTACACAGAGACTATTGAACTTTTTGAGTGAGGGGTTTTCACGGGCTGTGCAATGGGTGGGAATGAGTAGAGCGCTGTCTTGCTTTTCACCCTTACTTTCCTACCCCAGTGCTTGCCAGATGATCTGATCTCATTGTGAGCTGGGAACCTGTCCCTGGAAGTTACCAGCCTCCTGTAGAGGCCGTTGTACATGGAGACTAAATCCTACTCCTTTTTCTTTCCCTGGGGTATTCCTACTTCAGCGCAATTTTCTCTTGCCCTCTGCGTCTGGGCCTAGCAGTTCCCCCTCCAGGCTGTACGAGTGTAGCAGCTCAGCTCTGGTGTGAAGCACCGTGCTGCTGGCTCCCTTCTTGGCATCAATTTATTTCCGCACTTGAGAGGAAGACAGAGCAAGGTGGGGAGGCCAGTGAAACAGAAATGAGAACGGTTGGCTGGGCTGCCCAAAATAGTGCAAGGCAGAACACAAATTTAAATCATGGCTACTGCAATGAGACGAGAGCCTTTGGTATCATTCAGTAGGGTGTACATTTGTCACCGCAGAAATGGTGCGGCATGAGTATCTCGCCCAGCCCCAGTGGATGCACCTCACCTATTTAGTTCTACAAGTCCAGTGAACAGGGTCTTCCCTGTTGCTCCCCTTGTTTGTAAATACAAAAATATCGTTAGCAGGCTTGCACAGGACTTGACACAGCAAAGAGCAGTTGCTGTTGTAAGAATAATCTGTGCGGTACCATTGATGGGGAAGGTACTTTGAGGTGACAGATGAAGCTGGATTCTCAGCGCTGCAAGTATCTCTTTGCCAGCCACTCATTCGAGAGCTGGTCCAATTGTGGTGGAGGGCTGCTGTGAGCTTAATTTCACATAGCAGTTTGCAGAAATATGCTTTATTGCAGGTAAGCAGTCCCTTTGCATTATTTATGTGAAAACTCATGTAAATTATTGTTGGCTTTCATGCTGCAGGTAGAGTTTTAATGAAAACAGTAATGAATGCTTTGCTGGCATGCATAGGCAACCTAAGTAAGCAGCCAAATTAGCTATCTAAGCAGATGCTTTATGTCCTGAATTGCACAGAAGGAATGCTGTTCGGTTGGTTTAAAAATTATATATATACTCACAAACAATTTTTTTTTTAAAAGCAAATGTTTCGGTCATACTGTGAGCAATTATGACAGTAAAATTAAAGTCAGAAGAAAGATCTAAGAAGCTACCCATGTGCAAGAAGTTCAGGGAAAATTTAGAAATATTGCGTTATTTAAGATGTTGTGGCACTGCAGTATGTGCACCATTGCAAATGTACACAAGCATCCTTGTGGAAAGACAAACTGAGACAAGGTTGATACTGTGTAAGCAAGCTGTTGTTTTGGCTTTAAATGCCTGTATTTTTATGCTTAAACAGTTATTAACTTTTTTCTTTGATAAAGACAGTAGAGCTGATTCAGATGTTATACTAGGTTTACAGTATCTACTAGCTTGTGGTGTTTTATATACTGATTTGTAGTATAAACCTAGTGTAAGGTTTTTTAGTTTCACTGGTTTTACTGGAGGGATCCAGGGCATCAATAAGAGAAAAAGACTTGGTCCTACTACTTCATCTGAATACTGAGCAAGCCACTGAGCCGACACATCGTGTGAACCGAAGGTCCACTCACAGCAAAACCCAGCAAGGAGTGCAAGTGGGTCTTTATTACCATTTCCCCTTCCCTTTTACGTGGTCACTTAGGAGCTGAATTTAAAGCCAAACTTAACTTATGTCCTCTGTGAGGCAATCGTGATATTAACAGCTCCCGGAGGCGGCATGGCCGGGCTACAACAGCAAGGTCGCCCTGGCTCTGTCACCCTGGCTCAGGTCTGCCAGAGTGGCCAAGCTCTCTGCTTTGGGTTGTTCTCTGCTCTCCTTCTGCTTTAGCAATCCTGTAGAGCCCCATGCACCACAAGCTGCAATGGGAAGGGGTCTTGGCGATTAGCCAGCTCACAAAATTTTCCATAGAAGAAAGCCTGCTTTCGTGGCTAGGGAGCTTGTCTTAACAGTGTGCTAGTATCACAAGACTGTGCTTTTATATTTGTACAGTCTATGATATGAACAATTTCTGGAAGGTCAACAAACCCTATTGAATACACTGGAATGAAAAGCTGAATCTCACAGAAAGCCATTGAGCAGGCACGCTGGACTGGGGAGATGAAAAGAACAGCGTAAGAAAACAGTGGAAAAAATCGCTTAAGGTAAGGGAAATGGAAGAAACCAGCACAAAGTGAAATTTATAAAGTTGTATGAACGAAAGCTTTGGCTTTAAGTACTCCTGAGCATTGGGGTATTTGAGCTGAAACTTGTGGCTTGACTTCTTTTCTGAAGTGTTTAAGCTCTTTTCTTGGGTCAGTTAGTGTTAATTAGGCATTTATATGTATGAATACATATATGTTAGGCGTTTTTAGAGAGATCTATATATACATATAAATATACACACATATACGTGCGTTTATGCATATTCATGTATGTTTACATACATATACTTATATGTAAGAATACATATGCAAGTGTGTGTGTACGTGTGTGTATATACACATAAAAATCTGCCTGCTTGTTTTATTTTAACTCTTAAGATGGTTGTGGTAAGACCGTTCTCCATTTCAGCACTTCATTTTCTCAGCAATTTGATTTTTTTTAAAGCTGGAGTAGTTGTTTCTGCCAGAAACAGCACACTTTACTGGAGCTGTTCCTTTCAGAGGATCAAAGTACAAAAGATGATCAAATAAAAGGAGAGATTAAAATCAATGGTCTACACTTAGTCATGGCTGGTTTTCCAGTCTGCATGTGTTGACTGTGGAGGTTGGTCTTTCGCAACAGCCGGTTTCAAACCTCAGGAGGGTGTTGGTAACTTAGTAACTTCGTATATTATATGTAGGTGTCAGCAGAGGCTGTGAAAGTGTTTTCTGTGTAAAACAAAATGTTTCCTATTTATTTTTCTTGGAAAAGTGAAATGCTTCCTTCCTGCTCTTTCTCACTCTCTCTCCTTTCCTTGGCTTGTTCTGTGTGAGTAAACAGAGGAGTGTTTTCAGAATTGGAAAGTCCTGTTTGCCCTTTACACCAAATGTCTCTTTTACCGATGAATCATTTGACAATGTGTTTGTTGCAGCTTCTGTTTTCTTTGCCCAGCAGCATCTACTTTGCTGGGTTTTTCTACGCAGGTAGGGAGGCCCAGTCCCTGCTTGATGAAGCTTGTAAGTGAGAAAGAAATAAAATGGGCCTGTAGTACAAAAAAACCCAGGTCTTAACATCTTTTTGGTACCAGAATTCTTGTTCATCTGCTGCTTAAACACAACAAAATCTTGACATTGATCACTTTGTTTTCACCAGCACGTGGAAAAACCCCTTTGTACCTATGTAGCTTTGCTGATACCTTGTCATTGCGTTGGTGCGGCAGGACTTTGGAGCAGTGAGCTAAGAGGAGGAGTATCACACCGTCTCTGATCAGGATCTCAACCATCATTAATCTTTCCCGTAAAGGTCGGCCTTCCAACAGGGGCCGTGTTTGTCAGAGATGCTGATACTTGTGATGACATTCCCTGCAGCCAGACAGAAAGCTTAATTGCCACTGTGCTTGACACAGAGATCTCTGTTCCTTGCCTCACAGTTTTGGGGAGATGACAGTAGGTGGCACTGGAGAACAGTAACACAGACGGCTGGCTCCCTTGCGAACTGGAGCAGTTTCCTCACTGGAGCTCTGTTTAGCCAGTTTTCTGACCCCACGGATTGCTGAAACATTTTGCTGCATTCCCTTTGCAAGCCTGTTATTACTCCAGACCTGGAGGTTTCAAATGCAAGGGTGCGATTTGGGAAAGCTCCAAACTGTGCGTGAAGCAACACTGAGAGCAAAAGCCTGCTGAAGATGCTGTATTTCATCCTGGTCTGTGTTAGAGTGACGATTTTGCCAGCTCTGCCTGCAGCTTGTTGTCAGACCTAGCTCGCATGAGCGCGCTCACACGTGGCTAAATCAAATACATGATTTTTCCTTAATCAGAGTGAGGTGTAGGCTCCTGCCGGTTGGTGGAGCAGCGAGAGTAGCTAACAGAAGGCAAAGAGGCATCCCAGGGAGTATCCCGTTTTCTTTGTCTCTCTCTAGAGATTTTGTCCCACATGCCAGCAAAAGAGGAGGAGGCAGTTCTTGGTAGTTCTAGGAGTCAGGGTAGAAAATGACTCAACAGTTTCCTGCCTACTACTTCGGTAGGAACCAGAAAACAGAAAAATAGTGGCCACCTTGAAAACCTAATAAGATCCTGAAAATGTTCAGAGTTTCCCAAGAAAAACCTTCATAACCTTGTCCTGGAAATTGCTGTGGGAAGAGAGGGGAAGGTATCCCCGCTCAGTTCATATTATGCGTATAGCCTTCTGTGTTTACTTGGGAATACGAGCTCTTCCCATTCATATTTCCTTGTTTTTCTTGATCCTCTTCCTTTTATAGGGTCCAGTCACTGTGAGATGAAGGAAGATCACACTGCTGTAAACTCTGAAATGGCAGCTCCTAAAATTGGTGTGTTCCTCTCTCTCAGGATGGCTTCACAGTAATCACTGGTAACGACTATAGTACAGCACAAATGCCACCAAATTGTTTCTGGAGCAAGTTGACATTTTAAGGGTTGGAGAATATATGAGGAAGAAATGCATCACCTTTCACCAACTGAGAAAAGTTTTGTCCTTGGCTAACTGCTTTTAAATCATAATTACATTGTTGACATCTTTTTGTTAAACTTCGAAGGGCAGAGCTTTCCCTATAATGCTTTATCAGGTTATTACTTCATTCAGTTTATCAGATACAAGATATCTGAGATTAATCATTAACTTTAAATGCTTTATCCTAATCTGTTCAGTCTTACTGCATGCCTTTTTATAACAAATATTGTTTTGTTGATACTGACTCCCTCACTGTTTTTGAGGATGGTTTCCTGACTGTAACAACCTTGGAGTAGACTAGGATTGGGATTTTGTGTGAATTCTGAATAGCCACTTCAGTGAAGCAATTTATACCTTTTTAAGGAATGGTATGAAGTGTGGAGACAGATGGTCTCTAAGGGAGCTCCCTCTGCATAGTGCCTGGAGTAGCCTCTGCTGCTGCCTTTTATGGAGGGTCCTGTGCTTCTTGAGGTCTAGGAAGATGTTTGTGACCAGTGCTGTATTTATTCTGGCTTTTCAACGGGCCCTTTGCAGAGGGGCAAGGCTTCAGGGCCTTCAGAGGACAGATTTAGATTAGATATTAGGAAGAAATTCTTCACCATGAGGGTGGTGAGGCACTGGCACAGGTTGCCCAGAGAAGCTGTGGATGCCCCCTCCCTGGCAATGTTCAAGGCCAGGCTGGATGGAGCTCTGAGCAGCCTGGTCTGGTGGAAGGTGTCCCTGCTCATGGCAGGGGGGTTGGAACCAGATGGTCTTTAAGGTCCCTTCCAGCCCTTACCATTCTGTGATTCTACAATGATTCAGCAGTCTTTGGGAAACATCCCAGCATAAGGGAGGTTATTCCCCCATTAGGCTGTTCCAACTCTGCATAATGAGGAGCCAAAGCCAGAGGGCCTCTCTGCCACCATGCAAGATTTGTACTGTCCCCTTCTCCGGTGAGTAGAGCTAGGAGCGCCTTTCAGAGCACACGCCACCCAAGCAGATAGATGGAAGCTGCATGAAGATGCAGTAGAGCAAGATTTCTGAATCCTGTTCTTGTGCAGAAGTCTGAGGCAAGTCTTTCTGTTGGAGAAGTTGTCTTGTTTTAAGTATGTTTGATACCAGTACTGAAAGCGC
>Ga0065711_1045876_pt1 | contig 13219 bp, 9 predicted proteins | sample Hoacrofraction12_FD_59098 | JGI IMG/M metagenome (GOLD analysis project Ga0065711, IMG submission 59098) | Hoatzin crop microbial communities from Cojedes, Venezuela - Epithelial fraction 12 v2 (version 2) | ecosystem: Host-associated > Birds > Digestive system > Esophagus > Crop | place...
TCCTTCTTTCCTTCCTTCCCTCCTTCCTTCCTTCCTACCTTCCTTCCTTCCTTCCTACCTTCCTTCCTTCCCTCCCTCCCTCCCTCTCTGATAGTTTAAAGAGCGATGACATGTGAGATTAATTTAAGTATTCTCCAAAGTATTGCTGGTGATGAGAATAAAAGTACGAGCCAGGGGAATCTCTACTGTCTGGATAGGTTCTCTGCAAAAATGATGATCCTTGGATTCAGAAGTGTATTTATTCATTGAATAAAATCTTCAGTATGTTTTTCTTTCCTGGAAGCTTTCAAATACTATCAGTGGACCCCCTCATCTAGGTTCCTATTGAGTTACTCAATGAAAGAAAACTTTAGCTTCCTTTGGATTTCTGGGAGTGAAAAACAACTCATGGTTTTTACCTTTTTGCTGTATTGTCATTGGATGAAACTCACTGATAGTATGAGGATTTGGAACTATGGCTGTCCTCTAGACCCATGTCAAGTTGAGCGAAGATGGTGGCATATATGATATGTTACTTCAAGGCTCATCAATATTCTGATTACATTTCAGAATTGATCAATAATATGTAAGTAGCTGGGGTATGGGAGGAATACACTGGAAGAGGGCTTGGATACTGCTTTTTCAGAGCTAGATGGCTTGCATATTGCGCTGTTGGAACTAATTGTCTAACACGATAGAGGCACCCAAGTGCCTTTATGAATAAGGGTCTTCACTGAGTACGGAGTACTGAAGTAGAATCATAGAATCATTAATGTTGGAAAAGACTTCTAACATCATCAAGCCCAACCGTCACCCCAACACCACCATGCCTGCTAAACCATGTTCCAAAGTGACACATCTACACATTTTTTTAACACCTCCAAGGATGATGACTCCACCACTACCCTGGGCGGCCTGTCCCAATGCTTGACCACTCTTTCAGGAAAAAAATTTTTCTTAATATCCAGTGTAAACCTCCCCTGATGCAACTTGAAGCCATTTCCTCTCATCGCTAGTTACTTGCTACAGAGCAAAGAGTATTGAGGTCTGCTGTGGTGGTTCACATGGATTTCTATGGGAATCTCAAATTTGTTACACCATTTCTGAAATTTAAGGTTTTGATCTGGAAAAGCGTGCTTAAGGAACTTATGTAAGGCATCATCCTCTTAAAAGTTAAGTTTACTGCATACTTTGAAAGAAGTAGTGAACAGCAGGTGTATTATATTTAAAAAGGGTATAACACAATAGCAAAGCACTGTCTGATTATATTACAGTATCTATCTTCTCATGTATCAGCAAAAACTAGCACTGAAGTATACCTAATTATCATATTTACAGTGGTACAGGTAGTAAAACAGTTATGTTTTGCATTGCTCAGGATGTTCAGGGCTGAAATAGATAAACTATGTGGGAGATTAGTAATAGGTAATTATTCTCTACTAACATATCCAGCTTCATATTTCTAAATTAAGGTAAGTGGAAAAAGCTTATAAAATATTCAGGGCTCTTTCATCTTTCTTCCTCCCTCTTATTAGAAACTGTGCATGAATTTGCATAGAATAAACTGAGCCCATAAATCATTGCAGAAACTGCAAGAATGCTCTTTGTAAGTTATAATTTAAGGTTAACTGTAGTACATTTTGCTTACTGTATTATTAATGACTTTAGTTCACTCATGACAAGATTACATATTAAAAATTGTTGGTAGACAAAACTCCAGTTCATAATCAATTTTTTTCCTAACCTAGAAAGCCACTCACCATGTTTTCATACTTCCAAAGAAGATACCATCAGGAAGAAAGTTTAACAGGCAATATGTCACATTGGCCCAGTTCTTCAATAGCTCTGGTACATCTGTTCAAGAAGTTTAGGTATGACGCCTTGCATGGAGTTTGAACTGCATCCAGGTGCCACACAGCAGGCTTGGAAACTTGACATATTCCCTTCTGTGGTCTGGAACTTACAGCTATACCCATAAGGCAAAATGCCAGCAGAAACACGTGGAGAACTTCAGAACAGAAATTGTGATACCTGCAAAATACCTGCATGATTCTCTTCCTTGGCTGATGTGAAGCACTGAATGGTAATATGGCTATAGTGAATTAATACCATTGTATGACTCTAACTCTGTTATACATCTGCAGACAGTCAACACTAAATGGAATCCATGTTTGTTGGGCACCAAGACTCCCATGGGAGGATGTGATTCTTTCCCAGCCTGTTACTTCCAAGCTGTAGTCATCCCCAGATCCTCAGTTCAGCCAGAAGCAAGGTTGAGCATGTATGTGATCAACATGAACTAATCAACACAAACACAAGGAGAGCATCTTTACAGGCACCATGTTCACACAAGCAGCAGTCACACAAACATGAATAATACAAATGGCTTAATCTGGTTCATGCTTGCTGGCTAATGAAGCTCAATGTTTGCTATTAGATTTTGCACCAATGCCCACTCAAACACAAAGAGTTCTCTGCCACTGCTGTGGGAGAGACCTGTGGCGCCTCCAGCAGCTGACTCTCGGAGCCCTGATCTCTCTGGTAGCTGTTTCCCAGAACTCTTACTATTCTAGCTACTCCACCTTCAATTTCAATACCCTCTCACACACAGATCAGAGCAAAAACTCTCACTGCAGTAAACAGGTAGGAATACAGCCGGATAAAAAGATCTTCAGAAGACAACCAGACTAGTTATTCAGCAGAGGGATTGGCTAGGCAAGAGCATACTGATCTGCGCCTTCTTTCCACAATATATTTTATCCCCCATCTTCTCCATTTTCTATGTTTTCTCCCTGATCCACCTTGTTCATTCCCTTTACATACCTGTTGCCTTTTCTCTAAACATCCCACAATAAATTTTTCATCACAAGCCTTTTCAAATATACTGCAAAAAATGTGCTCTTTCCCCTGAAACTCATGATAATCTTGCTTCCCTCTGCTTATCAGTTGCTGATGGTTCTGGCTGCACTTCCTCAAGGCTTGAAGCGGTCCCTTCAACAGTCCGTTAGTCAATCAGCGACTTGAGTGTTGTGGTTTTTGGTAGTGCCTCCTTTAACTTCTGTTTGTTAGGATCTGCATATCCGGTTGTTTAACATGCTACTTCCGTTTCTCTTCCTAATCTTCTATGCTAAACAGCCATTAAACAGATATTCCCCAAAACCGTGTATATTTACATCCCATATATTCTCACTCTATGTTCTATTCTATCTGTTAAGGGAAACCACTGGTACCTAAGCAATAATTAGTTCAGTCCAATATTCACTACTATCCCACTGTTAAATGTCATGCTGGAATCCAGTAGCTGTGGAGTTCAACACTTCTTATACTGGAACATTATTGATAACTATCAGACATTTAAAAGACTTGGACCACTAGCTGCATATACATCTAAGTTTGAAGCCTACATAACAGCATGATTTTCCTTTCTGCATATTGTAGAATCACTTTAAAGGAATTCTGTATCATTACTGTAATTTGGTAGTTCAGTACATCATAATAGGTACCTTTTATTGGCTTTCATTAACTAAAGGTTCTAAAGATCTTGGATATGACTTTCATTGAGTCAAGGGAGTAGTTTATAATGTCCACATCCAAGTCCTAGAACAAGGTCTTTCCCGATCCACAATGGAATAGCAGGCTACCAGGTACACTAAAAGAAAAAATCCAATGAATATAGAGAAAGAGTTTACTATGCATAATGCTTATTTAGGACTAAATTTCATATAACAATTTCTTTGTCATAGCACACTTAGTCTCACATTTTTTGGTTTTGTTGTAATTTTTTTTTTATTATTAGTTACTATGCCTTCCTAAGGTAATGATTTACAGTGACTTAATACTTCAGTCATAAGAACAGTCTAACCAGCTTTTTAGTATTGCAAAAATTAGTCATTGATATTGTCCAAAACAACAGCTTCCTGACATTTATCAAAATAGTGTTTTCTCCTTTGAATTTTAGAGAAACTATCTAGTCCGCTTCACAAACCTGAAAGAAAAGGATATATGCCATTTTCCGTTTGGAAATACTTTCATCATCAAATGGATATTAACACTTTATATCCTTGAATGCAAATCTTTTGCTTGCCAAATGTACTTTAAGTATAATAACAGAAGATTATGTTCTTTGGAAAATATGTACTGTAATAATTATTAACTTGATTCTTATCATACCAAGTTTATTTTTAAAATACTTTTTTTTTATAGAAAGTAGATATCCAGAAAAAATACTCCAAAAAAAAAAAAAGGGAAAGACGGTTTATACTTGCTTCCCTTTGTTTCTTTCTGCTTTTATTTTTTTTATGAGGAACAGATAGGTTCTAGACAAAATTTCTTGGTTAAGCACATTGTTGAAAACCAGTGTTTTGAATGTCACATTTTGATGTTGCCAAACTGAAAAATTCTTTATTTTAGGTAAGGAATAGCTTTTATTCAAAAATTAAATGAAATATTACAGAAAAGAACTGAAGGTCAAGACAAAACACTAATGTTCAGATAGTTTGACAGACAAAAGACCTTTTTGTCTGCACATTTTAAATTAGGAAAAGACCTCTCAAAATGCTGACTTTTTGGTATTCAGGAAAGGAAATACTTCAAGATTTTTTATTTTTTACAGAGTAGAAAGAAATGTTCATAATTTCTTGTTTGTCTAGACTAAACTTTTGTTCTAAAAATCTGTATATTTTCACTGTTTTAGTTTCTCAGTGTCTTTAATCATATATTCCTGCATTTTTTTACGTATCTTTCTTATGTAAGGAAAGCACAGATCAACCTATCAAAGTCAGGTTTCTTCAGAATTCTTATTCATTTGTAGTGAGCATGGGATTTTAGGTCATACACTATAGCCTCAAGAAAATAAATAAATAACTGAAAGCTTTCATCATTTACGTAGAAAAAAATAATATATCCTCCCACTAAAATGAAAATCATCACTGACCTGCAGACAACTTGTTTAATGTTTGTAACATAGAAAATGGACATCAAAGAATCAATTACACAGCAAGTACATTGGAAATTGTAATATCTTTAATGTCTACATTCCAGAGGAAGAAATGGTCCCGTGAATAAGGTAAGTGTCCTTCATGCTACAGAATTAGAGTTTCAAGACTTTTTTTTCTCAAGTGCATTTTTTTTTTCAGAAGACAGATTTATTTTACAGACGTGTGCTTGGGTTACCTAATAAGATATCATACTTCTATATAGATTTTTTTCACACCGGAAGGGGATATTCAATAGCATTCTGATGGCAAATCATCATTGCTCTAGTAAGGTGATACATTGTTTTACTTGTTCCTGATTAGCTCTTATTTTATTTCACATTAATGGTAACCTCTTCTGCAATCACATCTCTGTAGAGTCAAGCCAGGTAAAGAACGTTCATATTACTAATTAGAATGGGGTAGTTTTTAAAATATTCGAGCTCTAATATACTGGGAATTTTTAGTGTGTTTTGAACTGCACATTAATCCTAGAATGTGCTAGATTTTTTACAGACAGATACTGTTCTTTCAGGTAGAAATTGAACAAAATAACATAAAATGAGAATAAGGCAAACTGCATTCTTTTACACAAAGTGCTACCCTTAACTAAACAGTAAAGTGAGAAAGGATTGAATTTATGATGGAATGTGCACATAACAGTAATGTTGATTTACGTCAAATAAAAACACATAACATGGCAGCAATTTTGTTTCCAGTCCTGTTTAATAAATTGCTTCAGAAACTGAACTCTCCTGTATCCGTGGCAAGAAGACAAGATTATTACAGAAACAAATACATTGCCAAAACTTTCTTAAGACTGTGAAGACTGAATTACTTCTTTCCTTTTTCCTCTTTCTTGCCTTTAGAAAAATTCACACCATGGCAAAAATTTTCAAAGTAATAATTAGCAATCCAAAAGTGATACTATTTTGGATTTTTCTATGATCTTGCTGTTCTTTCAAATGAAAGTAATTGTGAAATTCTTTTTTTTTACTGGAAAATGTTGATAATATAACAATAAAAAATTTTTTCTAATGTGTAAAGAATATTTCAGAGCAGGTCTATTCAGAACTTCTTCAGTTCTTTATCTTCCTCACTGTAATCACTATGATTAATTGTGTAATAATAATGTATGCTAATATAAGAACAAATCATACATTGAATACTAAAGATTCTACATTATTGAATACTTTAGTGGAATGCTTAATGTCTGGGGAAGAAAAAAGGACTGTATTTTCTTTTATTACTTTAATAAAGTGTTTAAAGATTGAGGTTCTGGGCTCAAGTCTAGATAGACAGACATGTAGAGAGAACTGGCAGAGCTTCAGCTGTCCAAAAAAGCCACATCATATTATTCTTACACTAGTAATTAAAAGGTACAAGTGGACTGGAGAGTTAATAAGCTGAGGAAACTTTGGAACTATGAATTACTAAATGGATTAGTTAATATAAGAAGTATTTCAACCTTTCCTCCAGCACTGAATGTAACTTGCAATCAATCTTTCGATTCTGAGGTGTGCATTCCCACTATTGTCATGAATATGGGCCTATGCATATTTTAGTCTATCAGGAAAAAATAATATTGAAATAAGGTAACAAAGTCATTTGTCAGGAGTCTTACCAAAAAGAATGGCAGATTACCAGTCACACTTCGTGAAAAGTCCATGACATGACAACAGTAGGATATACAAATATCAGTAGTTTCCCTGTGTTTGAGGAATATTTATTAAATCTATATTTCATGTACATACACTTGCTTCCTTGTTTGTCACAGTGAATTTACGATGGTTTACTCAGTCTGGAGAATTTAGGCTTTGGAAAGGAAAATGAGTTGAAAAACCTCTTTAGCATTGCAGAAAAATATAAATTTAGGACCCTCAGAGCCATTGCAGTGGTATATATCCTGCCTTTGGTCTTCTTTGCTCAAGTGAATTTATTGTGGCCAATTACTTGACAGTTGTACCAACTAAATTACAGTAGCTCTCCTTTAAATAAAAAAGATATGATTGGTAGTGTACTTTACTTTCTCAAGGCAGTTTTCTAACCCCCTAAGTGGATAATTGTCAGTTATTGCTTTTAAACTGTGAGCCTTGCATGACTTTATTAAAAGTTTCCAAGATTGAAAACATTGCTAAGATAATGGCAGTATATATAGGAGTGGTATATATGCCATTCAGGTATAAGAAGGAATAAAGTACTTGGAATAAAATGCTTGGAACATGTGTCAGGCTTCTAACTGGGTCATACATGTGCCTTATTTTTCAAGTACCTCAGTCTTCAGATGTCTGTGGAAGCGGAAGAAATTTAGCTGAAAAAATCCTGTTTATATTATTCCTCTCTTTTCTCATTAGATTCCTCCAAAAATGTTGACAACAGTACCATCTACTCTTAAGTATCTGTTTTGAGTTGAACATACAGATAGTTGGTTGGAACAGAAGAAACCTTAAGGTAAGAAGCAAAAAAGGCAATTCATTAGATAACCTTATCCTAAGAAGGTAAATTATCAATGATATAGCCACAAATATCATTATAAACAGAAATGGGTACCTATATGCAGGACCACCTGATGCCACAGACTGGTTCCCAGGCCATTTACTAGCCTTGACTCCACAACCCGCTATTTGATCTCCAAATCCATTGAGTGGAAGAGTATTTTACAATAGTCATAAAGCAGTTCCTCTCTTTTTCTCTTTTTTTTCTTTTTATTTAAGATAGTAGCTAAAAACATATTCTCTTGGTTTCTGTTTCATTCCTCTTTCATTCCTCCCAAAGGAGGATTTCTGTGATAGAAATCATTCTAATTATAATCCCATTTTTTATTCCTTTTTCTGCCTTTTACAATATTTTGCTGGCAGATCTCTTAGACTTTGTAATTTTTTTTTTGCAAAATAACTTTCCAAACCATAGTCCCTTACAAGAGCACAGCTGACACTCAGTTAGCCCTTCAGGAATTCAACGAAACCAGAAGGACATAACCTGCTACTGTGAATTCAGCTACTTAGATTAAAAGAGATTTCATATTGACTGTTCCTGTCAAGACTACTCTAAGCTATCCATCTCTGTGTCTTAACTCACTTGTTTGGATAAAATGAGCTGCTCTTCCCTTAATCTCTGCATTACTTGTTGGACTTCTGTGGAAATCTATGCTAAATTCTGGTTACCTATGTTTATGCTTTACTTCACCCAGATGTAATAAGAAGAGGGAGTCATCTTGATTCCTTTTACTTTTTTGTAAGAAACAGCCTGTTGTACATTATATCAATTATTATTCCTCAACTGTAAGAAACTATCACCACCTGCTGTTATATATGAATACGTGGAACTCATACACGGCTCAGCTGCAGGCAGAAGCTGCATCAGGGAGATATGCACAATCGTAAATTGACATAATCGTAGAGATTGGAAGTGACCTGAGCAGGTCAACTCAAAACAAGTCCAGTTAAATCAGAGTATTCAAGGCGTTGTTTGTCAAAGTTTTGAGTACCTCCAAGGATGGAGTCCTGTGGGCGTCTTTTACAGGGCAGAAAACAAGTAACTTTTACATCTAGCCAGAAGTTCCCATGCTCCAGCTTGTTTCTACTGCCCGTCATCTTTCCACTGTGCAGCTCCAAGAAAAGTGTGGCCCCATTTTCTCTACAGCCTCCCACTATGTAGTTATAGATGACCTAGTCCACAGTTTTCCCCCTAGCCTTCTCCTTAGAATGGAAAAAAACTGTTCTTTCCATCTCCCATCTTCATGAGGTTACTACTCATCAGTAACATTAGAATAGACACAATGGGAGGCAGCCAGTAAGAGAGGTAGGAGAAAGGCTATTTTCTTCTGAAATTCCAGTTTCTTTTATGTAAGATAGTCATAAAAACAGGTGGTGATATATATCATTTGGGTTGTAGCGTTGTAACCAATACCTGAGTATGCAAGAATGTGACAAGGGGCAAACACGATTATTTTGGAGTGCTGTATAACAAATTTGAACAGTATAATGACAGCTTTCACTATTGCAATATTCTCTGTACTAGAATTTTTTATTAAAGAGAACTGTATTGGCATGGTGACATTGTATAATTTTAGTCATGTATTGAAACAAAATGGCTTCAGGATAACCACTTATGGAAAACATCTTTTACAGACTTGTAAAAAACATGTTCCATTTGATAAAAACAGCAGGCCTACAGAATTGATAGATAATTAATTTATCTCTAAAAATTACTATCTTAATCTTCTAAAAGTTCATACTTTGCCAATGTTTCTTTGGAAAATCTTCCAGAAGAAGATATTTGTGTATAAACTTGTTTTAAAAGTGATTTGTCTGCCAGTTGAAAGAGCAAAAAAGAGGATGAAAAGAGTATGCAAATATTACCCTGTAGGTAACCAGAAAACAATGATTCAGTATTTCTCACAATGTAAACATGTACTAATGAAATGATTACGAAGCCAACTGAAAGCAAATAAAATAACATGTCATTAGAGTATGAAAATAATTGCCATATGATGCTGTGGTAGCTAAAGCCAAAAAAGTATGGAACAAATTTGTGAAGGAGCAAGACATTAGTGGCTACTAACTCAGTCAGCTTGAGAAGTTTGTCAAAAGAATGATAGAAGCTGAACCTTTATAGCAGAAAAATAATAATTCTGTACATACACTGCCTCTTACAATTTTTCCATTTATACTGCTTTTGCTGGTTCCTTTCAGAGACTAGATATCAGGCTAGAAGGGCCCTTGATTTCTGCAGATTACTCAGGATGCAGAGGCATGGCAGTGTATACTTGCAGGAGACACAGTACAACAGCAGTATTCTACTAACAATCATTTACATACTTGGACAAGCGTATGTCTTTTTCTCTCTGGGTGTGGTAGTCATCAAATAGAGTGAATTCTTGTTTAAGTTGCCCTTAATGATGGTGAAAAACATTAAAATATATTTCATGCTGTATTATCTGACTGTCCAGGTAAATACAAGAAAAAAAAAAAGACAAAAGTGCGGAGATCACCTTATGACGACCAAACATATTGACATTACAAAATCGTGGCTTTTTTTACTTATTTACCTCATACATGCTACTAACAGATTGATATGTATGTTGTGCACCCATATTAAGCCTCATGCATGTATAAAACCCATATACCTGATAAGCCTAAAGAAAACATGCAGAAAACTCTGGAGAGCCATGATTTGATCCCTGATAGCGACCACAACCAAACATGGCCTCTCTTCATAGCAGACAACTTCAAGATAAGTACTACCTGACTTTGAATGTTACTGGTTTCCTACCTAAAATGTGGATGTTCAAAAAAGAAAATTAACCTTGCCAAGCATCATTACATGACAGAGTTACCAAAAAACCCTTCAGAGTCCAACGTTCATGATTGATGAATCTAACTGAGTTCAGACACCTGGAAAATAAAAAGCATCGTGGTTAAGTCTTGTACAGTTTGCTAGTACATCAGTTATAATACTGTTGTCATTGAGAACCACAAGTGTGGTTATGCTGTGGAAATGATTCCTATTTCTACCAGTTAATTTAATTAAAACATTACACATCAATAAAACCTCATTAATGATATCATAGATAAAGGTGGGACAGAAGTGTGGTGTAACTCTTTGGCTAAGAAAGACTGCCTATAAACACATGAAATTTGACAGAAAACCAGATGCCTACCAAACACAGAACATTGGTTCTTTCCTATCCATTTTATTTTCTCATATCTTTGTTACCACAGCTCTGTCTAAGAACCTTGCACTAAAACATAAAGTAAATTTTCTCACCTTCATTTTCACATTTGGTATGTGTGCAATGTGTGTGGTAAATTATATGGCAGATCTTGATCTGAGAAGTGGTAGACTACCGAAGACAAAACCACATGAAGGAGCAGCCTCACAACTGAACAGGCTGGACAGAAGTGTGATGGTGCTCTTGCCTATGTCACGACCCTGAATTTATCGAAAACTGTGTCTTGCAAATAACAACTGAAACGTTAGATTTTGTCTGTACACCGCTTACCATATTACAGAAAGCCAGGTTATATAGCAGGTTGTGTTTCTGGGCAGACACTTCAGATAAATGGGCAATTCAGAGTCTCCTAAGCATCGATGTTGTCATTCCTAGGTACTTAATATTATTATTTAGAATAAATTTAAGAAAAAGAAGATTTTAAACTTCTAGAACAGGATGGAATATTTTAAACAAACAAACAGACTAGAAAAATTTATTAATAGATGCTGGAAAGAAAGCAGACTTCTGCATATCTGAAGGATCTAGCAGAAATACTGAACTATTGACTTACCTTACACAACTGTTTGCCAAAGGGGAATTTCCTGGGACAATCCTCTTTTCGAAATATTTTCTTCTGATATCTATATGTGTTCTAGCATTCTGTCATCACAATATCCACATTTCAAACAGTGGTCACAAAGAATTCCAGTACAGAAAAAATGCTCAAGTCAGGTTTCACAGGTCACTTACAGCATGGAGATAAAAATGGATAATGAGAACACTATACTATGAAAAAAGAGATTTAGAAGATTTTTTCATGCAGAGCAAAATAAGATCTTTTTTAATAAATTCAGAAGTCAGGTCTGGATATTATTAGAAATAATATCTTTTTTCAAGTTCTTTGTTTACATTTAAAATCAAAGAAGCATTCAATAAAATGTTATCTATCTTCTCTTTGATGAAAATATCTCACAGAAAAATTATTGTGATACAGATAAACCTCACTGACAATTTTCATTATATTTAGCTTGTTATGGTTTGGCTGCGGCCGGCAACAAAAGCGCAACGCCCCTGCCGGGGTGCAGAGGAGAAGGGAAAGAAAGAGGCAGAAACTGGTGGGTTGGGATAAGGGCACTTTAACAGAACAGCAAACAAAGGGCACAGGAACAACAACGATACAGATAAGGAGAAAACACAACACAAAACACAAAACCCACAGAGCAATTCTCCCGAACTGCCACTACTGCACGCTCCTGAGCAGCGAGTCAGTTCCCTCCACCCCGCTTACCCCACCGGAACCCAGCATGACGGCACATGGTATGGAATACCCAGCTCTGTTTGGCCAGGTGGGGTCAGCCCCCCCAGCTGTGTCCCTTCCTGGATTCCGGTGAAAATTATCCCTGTCCTGGCCAAACCCAGGACATTATCTGCCCCTTATTCCATACCATCTATGTCATGCCCAGGTCCGCCATTGTCCAGTTGATCACCACCACTTCTCCTGTCTCCAGATATCATTCCCTTAGTCTAAGGATCATCACTCTAAAGCGTCCATTGAGTTAATTTAATCGATGACTTTGGGCTCCATCTGTCGTAACGGTCTTCCATGGCAGGAGAGGTGATGTGTGGTGATGGGCAGTTACTTGCTGCACCCGGAGCTCACAGCTCATGTATCTGGTGCGGCCCGTGCCCACAGTCTGCAGTTTGCAGATGTCGATCTCGATGAAGTTGCTGGGTGCCAGTTATTGAAAACCAGACCCAGTCCCATCATCGCTGTGCTCTGCTAGGTTTCATCAAAAAGTCCATCCTTCTTTAATCTGGACGATTCTTACTATGATACTACTGGTATAACATAGAACAATTATAACAGTGATAACAGACAGTGACAGGGTTATTTAACAATTGACTTTATACAATTTATTTATGGACTATTCTCACCCAAAATCAAATCCCCATGAGGTATACATTGGACTTCCCCATCCTTCCGCATTACCCACCAGGTACACCCAGGTCCTTGAGCAAAAGCAATCCCACGGACGGGCTTGCCTTTGCCTGAGGCAGGACTAACCTAGACTGTCTTCCCTAACATGTTTCGCATGTGCACTATGGGGACTTTATCTCCTTCTAAGCAGCACTGAGATTTTGACTGGGCAGGGCCAGCCCAGTTGGTGGGTCCCCTGGTGTTAACCAACCAGGTGGCCTTTGATAAATGAGTATCCCAGTTTTTGAAAGTCTCACCCTCCATTGCACTCAAAGTGGTTTTTAGCAGCCCATTGTACCGTTCGATCTTTCCAGAGACTGGTGCATAGTAGGGGATGTGATACACTCACTCGATACCATGTTCTTTGCCCAGGTGTCTATGAGGCTGTTGCGATAGTGAGTCCTGTTGTCTGACTCAATTCTTTCGGGAGTGCCATGTCACCACAGGACTTGTTTTTCAAGGCCCAGGATGGTATTCTGGCAGTGGCATGGGGCACAGGGTAGGTTTCCAGCCATCCGGTGGTGGCCTCCACCATTGTGAGCACATAGCGCTTGCCTTGGCGGGTTTGTGGCA
>Ga0065711_1045877_pt1 | contig 13219 bp, 4 predicted proteins | sample Hoacrofraction12_FD_59098 | JGI IMG/M metagenome (GOLD analysis project Ga0065711, IMG submission 59098) | Hoatzin crop microbial communities from Cojedes, Venezuela - Epithelial fraction 12 v2 (version 2) | ecosystem: Host-associated > Birds > Digestive system > Esophagus > Crop | place...
AGACCCGCCTGGACAAGGTCCTGTGCAGCCTGCTGTAGGTGACCCTGCTTCGGCAGGAGGGTTGGACTAGATGACCCACAGAGGTCCCTTCCAACCCTACCATTCTGTGATTCTGTGATTCTGTGATATTTTTTTAACTGTTCTACCATACAGCACAATTAATAGAGCAGCCCTTGTTCTGAGGTATTTTAGTTTTATTTTAACCTTCCATCACTGAGAAATCAGTTTTTTATTTTATTTTTACCCTCTTTGTTCACTTTTGATGAAAATCAGTACCATATTATTGTACTTTCTCACATTTAACAAGTGAACAATGAACAATATTTATCACTTAGCAGACTCAAAAGAATTTCAGAAGATTCTTACCTGTAATTCTGTTTTTCATTTCCTATGTGAAATCTGTCATACTGTGAATACGCCCGGTTTCCTTCCCAGTCCATTAACTCAATTCTTAGAGAATATTGCCTCTGACTTGTTATTGCAAAGATAAATTCATTTCCCAGCCAGTGTTCACCTGATGGGCTACCAAAACCCTAGAAAAGAGTTGGCAAAACAACTAGATGTAATTATTGTAATTGGTAGAATCTTTATACAATAATAAAATCACTATTATATTTTATCTAACACATTCTAATTACTGATCATAGCTTTCTGTACTCCAGTTTGACTGTCTCTAAAATGAGTCTACTAACATGTACCATATTGGAGTGCTGTGCAGTTCAGCTAATACTTGAAAGGGCAGTTGAGATTATCATTGAAACTCACTTTCCAAATACAACATATTGATAGTATGATGCTGCATTTGCACAGCCTTCAATAAAAATACTGGACACAGTCATTCTGTAATACATTTCATATGGTGTTAAAGCTAGTTATTATTACGACAATGAAGTCAAAACAGAATTCTGCTATACACTATAAAAGGTTAAAAAGAATTTAAATTAGTCTAGAATGTACACTGAATTCAAGTTAGCTGTGGATGATAGCTCATGTTTTAATCTCTAAAGCAGAATGGACCATTCCTTTGCTGTCATGTGTCTGCCACAACTGAAAGAGGGAGGTTTTTAGTTTAAAATCCTTTTCTGTATGTAAGACCTGCTGGACAGGACAGTGTCTGTCCGTGATCCCCAAGTGTAACATTTATTTACTTCGTTCTCAGTCCACTAAACCTCATACTGGCTAAGATTTTGGCTACTACAAAGTTATTTTTTTCTCACCCAGCTGAGGTGAAATAAGATATCTATATATGTTTTGATGTTTTGAAATCTTTAACTTTAGAGTTAGGAGTATTTGTATAGACTATCCAAAGAACAGGAGTGTGTACTGTAACTTTATTTTCTAAGAATGAAAAATAAACAACAGTAAGGTATTTAGGGTATCCAGCTCTTCTCACATTTCAGATGATCTTATTTCCATTTATGCAAATGATACAATTTTTAAACTTGGAAAAATAACAATAAAATAAAAAGTATAAGCAGTCTTCAGAAGGTATTCCTAGACCTATATTTTTGTGTATCTTCTAGATTTTAAAGTTGTTTTAATTTTAGTGAATATTTTGCTACATTAAATTTGAGGTTTTATTTAATGTAATTAATTTAATTTCCTATTTATTAAAATTAATTTTTTTAAAACTACTAATTCTTACCTGAGAAGTCTTAGCTCCATTTTTGTTCTCTTTAAACAATAAAAGTTATTTTAAACTGTAATCTTTACTTGTGAAGAGCTATTTCAACATGATTAAGCTTATTCATATTTCTTAAGCTATGAAAAATCAGAACTGGAACTATCCTAATTTTCTTACAGTGATGTGCTGTGAGTGTTTTAAAAAGACCCTTGTGAAAATTTCCTGATCAAATTAAATGAAAGATTGGATGATGTTCTTGCCTGTGACAAAAATTCACCCTCTGTTACTAAGCTGTGGCTGCCAGATATAGGAAAGAAATAAACAATAAAGCAATCCTTGTTCTGGAATAGATTAGACATTATCCAATCTCAAATGTTTCCCTTTGTCTTTCATTGCAGGAAGTCACTTTCCCTCTGCGCTCCCCATCATGGTACAGACAACATTTGCTTTCAGTTGCAGATCATGAATTAAACCATGTGATCTGCCATTGATTGAGTCACAGTAATTTTCAAGAATAAGTTTGAACATTTCCAGAAAGCACGTATTTTGTAAAGGATGGTAAAATTCAGTGACTTCCTTGGGACTAGAAGTTAGGTAATGGGAAATGTGTCCGTGAGACACATTGGCAAGAAATCGATCCTCTCTACATGACGTTTCAGTCACTCCTAATGTGAGATGGAAGCACTGGAAGTCCAGCCATCTCTCTCTTTCACTCTTTATTGCATTGCCCTGGCTCCACCCCTGACTAGTTGGATCTGTTGAGGAGGAAATCCTGTCTCCCCAGAGGCCATGCGGCAGCTGAGTGAAGCTGCAGTGCAACTAATACTTTGCTCTGGCGATGTATAGCTATACCAGCTGCAAACTTCTAAAGAAATTGAATTTTAAAAAATTAGAACCTTAAAAGTTTATCACTGGATAAAAAAAATACAGAATGGAGGAAGTATTTTGTTGTTCCTACTGGGAATTATGTTAGAAATCGCTCTACTCAGAAGTCATTTTTGTTTTAACTAGGCTACCTACGCAGGTATTCGGAGCTCACTGATACTAGAGGCTGAGAAGACATGCCACATTTAGCTACGCTCAGCTGAGTACACTAGTTAATGTTTCAAATAAGCATGTCTTTTTTTTAGCTCGGAGACCATCAGGTGATACCCATGGACAAAGTGGTTAGCCTGCAAGAAATGAGATTTAGTAGTCTGTGGTGAGTCTCAGAGAAGACTCAAAGTGAAGTATGGGAGTATACTATTAGCTGGCTTTTCCTTTCCCGCACATTGTTTCATTATATCCTCTTTCTCAAGCAGATGATTTCCTACGTAAGTCCCTGTAAATACCAGTTGTAGCTAACACTGGTGATATCTTGCTATGACCACATCAGTCTTCCAGTGTAAGCTCCTGCTCCTCAAGTTTTCCCATGACGATACTTCTGCACCTCTCATCTACTGATTTGACGGCATTCACTTGAATATATGGCTTCATACATACATCCTAAAATACAAAAGTTTGTTCCTCACCTGCATAAACCCTGTCTACACTTAGCATACCCTTCTGTAGTTTTCAGAGCACTCGGTGGTTTCTCTCTGACATCCTCTTTCACCACTGGTGATTGCACTTGTCTCAGAGGAAGGGAGAATATGCTCTGCAGTGACTACCTAACAGGCAGTTTGTCTCCCTAAAGTCCAGAAGGCAGAAGTTGGAGCATAGGTATTTATATACCAGCCAAAGTATGTTTCTTTGCAGTCTACATGGTTTCATATTCACAGAAGATATATTCATTGTTATCAGCTGTCTCCCTTTAAAAGAAGATTTTCAGGAATTTCTTTCTCCCATTTTCCTAGTGCTGGCAAGCTGAGGGGACTCCCCTTTGAACAGCGGCTCTATTGGATTATATTTGTCTTATCTTATTTAGATTATAGGCTATTTAAGATGTAATATATGTGGCTTTTTTAACATTGTGTGTTCCCATATGTGTTCTATATAGACTCCAGACACCATATATAATTATTCTGAAACAATAATAATTTTTCTTCTTCACATTTACACTTTCTTCTCCCTCTTCACACATGTTATTACACTACACTGAAAATCTATCACTAAGTGATTTGCTCTCTTGACCAGAGGAAATGAAGTTGTAGCAAAAGGGAACAGAAGGAATATAAAATGGAATATAAAAAATTATAAGGAAAGCCACCATACTAGTTACAAAAAAATGAATCCTATTATAAGGATCTACAGTACTGAAACTCCGATTAGAAATGCCTAGACTACGAATGATTCTTTTGTTTTTCTTGTTAGGAGTAACTTCTTTTTAAACAAACTCCTTGCTCTTATGAAATAGAATATCAAGGAAGTGCAATATAAAACTTATCTCCGAAGCAATGAATGTTCCTATGAATAAGTAATGTATTTTTATTAAACACCTAATATGTCTGGAAAAAGAAATAAACAATCAAACAGGCACTCAAAGCTTTCATAGATCTAAAACAGAGAGGAGCAGTACATTTCTGTTAAGCACAGAGTTGGGAACAATTTCTTCAAGTATAATTTTATTATGCCAAACTCTACTGTTTCCAGCCTGTATTTAGTGTGCAGTTTAGTGCCTCTATTTCAAACCTGAAGAAAGACTTGCATGCTTGCTGGTTTTTCCAGATACTTTGCCTGACTTAATAACTACACATCTTTCCTTGCTTATATCTTACTTAGACTGTTGCTGCTACAAGAGCACTACTAGTTTGATAAGATATGTAAGCTTTTGTGAGCAGAAGGGAATGACATACTGTTAGCCAGAAAAACCTGAAAAACACAATTTAACTTTTTGTTTCCATTCCCGAAGCTGAGGCTGGAAAAGAAAATTATTGTGCCAGTTTTTTTCAGTTTGCTTTCAAGATATTTAGGCTTCAAAGTACATTTCAGAATTTTATCTTCAAATACAAAACATTTTTTTTTCTTTAGTCAAAAAACTTAAGGAAACAAGCTTGTGCAATAGTTATGGTCATCTGTCCTTTATTTTTGTGCAATACTTTTTGAACATTTTTGAGGCTGGGACAGAAATCACACAAAATTGAAAGTTCAACAAGATTTCAGAAGAACTGGTGCCTGGGATGAGTTGCTGCTGGGAGAAATGATGAAGCAGAAGCTCAGCAGTTGGCTATTCCAATTGCCGATCAGAAGGCACAGACCAGCCAACCAAGCACACATGCTGAGCACATATTGCCTCTGAGGACCCTTAGACATATGGGAGAGATCTGAGGGTCATAAAAGGGAAACTCAGGCTATTACAACAAAGAATCTTAGAAAATAATAGGGATGCCGGAGATTATTAGTAGTGAGAATGGGACTTCTGTGCGGGACACAGGACAAAAATCCACAGAAAAGCAGACCTCATTAATTTTGCTTTTCATTAGACAATTCAGCTGTTGCTCAGTAATAAAAATTCAGTACTGAAATCCAAGCATTTTAGTTAACAGAACATTTATGTTTATACTGCTGATCAAATCTGTGGGCTCCCAAGGGATAAGATGCCTTCAGCCTTCCCTAAGACCCTGCTTGTCATCTTCTATGGACAAGGAGTTTGGTTTTGAGAACACCTTAGGGCATAATGTTTAATCTTAAAAGCTAATGTTAGCAGTCACCTATTTCAGACCCATAGCTGTCATTGAACGTGTTTGTTTCCAGTACATACATAGTCTGTCAACACACTCATTGGTTTTCTGCATTCAAATTGCTATAACAAATACTTCTAGAATTATTTGTGTTAAAGTTTTTTACTCAAAACTGAAGGAAGTACATGAGGTGATCCAAGTCATCCTCAGCTATCACATTGTTAGGAAAAAGAACACCTGTATTTCATGAATGTGTTTGTAGTTAACTACATGCTAAATACCTCTGAAACCCAGTGGGTTATAAGCACTTTTCCAAAATTGCATTTTAAATGACTAAGACACACTATTTTGTCATTAGCTTTCTATATTTTGTTCATTATGTTTCCAGGTAGAGCGATAAATTCTTTAAAACTTATGTTTTATTCTAAAAATACTCTTTTTGCTTTTTCCTTGAAATTTGCATAACATTTTGAGATGACTGGCAAATCAGAGACTTTAAGTTCCCGAATGTAACAGGGAAAGGTCAGCAATTTCCAAAAGTTTTCATGGTTCTCTTACATTAGCCTCATTAACACTCAATGAAAGTTGGGAGAATGCAGCTTGGAAATATGCTTACATTATCGTGATATGCTTTCTTAACTGTCCACTACTAGCCACAGACTGAATACTCAAATCTTTGCACTGACCTAGCATAGGTTATTTTAGTGTTTCACTTTATTGCTCACAAAAAGAAAATATTTATATTTTTGCTGCTGGAAATTGTACACACATCATATTCTGGCAAAGTTTGATCTGAAATAAGTTAGTTAAAAAGACATAAAAATCACAACCATTTAGTAAAATGAAGTTTTTATCAAGGAACAATTAGGTGATGATTTTTACTATATTTAGAATAGATTGTTCTTGTAGAGATGATAACACCTGTTTTCAGAGCAAAGAAATGACACTATATATAACCTCAATGTAGTTTTAATCTCATTTATAGACTAGGATAAAGCAAAGGAGTTTTCTGGTTCTTTATGCCTATAACTATATAGTAAATTGTGATAATTCTGACATAGTGCCCAACTGTTGTGTAAAAAAATAAATAAATAGTAATTTGTTGGTTTTTTGCATGCATTAAAGTACTTGAAACCAGGAATCACAGACGAAAGTACATGATTTTATAATATTTACTCTAGATGACATCCAGGTTCTACATCACCTCATTTTGAATTGCATGGTGATTAACAGAGTCAAAACTACTAAAGCAGTAATGAGTACAAAGAAAGAAATGGAATTTAATACTGGTTTTAAAAATGACCTTAAGAATTTACAAAGTTGATGCTTTTTCAAAAATAATAAGTAGGGTGCAAAAGAGTTTTATTAGCTTTGGCAAAATCTGTGAGGGTATTCTGCATGAATCATGTTACTCCAAGTTCATTAAACAATTATCTCTCTCACTTTATTTATTTTGTCTGATAATGATAATAGGAAGCTTTGACTTTTTATAGACAAAATAAAATTGAAACCAGACACAGTCAATATATCCTATGGGTTCATCTCCTGCCAGACAATTCACTGAATAAAGCAGATAATAATTCAGTGTTTTACAGCAACAGTGTCTTCCCAGAAGCCATAAAGAATATTCCACTTTTTTTGCCTTAGCTGAGAATATGGAATGGATTTTATTTAAGAAGAAAATTTCTAAAGAGGTCAGTATACATATTCATTTCCATCGCATTGAATTATTCATTACATTATTTGAAATAAAGATGTGGTATAAAGAAATTCCTTCAGTTTCCTCACAGAACAAATGTGTTAAATGTTAACACAAAAGGAATATGGGAAAATATGATAAATATGCAGAATTACTTCTGTGAAATTCTAAAAAATATTTGGTTGCGTGTTTTAAAAATATGTTTAGATTTAAGCCAAAAATACCTTCTCAAAACACTAAAACAAAAAACCGTGTTATCATCAGTTTAAATAAAGAACTAAAAGTCTATGGAATCATTCAAAATCTGAAAAGTGTGTCTCAAAATCTTTTTCATATCCTGCAGCAATCCAGGCTCTTGCACTTCCTTTTAGACCAAATATATTTGTAGTCATACAGATGTTAGGGTCACATTTTCATTTTTCCTTCTCAAAGACACACTGCAGCAGTAACAGCAAACTTCCTAATGAGGAAGAACCACAGCAACAGAATCCAGGTTTAAGGTGCATACCTTATACAAATGTTACCTCTGGCTAGGTAAAGGGCCTGAAACATCTTGGTTTCCTACAGTGACACGTATTCAACAGCCAACACATCTTCCTCAGGCCTGGATTTCAATCTAACTTCCTTACTGCTTAACTAAAAACAGAAGAGTATTTCCTACTGAAAGAAATTACGTTGAGAACGTCTCTGCCAAACCAGCCTCTTGACTCTAGGACAAGTGGATCCTGGGAATATACAGAAACATCATAGTGTGGCTCCTAGTAAGTGCATCCCAGTGAGATGGGTATGTTTTAAATAAAACAAAACTCAGGTTTTTTACACTGAGAAAGATGAATTGGAAACTTAAGAGAAATTTCTGGTTTGTTTTTTGCAAAGAAATAAATTGTACGATTTAGGTCTAGAAATTCAAAATCTAAAAACAAAATCTAAAAAAAAAAAAAGTACTTTTGTTTCTCTTCAGGCAAAAAGGAAGAACTTTTGGAGGTAGGACTTCATTCTCTTTTCTTTTCAAAGGACACTGATTCAACCCAAATAGCAAAGATACACAGATGCTACAGTAAAGACCAACAGTCAAATCACCTGTATGTGAGTTTGAGCGGGGACTTGAATCTCGGTCCATAACCCATCTATACACCCCAAGCATCAGACTTATGGGTGGGTTGCTCTTTTCTCGTGCTTGAGCTACACTGCTACACTAGCAGGCTGAACAAGAATAGAAGATCACTGACATCAGAGTCAAAATGTTATAGTGCTAATTTGACACATGAGCCCCAAAGTGAAGGGCTGCTCCAGTGAGTCCCAAATGGAACAGATCAGGCAGGAGATACTCCTCCCTGAAAAGAAAGCTGTTCCATGACGAAAGCACACATCTGTCATTTTGGAGGAACTCTGCTACAATTCTACTAAATGTTGAAATCACTAATTCAAAAACAACCTCTCAAAATCTCAGCTGGCTCTTGTAAACTAACATTTCCTTCTTTTGGTTAGAAAGTTTCTTTAATAACTTTAATCTTTCTCACAGTGCTCTGCTACAGCCTGCTAGCATAATTAAGCTGAATCGTGATATCATTATATAAAATTTATTAAGTTTTACATGTAAGGAATACCATACATGGTTATATTAATAGCCTTTGGAAGACCACATGAGTCTTATCAGTATACATTAATGGTGTTAAACTGAAGCACTGGTGGCAAAGCTGGCACAAGTATATGGCACAAGCCATGTGTCAACAGAACACTTGACACTGATGTTATCCAGTAACATCCGCATTGGGAAGACTGTGCTGAGTATAACACATTTAAAACACAACTGTGCTCCAATACAAAATTGTGCTTAATTTTGCACCCAAAAAATATTCCCCAAAATAAAGAATACGCTTCCTGTGTGGTAGCGTCTTCTCTAGTGCCCAATCTAGTGATCCAAAGCCCTCAGAAACAAATGTTGTTTCATTCTTGCTCTCTGAGATCATACTCTTGAAATGCACACTGTAGATTAAGCCTTGGTCAGGACCAGAATAGTTTCATAGGCATGTTTTCTCAAAATTGAATATGGCTTCTCACCGCTTTGATATCATGTTTGTCTCCACTGGACATGCTGGGTTTAGACCTCAGGAGAAGCAGAGAACATGTTGGCTCTTTTTATAACACTGATGAAAGTGACAATTAACTGAGTAACAGTTGCAGTCAGAAGTGACTTTTTATTAACAAAAGTGACATGTCTTTCTTTATCACAGAAGGATGGGTCTCCATGAAAGGCATTACTCACACAATATCTTAATGCACATTCCAGTCACCAAAAATCATTTGCTTATATCCAAATTACTTGGTAAAGGTTTGAAAGAAACAAATTACTTCCGTGTCGTCTGTCCCAGTCCGTTGAAGCAAATGATATTTTTCAGATGTAAGCAACTCTTGCCTTTGAAGTGTACTATCATAAGAAATGTATTTGTGACTATATGTTACAAAATCATTCATATCTGCAGTGTGCCTTTTTTATCCCCTTGTACTTATAACTCACTCCCATAAACTTATTCATGCAACATATGATTCAACACCACCACCACTCCCAAGCTGTCTTGTTTGTTTACAGTACAGAAGAAACACACCTTCTGTCTTTTCCAAGGACGTGCATTCCCTAGTTCTTGCCTTTCTCACGGGTCCATCCTGTCCTCAAATCCTTCATTTTTGCAGGAAGGACCATGTTGATATTGCAAGGTGGTTTATAAAATCCTTCATGCTACTGGCATGGAAAGATAGTGAAGCTGTTTCTGCAGAAGAAATTATGGGATACATCTCCAGATAGCTAGCTAGATGGATGGGTGTAGTACATAGTGTTACGAAGGTTCTTTTACTTCCACAAAACTTTTCGTACTCTTTTCCTATTCCCAGGTTATCTTCAAAATGCCTCCCCATGTTCTTTGAACCAAAAATTCTTTCCCTCAGAACTATTTCACTAAGCCACACGGGGAAGGAGAAGCTGGAAGAGTGCTCTGAACTGCCCCTACTGCTCTGCTGAGCTAACAGTAAAACCTTCTCAGGTCTGAAAATAAGGCAGCCCTGTGCAAACTGCCATTTGAGAATGACCCATTATCCCTGACTGCTTGGATATTATTTGTGCAATGTTGAGTCAGACCAAAACTCCATTGAAATGTGGAGGATGAATAAGGATCTTGTGTCACAAGACTATGTTCACGCACAGGCCACAACCCTGTTCAGTGTGCTAATACAGGTATGGCCTGGGAGTTCAGAAAGAAGGAACTGAGTCAAATAGGAGTACGATCCCCATCCACTGGATCCCTCCTGTGCAAAACAGGGAAACACAAAAACTGCTATTGGAAGGAAGACACAGGTTGCTCTTATAAAATCCAATTCGCTAATTATCAGGAGCAGCTGTATGTCTTTGCCTTTGGGGTGATCCTTCATAGCAAAACAATTTGGGGATAAGAACAGTGAAGATGAAAATTTATGTTCATATGAGATTAATCAACAATCATACTTTTAAGGATACATACCTGACCATATGTACATTAAGTGTAATATTTTGTTGCTTTGCTTATATTTCTTTGAGTCACTGTTTGTGACCAAAAAATTAGATGACTTGAACATAGCTCAAGCCAAAATCAAAGGAGGAAACCTCTTACTGTCATAAGACCACGGGCTTGTGGGTAGCTAGAAATCTCCAGCTAGTGTGTGTATGTACATTTTCCACATGGTGATAAAGGTTTTCTAATTTTAAATTCCTGTCAAAACTATAAATTGTTATCAAAAGGCTGAAAAAGCGTTTTAATTCCTGTGAACAATAGCAGTGTCTTTCTAAATGTCCCTAACAGAAGTTAGGTGAAGTTAGCTTCAATGGCCATCTCATTACTTGACATCCTGTGAACCCAGGGAGCTGCATCATACACTTGCAGTGGAATATAGTTTTAAGCTCTCAACAATCTCTTTTCTTTAGTCTAAAGGCAAAAATTTAGCATGAATGAAGATCCAAAAACTGAGCTTTTGAAAAATCCATTTAATGTGGAATACTCACAGAAAGAGCAGTATTACGATATTCAGAGCTGTTTGGTAGCATTTGAGCTCTCTTTTAGAGAACACAGGAATACAACAAATGTACTGTGAATGCTGAACTACATTCACAGACTACTGTGAATCCAAGAAGTGTAAGATTTCTGTGTCTAAATCAATGCATAATATAGCTTAATTACTTATAATCCAGAAAAGGATTTAAAATTAATTCAGAATAGCTAGCTTTAACAAAACTGAGAATTGCAAAAGATATTATTTCCACAATATGAGCATTCATATCATGAGGAAATTTATTTTTTCTGTCAAGAACATTCTCCTTAGCCAAGCCATATGGTTTATGTAATATTTGTTTTTAAAAAAAACACATCTGAAGTTGTTTTCCACTAAAATAGTGGAACAAGAATCATGAAGCTTACAGAAACAATTTAAAAATGTGCCTTGTGCATAGTTTTTTATACAGTTAACCTCTCACTTGAACAATAAAGTGATGAACATATAATCTAATGTGACTGGAAGGAGCTGGAGCTCTGTCTGTAGTTGCTTAATTCTTCCAAGTGTTCAGGGAGAAAAAAGAATCTGCACCCTCTTTGCAAATGGACAAAACTGCATCAGAGAAATATCCATTATCCGTTAATGTTCCAAAAGGGAACAGTACAACTGCTTGAGTTTTTGCCTCATTGTTCAGGTCAAACACAATCCTAATTTTGGTGAGGTTCTATTTTGAAAAAGAAAAACTGTGCAAGTTTGTATTGCTACTGAAGCAATATGGAAAAAAAAAAATGTCAGAGTTTAGAGACAGGAAAAGTGGGCAGAAAGAATGATAACAAAACTGAAAACTGGAACTGAAACTTTCACAAAAGACATTAAAATAAGACTTAAAACAGATGGAGACCACAAAAGGAAGGAGGAGACCATATCTAAAACAGGAGCTGGACACTTTGCAAATAAAAATTGAATGTAAGTAATATCTGGAAGTTTTCAGAATTAACTGAAAGATGGTGCTAAGAAATAAAGTCTTTGTTGGAATGGTAGCTCTCATTATGAACAAATCAGGGAGTTCTAGACGCCCAAATACAGCTGGTAAGGTGAAAACTTGAGGTGACCAGCAACCTGACTGTCATAAACTAGAAGGTCTTCCAGGAAATGGCTGGGACTTATGCCCAAACTTGAGCTTACTCACAGAGCTAAACTATAGGAAGTATATAAAAAAGGGTGAAAATCATCATGCCTAGAAGGAAATCTATGACTTACAGCCCAAAGAGGTATTCAGCTGCCATTTAGGTAAGCAGAAGACATGGATCACCAGACTTGTTACATTATTCATAGTCAGATTATTCTAGATAATGTAATGTAAATGTCCACTAGAAATGCATCCACAAATACTTCCTGAGAAAGTTCTGGTAACTATCTCTGTGGTCCGGCTCTCGGTGTGCTGCAGAGTTCAAGACATTGGCAGAGTATAAATTATCCTGCTGTGGCATCGTATCATATTGGCAATATGGAGCTAGCCATCAATTTGACCCAATAGCTTTAAAGGGAACAGAAAAACATGAAACTCCAACAGAAATGGAAGTGTTTTTGTAGATGTGCTTTTTAGGCACACACAAATACTAGTGATGACTTCTGAGATAAGTTGGCAGCAGACTTGTTTTAGGCACTGAACTGGTGTTGGACTCTCAGATGTTTATCAGGAACATGAGATCAAGGGGGTATGGAATTTACCACTGAACATAATTTTTGCCTCAAAGAACCAAAAGAAAAAACAGCTGCTGGTCAGGAAGATAGGAGGTGGTTGTCATAAAGCCTAGAAATTCAGCTGTGAGTCTAATATGTACAAGTGATCCTAATCTAGCTCATGACAATATGAATGATTAAAAAAGTGATAGCTTGCTTTCATCAGAGAACGGAACATAGCAATGTTGTAGCAATAAAGGCATGCAGTACAATTAAATACTAACATGCAGTGAAAAAAACTTGCTAGGAAAAAGATTATTGTGGGCTGATCAAGGCACACAATTTCAAATACTTATTGAGAGTTTTCCTCCAATGACAGACAGACAGACAGACAGACAGACAGGAAGAGAAGAAGGAAAGAAGGAAAGAAAGAAAGAAAGAAGGGAAGAAGGGAAGAAAGAAAGAAGGGAAGAAGGGAAGAAGGGAAGAAAAGAAAGAAAAGAAAGAAAAGAAAGAAAAGAAAGAAAGGAAGGAAGGAAGGAAGGAAGGAAGGAAGGAAGGAAGGAAGGAAGGAAGGAAGGAAGGAAGGAAGGAAGG
>Ga0065711_1045878_pt1 | contig 13218 bp, 11 predicted proteins | sample Hoacrofraction12_FD_59098 | JGI IMG/M metagenome (GOLD analysis project Ga0065711, IMG submission 59098) | Hoatzin crop microbial communities from Cojedes, Venezuela - Epithelial fraction 12 v2 (version 2) | ecosystem: Host-associated > Birds > Digestive system > Esophagus > Crop | place...
GGGGGGGGGAAATTACATGAAGCTATCAGATTCAGACCAAAACCAAGATAAACTGAGTTATTTAGAAGGTAGTACAATGTATTCAGGGTCAAGAGAACAGCATGTGGAACGGCAGAAAAATATAGTGTAACTGAACAATTCTTTGGAAATGTCCCACCTGAGATTACATTAATGCAGTAACTACACAGAGTTAAGCACAGCTTTTGAAAAGACATAAAAGAAGCTAATCTCAACCTTACCCTGAAGTGATAGCAGAGGTTAATTTACACAAGCAGCAAAATGGGAGTGGGGGGGAAGGAAGTGGTTAGAGGTTATTAATACAAATGATCAAAGCACACACCAGGTCAACAAAAGCTACAGTTTTCACCTCAATAAATGAAATCTAACCCAACTATAATGCAACCCTGGGGAAAATGTCCATTGTAATAGTACAGAAGAACAGCAATGATCTTGAGGACTAAGTCCTGAACTCTTAAATTCTAACCATACTTGTTTACTGGATTTTCCTGAATCCAGGCCCACCCAGCACGTGCCTGACTCAATTGCTATCTGAAACAAAGGCAAACCAGAATGCCACACAAAATGAGGAAACATAAAAGCAGAGAACAGATCAACGCTAACTTCTTCAAAGCGTTGCCTGGAATGCTCAATAAACGCAAAAGAACTCCACAGGAGAGAGAGTGTCTGTCCCTGTATCACTTTTCTCTCGCTGAGGTTCTTTGTACTGTGCAATGCATTTCCAAGTCAAATTTTAAGGCCTGTAATTTCTCCAGTCTCAAGTGCAGTAGTGCAGCCCCTCTTCATGTTCTTCCAGGAATCCATCAACATCACTTCCAGCACAACCCGCTGGCTCTCCTCTAGCAACATCCTCCTCCCAAAACTTTGCTCCAACGTACTGAATCAAACCCTCGGCTGGAGCTAGACCTGGTCCTCAAAGGCTGCACCCGCATGTCCTTCATCACACGCCTCTAGGATGCTCGTCAACCACACAGCGTTTGTCAACAGCGGCTGTGCCTCACCACCTTCTCTCATGCATATTCCCAAGGGAAGCCTGCCAGGACGACCAGTTTCACTTCACTTTATTTAAGCAGTTAAATCCTTTAATGACATTTAATTTTCAAGTTATGAAATGTGTTCTACTATAGGCACTTCACCGCGGGACAGCCCACAGCAGGGACTCCTAAGAATTACCAAAGACTCAAAGAGGCAGTGGAGGTTTTCTTCCACCGGTCTTGCAAAGCTTACCAAGAAAGATTCAAGGGAAACTAGTCCTTTCACTCCAGACAGCTTAATCTTTTCAGAGGTCAAGGGTTTTGAAATGACCGTCAAACACTCTACTGCTCTACTAGTGCTAATCATCAAAATGATACACTGGGTTTTGTGTCAACTAGCTGTTTATTTATTTCTTGACCTAAAAGACAAATACAGGAATTAAATACTAATTACATTAGTCCTACCACTTCCATACTTCCTACTCACAAACCATATTTATCAGTCACTGCAAGCAATTGGGCAATCTGAAATCAACAAATTAGTGGGAATAAAGCAGGAGCAATACAATAATTATGTTTTCGACATTATCATTGATTAACACTCATGTAGGTGTTCACACAGGAGCTGCTATAAGCATCTTCGGTTTAAATGAAGAACCTTTCCTTTGCTGAGAACCAGAAGTACCCAAGCAGCACAAGTACGTTCTATTAGAGCTCTGCTACGCTTCCTCCTATATCCCATCTCCATGTGACCGAAGCTATATGTATTTTAATTCCACACATACATGTGATTTGTAAACCAACTTGGACTCTGCTATATGAAAGAGACTCCATTTAAATGCAACACTGCTACAATACAAAGGGAATCTCCACTAAACTAGTCTTATAAGGCCTCACTAAGCAGTGCCTGTTTTTTCTTAATCCCACCCTTCTTTTAATCTGGGTGAGGGTTTAGATCCAAAAATAAATGCAAAGAGAACCCTGTCAGAGGCGCAGAGCAGAAAGCAGGGCTGAGCTGGAATGACAAAGCTGTATCTCTGGTTCTGCATCAGGCACCTTGGCATGTGGGGCTGTCTCAGTACCACTGGTAGTTATAACATGGTCTTGTGAGGCATCAGCCTGGATAAGCCTGGGACAACAAATGCTTCTGACTTGTAGCATAGAAAGCAAAGATGTAGCAAAGCACACACGGGAAGGTAGAAGCTCCCTCTTTAAATGCTTACCGGGCTCATGATATAAGATACTGCATACAGTTGAGTGGACAATAAATTATCCAATGCAAACTAATTAAGCCAAAATAATTAAAAACTGTTCTGAACTGAATTAAACTCTAAGACAGGACACAAGAGAACCACCTGTGCTGCCAGAGAACCTCCAAAGAAGGATGGACAGGCGCCAGCAGGAAATCACCAGAGATGTCCCAGGGCAGACCATGCTGCTCATGAATCGGAGCCTTAGCTTAGGGGTAGAATTTCAGGTCCTGTTAATACTGCCAGAAACCCTGAAGTCATGCTAGCAAGAACAGTCAAACAGTTTCCTTAATTTGGGAAGCTTGCATTAATTTGTCTGGTGTGACTAATTAGCATTGTCTCTGCTGAAATGGACTGATGGCCTTAACTATGGCAAGTTCTTTCCACTGCAGACTCGACCACAGTCTGAAGATGGGGCAGTCACTGGCCATTATCTCACCAATGCAACGACTTTTCAGTAGAAAGCTAAACATGCACATAAATGCTTTCAGATACAAGGCAAACATTAAGTGTGTACACAACCACCTCTTGTAACCCAACACACTTCCTCTGGCCAAGTACGTGAACCACAAGGTAACATTTACTTGCACCAGTATTTGCCTTGCAGCATTGGAACACAGCAACACTGGAATATGAGAGCTACACAAATATAACACACCTACAGAGAAAGTTTGTTACTGTGCAAGTAGGTGAACAACAGCAGTAGCCAACAGAACTGAAATACTACTTTGTGGCCAAAACACACATAACTGTTACACTTGTGGCAACTGAGTGGTTTGAGAAACAAGTATTTGTATCCTTTCTCCTCTCCCCAAGTTTATTTACTTTTCAGTTTCTCAGTCCTGTCCCAATGCTTGCACTAATTGCTTAGGACCTCTTAGAAGCAGGGAAAAAGAAAACAAGCTCTAGAACAGTGATCAAGAGGACTGGAAAAGCTGTTAACACGAGCTAATAGAAACCAGTGTAATGGATGAAATGAGCTTAAGCTTGTTCTTAAAGAGAGTGGCTTTCAGACGAGCTGCATTCCATTAATTCGCTACTTTACAGTCTCGTGTCAGCTACAGGTCTCTTACCTTTGGAGGCTTGAAAGGATATTCTGGTGTAAATGTGATGTCAAGGAAGAAAACACCTCCCTCATAGACTGAACCTGGAGGTCCCAGAATGGTTGATCTCCATTCGTAGATGTTATCACCTTTGGGGCCAGCGCTAAGAGATAAAAAAAAAATCAAACAGTTTAGGAATATTGCCACAGTTCAGATACATTTGACCTTTTACATTCTTCAAAGTACAATATGGAAGAAAGTTTTTAGTGTCGCACTTCATACACCACTTGAAGTAAAGACAGGGATAAAAAGTAGATGGAATGCTTCCAAAATCTCAGAAATCTTACTGGGACTTATCGGTGTTCCAGACTATTTAGCAAAGCTGAGGAACTAGAGGTGTGGTATGGTTTTCAGCTTCTCTCTCCTGACATTTGTAAGAGCAGCATTGCCCAGAACTACTTCTAAACATGCTACACAATCTCAATATAACACAAAAGTGAAGTTTCAAAGAACTGTTTCCTACTGTATTTCAAAAATGGATGCTCCAGCTCAGCCTTAACAGAACTGCACCACAAAGACCATACTAAATAAAATAAGGACTTATGTTGATTTTATTTATCTTGTGTGTTCTTTAAAATTAAAACATATTCCTGTAATATTGCTAAACCAAGGTTCATTGCACAATTGAATGAAGCCAAATACATGGTGATACTCCTAAAAGTCAAACTTTTCTACACCAGTTTCTGAAATGAGGCCACATGAACACATACCATTGATATTATTTGTATTGTAGAACTGCTTTTGTTAGGGGAATTAAAATCCCTGTGTCAAATTAAAACACTGCTTTCTCAAATCACCTTTGTCTAATTCTAGATTCTCCCCAACCTGCCAGCAGCTCGCAAGAGCAGTACAGACTAGAGGTGTTGCAGAACACACACGCCTGCTTGTTGAAAATTAGTTTTACTAAGATCCTCAGACACTTGTATTCTGTAGCGTGCCATATGTCACCGAGTATTTATAAGCACAGCTCAACCTATAAAGCCATTAACAGTTCAGCACTCCATTGCTATCTTTCCTTCTGTGCTACTACGGTAGTATTTTATCTGTAAGATGCCAGAGCTGAAAACTTCCTTTGCATACAGGGAGGTGCTGACACAGATTTTCCCATCATAGATGTGCTATGACTTTGGAAATCTCTTTTACCCTTGTTCGGTAAGGGGCAGGATTTTAACATCCCTAATATAATGAAACACAGCCTTGCTCTTCTTTCCTCATTCTTTTAACAAGGCTAATATAAGACAGAAGGATAACAACAACAACGAAAAGGCTCTTCTCATATTATAATAATTATGGAGCAGTATTACTAGAGAGGGAAGGCAATCCAATAAATTCAATATATACATGACAATATGCATTTGATTAATGTGAAGGGAACCAGAGTAATTGCTAGGTGTTAGTAACAGTGTTACAAATGGAAACACAATTACAAAACCATAATTTCCCAGTGTAACAACAGGGATCAGACACATGCTTTTTTCCCCTGCACTTTGCAGTACTGGTGAACATGTTCTTCACAGCAGGTGAATCAGGGGAGAGAGAGGGAGTTAATTCTGTTATCAGACCTAAAATTTTATTTTCAGATTAAAGTAAAAGTTCACAATATGTTGGTGCTAAACAGTTGAACAATAGCAAAGCTACAACTAAAAGCATGCTTCCAAGGGAAGGAAAGCAGGTAAGAGAGCAGTAAAGGCAGACAGGTTCTCTGCAAAGCAAGGCACCAGCCACGAGGGAAAGATTTCTCTCCTCAGAACACAAAACCCCACGCAGCTCAAGATTGGTACTAAATTAAAGTAAAAGCCGTTCCATCCTGAAGACTCCTGGCATCCCGCTCCACCTTAATGACTTGTCCCTGTCCTGTGCAGGTCTATATATCTGGGCACTCAGTACTCTCCAGCTACCACTTGTGTATTAGGCTGGAAGAGCGTTGTATTTCGACGGGAAGCTCTACCTCTTGAAAGACACCAGCTTAACCGTGCAAACTTACTGAAGACGACTCTCTGGGGCACCCTCAGCCACCACTCCAAGGAATCACCGCTTTATGTAGGTATTAGCAACCTACTGACACACAGCCATTACTGCAAGTTGCTCCGGTGATCATCCTCCCCTCCCTCCCCTAAAGATGGAGCTACTGAACCGAACAGGCACTTGAGCTTTGTTAGCGCCGATTTACTGTTGGAATTTATATCACGAGAACTGCCCGCTGGGAGCACTTCAGCACTCCAAAAATGTGATGTGCGATTAGCACTGAACACAGCCCTCTGAACCAACGAGAAATATCTCAACATTTTGCATTTTATTTCCAGCTTCAGCCCAAAGGACTGCCAATAAAAAAATCCCACAGACTCACAAAATAATATATTATTATTTGTAATAGCCTTAGAAATCTCTTGTATCCTATTAGGTTTCCAATTAGAGCTATCACTGCATACAAGTAATATACTGCTAGACCTCCGTATAAAAAGAGCGTAACATCTTTGTAAGACATCAGTAAGCTTTAACAGTGATGTACTAAGCTTACCCTTTAAGCGTTTCATAATTCAATTAACAGAGTGAAATAGCTGAAGACGTCCAATTCTTACATATTAACATTGATTTCTTATAAAGGAAAGACTGAAAGAGGAAGATGCAAGTCAGTTTCCGATTGCTGATTCAATACTACTTGCATTTAAATTAGCATTAGGTAATATCAAGCAGCTTAAGAAGACCTAGTGCTTAATAGAAAACTGACGATACTGGACCACAGCATAAGTGTGGCGGCATTAACTTTTGGTCGAGATATAAAAACTGCCAAAGGTTAAAGATTACATTCTTTGCTTAAAATTCTTGCAATTATCTGCTTCAAAAAGAAATTCACTGATGCATAGATACAGGGCTCAAAGGCACAGCTGCCACCTTGCCTGATGTGTGTCACCGCTGCTCAAATTAAGTGTCCAGATCTACTAATGCAACATTTTGAAGCTGTCCAACATATGACCACGGGGAAGACAATTTTAACCAATTAAATAGAAATTGTTTCCACTGGAAGACAAGAGTATGAGAGCAACAACTTTCTGTATTGAACTCAATAGCCTATAACCTCTTCAATTCCAAAGAAAGAAATCAGACAATGACCAGTAACACCAAGCGAAAGATGACATCTGAAAGAGAACTGAAAAAAATACCGTATCAGGCAGCATGTGTTACACAGCAGGGAAACTGATATCTCTTTCCCTGGAAAAACAGCGATATACTCAGTGAAGATGCGCTGCACCCACTGTAACAGCTGTTTCTGATCATCCCAAGTTGCTGCCAGCTTATCCTCTGGGCAGACGTTACGACAACAACGCCCAGTGCCAGGGTAGCTTTTGTTCAGAGACACTCTCCCTTCCCAAGTCTAGAAGCGGCACTCTGAATCCTGCTGGTAAAGGCCGGGCAGAGAGAAAGTCTCGGCAGAGATGAGACCAAGCTCAAAGCTCTGCCCACGCCCCGTCCCAACCAGCCTGGTGTCACTTTGGGAAAACCTCATCTTGCTCTGCCTCTCTTTGCTGGCAGGCGTCATGTTGCTTCTCGATATAAAAACCAAACAGGCAAATTAGAAACGCCTGCAGCAGAGGCTGGGGAGCAGAATGGTGCCTAGGTAAAGCAGCTGCATGGTCAGATGCCTTGCAGGACTGGGCAACTGAGAACACAGGACTGCCTCAGAGATGAGGTGTTCATGGAGAAGACATGCATGCACCTTTTCATGTATTGAAAAGGCTGAAACGACAGATACTCTGCAAGAACAGCCAGCCTGTGGCTTTTTCATGTTAAACCAGCCAGACACAACCTCCACCTCAGGCATACATTACGTGATATCACTCTGATATTTTTGGTGCACAAACTCAGCTCAGCTTCGAGGAAAGGCATGATATTTTGGTGTTCACCATACACAGCTAATGTATGAAAATCCCTGGGAACACACCGTTGGTACTTTCCAGGAGAATGACTCATAAAGCGTCCACTGTTTCTGTCAACTTGCCCCCACATTTGGAAACTACCTACTCCTATCTAGGAGTGGACCAAATGATGACATAAGCTTTTCCTCTAGTGAAAATATAGCCTGGTGAATACTTTAGCTCCTCTTCTTTGAGATAAATAACACACACAATAGCAGATCACTGTAGTGACGAATGAATCAAAATCTGTTGATGCTACGGACACTAGGTTAACACCCTGACATACCAAAGCCGCGCATATTCCTTTTAAAAGCCAACTAATTTAGCAGAGTAGTTTAAAAATGCCTGAGATTGCCATCCGTCAAGGTGATGAGAAGAAGGGCAATTTCACCGTGTGCTGAAGTAAGTAACAGCTAATGAAAAACTACAATAAGTTTCAGCTAAAACCGCAAGTAACAAAACCATGAACTGATACTCCAACTACTCCGCATCCCCAGATGCTCTTTTTGAGGCTATTTTGCCCTGAACAGGAAGAGTCTGATGCAAGAAGCTAAGCTGTTTTGAAGTTGCACACTTGTGGAAAATAAATATAATTTCCAAAACCACTGCAGACATGACCTTTTCTAAGGGACATAGCTCAAATCAGAAAGCAAACATCATACTAACGGCACATGGGAATTCCAAGGTGGCAGAGAATCTAATGATCTCCGGTGTAAAGCTGTGCCGTTACAAACTGATAGCAACATCAATTTTTTTGTTGTCGTTTTATTTTGTAGTACGAAACAGTGAATGACTGAACATGGAATTGCATCTTGGTCATATACACATCACCTTACTAGGCAACTTCAGCAAATACTTAGCTGACTGTTAGGAGGTCCCTTTTTTCCTTTAATTTTTTCACTTCTTTTTTCTTTTCATTTTTCTTTGCTCTCTCTCTTTTTTTTTTTTTTTTTTTTTTAAAAAGATGCATGCCCAACATGCATTAGAAATGTTGACTGCCAGGGAGGCAGCACATCATACTCACATGAAGTTCTGGTGCACCTTGATTTTCCCTCCTAATTCGCCCCACTCCTGACCTGAGGGTAAATACACTTTCTTTTCTTTTCTGACAGCCCACACCGAGCTTGCTCACCTACATTGTTCAGCTGAATCTGGTGCAGAGATTGCAAAAGTACCCCAGAAATCCCAGATCACTGGGGGGAGGCAGGTGCAGGGTCTACAAAGAAGCAGGACAGCTCAGCTAGCTCAGCCGTTGAAAAACACACGCGTATAAAATCCCTCATTCAAAGAAATCTTGCTCTACAGATCTTTAAGCAAGCTGTGTTAAAAATGAGAGTGTCAAAGAACAGAGTTAAAACCAACCAGACAAAAAACAGCTAATCCTTTGGCTACAATGTCACTTCAAAAACTTCATATTAATGCATAGCTCTAATTTTAGAAATAAATTGTCACATTCTGCACATGCTTTAGCTACCAAAATGTAATATTCTTATTACTATGGCACGGAGTCACCCCATTCACAGACAGGCCCCTACTATGGTAAGCATGCTACAATGCAATCCAAAGACTGGTGTACACAGCTCACAGAGGTTTTTCAGTTGTAAAGTAAGCATGAAACCGTTACACAGTTACTAGGCAGAAATTCAACCAGACAAGACAGAAGTAGTCAAAAGGATACCCTGAGCCATCCATTTAATTGCCATTTTTCAGTCAAGTAGTTCAGAAGTGGGATATAATTTTTTTGCTTCCCTTTTTTAATCAAAGAGTAGAAATGAAAGGAAAACAAAGAAAAAAAAAATCACAACAGAACAAAACCCCTCCTGAGCAACCATGGAAAGTTAAAGGTAACATACTGAATTATCATGTAACTATGTGAATCAGTGATATTTTTTGCCCATTGGCATTATACACAGCCAAGCTTCTCCTCTGTGTTAACATTAGCTAAAAACGATGGATTGACCATAGGTGAAATGCCTACAAGCTCAACGAGAGACAGAGGGAAAAGACAGCAAGAGAAAAAGTCGCAGCTGGCTTTAATTAAAACGTAAGCAGAGAGCAAAGGAGGGAAAGAAGAGGTAAGTGAGCAAATATGGAACATCACATTGCTACAGCAATACAAACCATAAAATTGTGATAACAAAACTTAATTCTCCTTCTAATGCACCTTCAGGGGCATGGTTTTCAAGTACAAAGCAGTAAATATTATTTTGCTTGTAACTCACTGAAGGTACTGTATTTTCTGTGTTAAATTTACAATGGCAGTCACAATATTATTGCAGAAGGGTAAGTACCTTACAAATCCCACCACATTTGTAACAGAGAAGATCATGCATAGAATTTCTGTTTTAGCATCTGGGAAAGCTTTTCCCTTAAGTACCAGACTATTGTAAAATTGTGGATGGGGGTTTGAAAATTTGCACAAAGCTTAAACTGGAGGATAAACGGTGCAGAGAATTACATTCTTATGAGGTTAAAAAAGGAACTAAACTAACTAGCTCTGATAATGGAGCAGATAAGGTGTTATGCAGGGATTTATGAGACTTCAAGGAAAACTGTTTCAGGGGGATTTCTTTGTGGGAAGAAGAAAAAAAAAGACAAGGTTTTCCAGTTTATATAAAAAATACTTGGCAATAGGATCACACAACAACTAAGAGCCTTATTGTTGCCAAGATCTCACTCTTCTCAGTTACAACAGGAAGAGAAATGCCCAGGAGTACTTGCAAATTTAGCACCTTCACCTGAAATATTTCAGTCTCTGCAAAATATTACGGTGGAGTTACTACTAAACTACTTGGTGAAAACGTCAGCCCTCTTGAATAATCTCACTGCAGGGTTTGATTTTTAAACGAGGCTTCAAAGATTTAAAATAAAATCTCAGTTAACAGGGGGGTCAGAAGGAGACTTGCGATATCCTCGGGAGTGTGCTGCAGCTCTATTTAGTTTAACAATAATCACTTCAATCTAGGAGCAAGTCCTCATAAAAAGGTTCAAGAGAAATTAATACATTTAGCATTGGTTCCAAAACTGAAAATAAATCCAGCCTGCTCAGCTGTCGAGGGCTTCCGTTTTCCTTTGCAGTGGCTTCTTCCTAGCCTTCTCCATATCAAAGCACTGGAAATTTGTCCCACTACAGGCAGGAACATTTTCAATGTCCAACAGGACTGCAGAGGCAGACTTTCTGCAAGTCTGTGGGTTTAGTATGTACAGTATACAAATACAGAAAATGCCAAACTAAGTAGTCAGTGAAATTATTTTCATTGTATGCAAACCTGTTTTCCTTTTCTCCTCTTAGTTACAGTTTGACACCATGACCAAAAATAAAATAAATTATACTGGCTTATATTTGACCTTGCATCTCCCATTAAATAATACACTGCAGAAGAAATAATAAAACACATGGGGAAAGAGTAGAAGAGCATCTGACTTGCCTAACAATTAGCAATGGCTTATTTAAAATGACAAGAAGATGTGATGGTAGAAACTGTGCTCTGCCAACTTAACCTTGTGTTATTTTCACATCAGATTCCTTCCTGCCATTTGTCAACTGGATTATTAGCTGCCAACATGGGGATAGAAATTCCTTCACATCATCAGACCTCATTTCCAAATTTAGTATTTATGGCACAGATGAGTAATTTAAATTTGGTAAGTAAAACTAGGTAGTTTCACAAAAGCAGCATTTTTGCAACTACACCATTTGCTTGGGGCCTCCTCACATTCCAACAGGTTTTTGGAAGCTAGTGTAGAAATACAACTAGTAAACCTACTTGTTTCTGTAATTTTAATGCTTTCCTAAGGCAAACATACTCTCAGAGTGGTTGCCTAGCATCAAATTGACAGTCCTGTATTTACAGACAATAAAAGACAATCAATACTATTAATAAATACGAAAGTTCTTGTGTCACTAATCTCAAATGCGGCGTATACCTCAAGAGAAAACAAAAGCTCTGCTTCCTCCTGGCACTTATTGGGACATAGCAGGCTCTTCATGCAAGCAAAAGATACTACCCCCTCCGACAACAAAACAGTTTCATAATGCCCCTTTCCCTGCCACATGCAGCCCTAACTGTGCTACATTAAATGATCAGGGGGCTCTCCCCTAAATACCATGCTTTATCCATTAGGGAAAATAGAAACCCACCACAATTAATTTGCCACTCCAGAATCAAGCTGGGACTTACATCTGTGTTTCTGTCCTCCATACCCATCTCTTGTCCTCTCCATATCAGTGTGGGAATATGAAAGATAGTCTCCACAAACACATAAAAAAGCACAGCACATCATAAATATTTAGGCGCCCTGTAGTGCATCAAGTAAAGCTGCCAAGTTTGGCCCCACGCGATCTGGAGGCTTCTGTCTCTTCAAAAGTTGCTTGCCCTGTTTGGGGGGTGGCGATGGTGGAAAAAGGATCCCACCTGTTTTGTAAGTTCATCTATCCAGCATTGAGATAACACAGTGGACTGGTTATCTTGGACTTTATCATCAGTTTGCCCCATTGATTTCATTTTAACTAGTAATTCTGCAGATCAAGAAATACATATGCTAAATAACTTAGGTCGAAAGGGCAAAGGCAGCTGCAAACCAGCTTGGGAAAACTGGCCCCAGAAAGTCGAAGATGATGTGTGACACTTGGCGAGAAGCCCCTGCTACGCTGAAAACTGAAGGCAGACAAGACTCTTATAACTTCCTCAAACTATTGAGCACATGGTTCTTGTGGCTTCAACCAACTGTCTCCTCAAGCTACCTTTCTTACTTCCATGGGGAGGAAAAGGCTTATTCTGAAGAGGACAGACAATGCATTGCCAGACCAGAGATACGCTACCATCTCTCTTGCAGCGAACTACAGGAACTCTGTTTAAAGTCTGTACCCAGAACAGATGATGCAGTATTTTAAGACTGCTCGTTTATATGCAACTTCAAGTTTTCCAAGAGAACATAACCTAAGGAAAAAAATCTGCTTATGTATCACATGCTCCGAAACTGATCCGCCTGTTCTACCACCTACCAGCCGACTCACCCTAAAAGCAACTAAAACAACTCCGTCAGCCAATCAGCACCAACAGCGCCTCTCTCCCACTAGATCAAGGATAGGTAGAGTCAACATTACTTAACTACAGCACCAGGTCATCCTATTATCTTGGCTTTGCATCATTCTGTTGCTTCCCATCAGCATACCAATGCTGATACCGATAACATTATGCTGCTAATCAAAATCTATTAAGTTTTGAAGGACGTATCTTAATGATTCATGAAATCTAGAAAGAAAATGTCTAATCTGGCTGTCTTCCCCTTCTCCTTTACCTACGTTAAACTCCTTACATTAACGTCCTTTCCTTGCCATCCACTAAACAAATCAAGATCACTGCATTTGGATGAACCCGTTTCACTGCAGGTGATAACAGTAAAATTGAACAAACCACCCAGCACCAAAACAAAATTTGGTTACTCAAAACACCAAAAAAATGTTATCAGTCATGCTGCACTATCCAGAATATCACTTTACCGATTTTCACAATTCTAAACTATCAAAGTTGCCTACCAGAAAAGTCATTTGAAAATGCTGCCTTTGAGTTTTGAAACTTTAACATGCACAGACTAGAAATTTTATCTGAGATCTGAGCTGCGAGTTTACTATTTTTTAAGTAAAACAAGATTACCTACACTTTAATATAGCACAGCTGCTAGCCAACTATATAGCAGTCACTAAAATTGTTTCTATACCACTGCAAGTTGTTCTCATTAATAACAATTGCAAACACAAGCCAGTCACAATAGCTAATGTGGGTGTCAAGAGGATGGGGCCAGACTCTCTTCAGTGGTGCCCAGCGACAGGACAAGTGGCAATGGGCACAAACTGAAGCACAGGAAGTTCCATCTGAACATGAGGAAGAACTTCTTCCCTCTGAGGGTGACGGAGCACTGGCACAGGCTGCCCAGGGAGGTTGTGGAGTCTCCTTCT
>Ga0065711_1009390_pt1 | contig 13217 bp, 14 predicted proteins | sample Hoacrofraction12_FD_59098 | JGI IMG/M metagenome (GOLD analysis project Ga0065711, IMG submission 59098) | Hoatzin crop microbial communities from Cojedes, Venezuela - Epithelial fraction 12 v2 (version 2) | ecosystem: Host-associated > Birds > Digestive system > Esophagus > Crop | place...
GGCGGCGTGGCGCAGGCGGGGCTGCGGGGTTGCGGGCGCAGGCATGGTGGGTGTGTGGGTGGTGCTGGTCAGGAGGCTGTTGAGAGGAGCGTGGTGGTGGTGCGGGTGGTCTCTGTGCTTGGGGTGGTGCTGTGAGGTGGCTTTATGCGCTGGGTTGGCTTTCCTTTCATCATCATCATCTAGGCAGAATTTCCCTATTTTCATTTTCAGTTTTACTTTCCGTTTGCTTCTCCTGCGGGCTTTTGATGTGCTTGTCGAAGTGTGAGCGGGAGTTGGCCACAGGGAAGGGGAGCTGGTTCTTTCCCAGGGCTGCTGTCGGGGTGCAGGGGAGCCTCCCCGCTGCCGTGCCGCTGTGGCTCAGCGGGCAACGTGAAAGCGTGGCAGCAGAGGCTTTTGGGGCAGCTGTGCTGTGGATGCATGTTGCGTTTCCATTTTGTCCCTTTTTTTGAGTTCTCTTCCCTGGTTTCTACTTTCCAGTTTTTCTGCATACCAACATCTGTTTTTCTTATTTGATGCTCTGGTATTATTTGTATATATGAGTTAATGCATATTTTCCTTTATTTCTTATTGACAAATACTTTTAGTTTGTCAGTCTTTTTTTTTTTTTTTGTCTTTTCCTTTCTCTATAGTGTCTGCAACTTTGCTACTGGAAGTGTTTCTCCCGTCTCTGCAAACACCTTGCAGAATATTTTTGGGGTCTTCTGTCACCTCTCCCACCCCCATGGTATTTGTCTTCTTTGTGTTGATGTTTAACAGCATACGTGTCGTGAAGGATTTTTCAACTATTCATACGATGATTCTGGATTTTAGCTTTTGGAGTTTTGTTATGTTTTGAATTGGTTGTAGAAATTAGGCAACATTAGGTGTTTGGGAGACAGGAGCCTGTGGGAATATTTGTGATGGGGTTCTTTTTTAATTTAACTCTATTTCTTAATGTGTGTGTTGATGCTGTGAATTCTCACTGTGGTTTGGGTTTTTCTTTCGTGTGTGTGAGTGTGTGTACTGCATTGGGATATGCTTATCTTTTCTGTTAGTCTGTTGCAGGCTGCCTGTGTAGCAGAGATCTTACAAATGCCTTAGCTGGTGTGCGTGGTACCCAGCGAGCTGCTTGCTGGAGCTTAAATCTATTACATCAGGAGTAGTCAACATGGATTCACCAAGGGGAAATCATGCGTGGTCAGTCTGATAGCTTTCTACGATGGTGTGACTGGCTGGGTAGATGAGGGGAGAGCAGTGGATGTTGTCTACCTCGACTTCAGCAAGGCTTTCGACACTGTCTCCCATAACATCCTCGCAGGGAAGCTCAGGAAGTGTGGGCTGGATGAGTGGCCAGTCACGTGGATTGAGAACTGGCTGAAGGGCAGAGCTCAGAGGGTTGTCATCAGTGGCGCTGAGTCTAGTGGGAGGCCTCTAACTAGTGGTGTCCACCAGGGGTCAGTACTCGGCCCACTCTTGTTCAACTTCTTCATCAATGACCTGGATGAAGAGTTAGAGTATAGCCTCAAGATGTTTTCTGGTGACACAAAACTGGGAGGAGTGGTAGATACACCGGCAGGCTGTGCTGCCATTCAGCGAGAGCTGGAGAGGCTGGAGAGTTGGGCAGAGAGGAACCTGATGAGGTTCAACAAAGGCAAGTGCAGGGTCCTGCCCCTGGGGAGGAACAACCCCATGCACCAGTACAGGCTTGGGGCGGACCTGCTGGATTGCAGCTCTGTGGAGAGGGACCTGGGTGTCCTGGTGGACGACAGCTTGACCATGAGCCAGCAGTGTGCCCTGGCTGCCAACAAGGCCAATGGGATCCAAGAGGAGTGTGGCCAGCAGGTCGAGGGAGCTTCTCCTCCCCCTCTGCTCTGCCCTAGTGAGGCCCCATCTGGAGTACTGTGTCCATTTCGGGGCTCCCCACTTCAAGAAAGATGAGGAACTACTGGACAGAGACTAGCGGAGGGCTACGAGGATGGTGATGGGACTGGAGCATCTCTCCTATGAGGAAAGGCTGAGGGAGCTGGCCTTGTTCAGCCTGAAGAAGAGAAGGCTGAGAGGGGACCTTAGAAATGCCTAAAAATATCTGAAAAGGGTGGGTGTCAGGAGGATGGGGCAGGCTCCTTTCAGTGGTGCCCAGCGACAGGACAAGGGGCAACGAGCACAAACTGAAGCGGAGGAAGTTCCGTCTGAACATGAGGAACAGCTTCTTCACTCTGAGGGTGACAGAGCCATGGAACAGGCTGCCCAAGGAGGTTGTGGACTCTCCTTCTCTGGAGATATTCAAGACCCGCCTGGACAAGATCTTGTGCATCCTGGTCTAGGTGACCCTGCTTCAACAGGGAGTTGGACTACATGACCCACAGAGGTGCCTTCCAACCTCGAACATTCTGTGATTCTGTGATCAGATCACTTACCATTTTCAGTCCTTTTCTGTCTCACTTTTTGAGTCTCTTCCTGATACTTCAGTTTTGACTTTGGGTACCTTCTCCTGCGTGCCTTCTGTATGTCTGGAAATACACCTGTTGTCTGAAGAGCAGCGCATCTCTTCTGATCTTTTCATATGGGTGGGCATGAGGTGCAAAGACATCTGTCTCGTGCTCGTATTTTCTAATGATTTCTTTTTTGTTTTAAATGTTCGTGTATGCACGGGTGTGTGGGATAGGGATGTGCAGTGCTGATGTGTTTTTCCCCCACCTGAGAGGCAATGGGAATAACTGCAATCCTTAGACCCAGTTCTCATGCAGATTTGGTTATATTTTTGTCCAGTTTATATAGGGGAAAGTGCTAGTGTCTCAGCTCCAGTTCATATCCACCAAATCCTCAGGTCTCTTCTCCAGATCTGCTTTTTGTGGCATTTTCCTTGGAACGAGGTGGGAGCACTGCTTTTGAGTAGCCTGCTAAGACTTTTAATGTGAATGTCATTGTGTTTTGTGAAGTGATTCATGCCAGAGTTGATAAGGTGGAATTACCTGCGAAGGAAAGGATGATGAAATAGAGCACTTCTTCAAGTTAGAGAAAGCATCTGCAATACTGAATCCATGCTGGATTATTTCATGTTCAGTGATGAAGCATTGGGTGTAGGAAACAGGGGGGTGATGCACAGAAATGCAGCAAGGTGGAAGGTGCTGTCAACTTGGAGAAAGTATGTGAGGTGCTGGGGAATTTGCAGAGAGGGATATGAAGCGGGAGGATTTTTTTCCAGTGTTGGACAATGTGTGGGAATGGATACGTTAGTAGTTCAAGCATTAACTCTTGGCAGATTGGAGGTGGTGAGGAGTAAACCATGAGAATTAGGAGGAAAAATGCATAGCAGAGTACCAGCCCCACATGTGGAGTTCACCCAGAGAGGGTGAACTCTTTTTCTCCCAAACTGAAGAAAAAAGGCTATTTTGGTTTTGCTGGCATTTGCTGTCATGTCGGAGTACAAGCTTTCTGGGGTGAGGACTGTCTTGCTTTCCTGTAGAGGACCTAGAAGAATGATCTGATGCAGGCAATGATCTGATGCAGGCGATGGTCTCCACCGTTTCTGATTACATATGTCGTCAGTAAAAAATTTGTGAGCACTCACCCCCAGTATATTTTTGATTCTGAATTATATACATATACTACTGTACTAATATGTATAAGACATGCACAAAAATAAAAATTAAAAAATAATCAAAGGCTAAACAAATATTTTTTAAAATTTTATTTATTAACAGTACCAAAAATTTTTCTTCATGCACGCTTCACTTTCTAGACTACTGATCTGAGGTCTTTTGTAGCCTAGTTTAAATATATTTTCCACTCATGAGGTAGTAACTATTTTTCTCCTTTTTTAAAATTTTTTTTTTAATGTTTGTGCGGTTTTCCTAACTGACATTTCCACTGTTGGAAAACAGTGCCTGGTACAAGGGTAGAACCTTTAGGCTGCATGCATGTTGCAGTTATGGTCCTAGCCTGACTGCGCACATTGTTGGCCCCAATGATATGTTGCTCTTCCAGGCACAGTCTTACTGGAAGATGACAGCCTTTGACTTACAATTAAGGGATGAAGTATTTATATATAATATTAAGAATGTCTGTAAGGTAGGTTGATTTTGAAGCTGAGGATCCAGGTAGATCTTCAGCTCTGCTGTAAGCGATAAGGTCAGCTTCTGCCTATACTTCCTTTAATTCTTCCTTTTCAAATTTTCTTACACATGTAATACAGGGTTCATAAGAGCTGCCCAGCTCTGTTACTGTTTCAACTATTAATAAACGATGTTGTCTCTTTCCAAGGATTACTACGGAATTACATTCCCTGCTCCTGCAACCTTGACAGGCAGAGATGGGAGCCTTGCTAACAACCCATACTCAGGTGAGTGCTATTTAAAGATGAGGGTGGTAAGTGAGATGTGCTGGTTTCTAAACGCAGGTCATACTGCCATTGCTGAAAGAGCAATCATTTTTCCCTTCTGTAAGCAGTTAAACCCATCAGTCCCAACTAGTCAAACAAAAGCGAGCATCTCTCAACCCTGACACTGATGTTTCTTCATGGTTTTGTTCAGTAATTCATACGTGATGACTTCTGGGAGTAAGTTGAATAACCTTTGAGAATAAGTGGGAAGTTCTTATGACTGTAAACAGCAGTGTCATCTCGTGCCCTTCCCAAGCACATATAAGTGCTTGGAAAATACTCCATAGCTTAATCATTCTTCTCAAAATTCAGCTGACTTGCTTTCCTTTTTTGGGACTGGAATAGACCCCTGCCTCAGCAGCTCCCCATACTTTGTTGTTGCTATTTTAGCACTTGATGGTGCACAGGAGCTGCATCTAGCAGGCTGTCCCTCACCCTCCCCAAATCTAAAGGACCTCATTCCCAGAAGCCTGTGGTTTAAGAAGCCCTTTCCTCATTTGTGCTTTTGCTCTTCAGTTATCGTTGTGCAAAGATGACATTAATGCCATCCAGGATTTCCAGCTAGTGGTTTTCTTCCACTGCCATCTGATTACAGCTTAAAACTGTAGCCATAGGCATTATGTTTCCTATAATGATGGTGTTAAATATTGTCATACTTCTTGGTAAGTAACAGAAAGGAATACTAGTTGGGAATAAGAGAGATGTAATTGATAGATGTCACGTCCCTAAAAAACACGTGAACATGCTGTTCTGTAGGCTGCCAGAAAATGCAAGAGTTCAGGAGTTGTCTGCTTCATAATCACTTCTCTTGGAAGACTGCTTTTGGGTCAATAACCGAATTTCCCTTCCTACTTCTTCAACAAGGTGGCCCACGATGCAAGCCTTGCTTTCCTGGCCTTCACCTACTGTCTGCAGAACTTTGGTGGTGTGAGGAACTGGACATCTAACTAGTCATGCCTGACAAATAAACAGACATTGACAAACATCACTACCTGTAAATCCTAATTTGCTTTCAGCCCATGAAGCTTAGCTAATCAGTTTAACCTCCAGGAGAGTCACACTTTAACCCAACAACCATTTGCTCTTTCGCTATTTACCATACTTCTGCTTTTATCATCTTTTATTGCAATGACTTGATAGTAATTAATCTGCTCAGACTGTGTGAGTTAGGTAAGTATTGGTATTTCCATTTTGTCAGTGGATTAGCCATGGCACAGCGTTCTGTGCCACAAACAGGCCATGTCCGTGTGGTCGCCAGGAACAGAGACCGGGAGAGCGCTTCCCGTGAACAACTGCAGCCTTTCAAGTATAGGATGTGCTTTCTTCTGTAGTTGTCTACTTGTATTCTGAGTATTTGAATCCTATGAATCCTCCACTTTTGGAGTAGCTTTGATAGCTTTTCTGATCAGTTCCTTCTTTCGCAGGTGATGTAACAAAATTTGGCCGTGGGGATTCTGCCTCCCCTGCCCCTGCCACCACGCTCGCCCAGCCGCAGCAGAACCAGACGCAGACTCACCACACAACTCAGCAGCCTTTCCTCAACCCGACCCTGCCCCCGGGCTACAGCTACACTGGGCTACCTTATTACGCCGGTGTGCCCGGTGTACCCAGTGCATTCCAGTATGGGCCAACTATGTTTGTAAGTGTGACAGTCCAAACTGTAACCCTCCCTTCATGCCTCTCTGGTTTTTGCTCTCTCCGGTGCAAACCTTCTACGTCTTGAAATCACAAGACGGTTTGGGCTGGAAGGGACGTTAAAGGTCATCTCGCTCCAACCCTTCTGCCATGGGCAGGGACGCCTTCCACCAGACCAGGTTGCTCAAAGCCCCAGCCAGCCTGGCCTTGAACATTGGCAGGGAGCGGGCATCCACAGCTTCTCTGGGCAGCCTGGGCCAGGGCCTTACCACCCTTATCATAAATATTTTCTTCCTTATGTCCAATGTAAACCTGCCCTCTTTCAGTTTGAAACCATTGCCCTTTGCCCTGTCACTACAGGGCCTGGTAAAAAGTCTGTCTCCATCTTTCTTGTCAGCCCCCTTCAAGTGCTGAAAGGCTGTAACAAGGTCTCCCTTGTCTTCTCCAGGCTGAACAGCCCCAACTCTCTCAGCCTTTCCTCACAGGAGAGGTGCTCCAGCCCTCTGATCATTTTTGTGGCCTCCTCTGGCCCCACTCCAACAGGTCCAGGTCTGTCCTGTGCTGAGGGCTCTAGAGCTGGATGCAGGACTCCAGATGGGGTCTCACCAGAGTGGAGTAGTGTCATCTTCCCCAGTCTGCAAGGGATCTGTAAAAAAGTGCAAGCATGAGAAAATAGCTGCAGTCCATTCCCCAAGGCAACAGGAAATTTGAAAAGCCAGAACTCATGGATTCCAGCACAGGTTACTGTAAATAGCAGACAGCTACAGCTCATGGACTTGGTGTTTCTGAAAGCCCTTACCAGTCTCTGGAGAGTCAAGGGGAGACCTAAGGCTGAGTCAGTGAGCTAAGAGTGCCTAGGAAATCCTTTTGAGGATGGATGAGACTCCATTAAGTCAGAGAGCAGTGCTGGTTGTCTCAGGAGGAAGAAAGTTATCTGGGAGTAGGTGATGTTCCAGGCAGAAGGGTAGATGAATCTATCTTAGGGCCCTGTAGGGCACTGTTTTACAAAACAGCCTCTGGCACGAGTTGGTGTTTCATTTGGTTTTGGAGGGAAAGCACCATGGTTGCTCCTTCTTGGGTTTGTGGGTGAGAATTTTCTGTTTACAGTTAGTATGTGAAAGAAATGCACGGCCTGTTCTGAGACAGGGTCACGCTGCAGTCAGAGGGGCGGCTATATCAGAAAATTTGGGGCTTGCACAAAGCGTAGAATCATAGGTTGGAAAAGATCTCTTAAGATCATCGAGCCCAGGCATCCACCCAACACCACCATGCCTGCTAAACCATATCCCGAAGTGCCACATTTACACGTTTTTTGAAAACCTCCAGGCTGGACAGACTGTTCCAATGCCTGACCACTCTTTCAGTAAAGAAATTTTTCCTAATATCCAATCTAAACCTTCCCTGATGTAACTTGAGGCTGTTTCGTCTTGTCCTGTCGTGAGTTATCTGGGAGAAGAGACCAACACCCGCCTCACTGCAGCCTCCTTTGAGGTAGTTGTAGAGAGCGATAAGGTTCCCCCTGAGCCTCCTCTTCTCCAGAAGAAGCAATCCCAGTACCCTCAGGCACTCCTGATAAGACTTCTTCTCTAGACCCTTCACTAGGCTTGTTGCTCTTTTCTGGACATGCTCCAGCCCCTCAAGGTCCTTCTTGTAGTGAGGGGCCCAAAACTGAACACAGTACTGGAGGTGCAGCCTCACCAGTGCCGAGTACAGGGGCACGATCACCTCCCTGCTCCTGCTGGCCACACTATTCCTGATACAAGCCAGGATGCGATGCCGTTGGCCTTCTTGGCCACCTGGGCACACTGCTGGCTCATGTTCAGCCGGCTGTTGACCAAAACCCCCAGGTCCTTTTCCGCTGGGCAGCTTTCTGGCCACTCTTCCCCAAAATCCACTGCAGCAAATAGCTGCTGGAAGCGTGAGTGCCAAGTTCCACGCCATCGCAGCGCTCCCAAATCCGGATTAGATTTCCCATGAGAGGTGGAGGTGCCATCCCCACTAGATGGCAGAGGGAGCTTGCGTTTTGCCTGCTGTTCCCCGGTTAACAGCGCCTTTTGTTCCCTTCCTTTGTCCAGGTACCTCCAGCATCTGCCAAACAGCACGGAGTCAGCCTGAACACCGCGTCGACTCCTTTCCAGCAAGCGAGTGGCTATGGGCAGCACGGCTATGGAGCAGGTATCTTTACCACCGCGCTTGTCACGTGAGCGTCTGCAGAGCTGCTTGCACACTGTAACACCTTGTCTTGTACACACTGGCAGGCTATGATGACTTAACGCAGGGAACGGCAGCTGGAGATTACAGCAAAGGAGGCTACAGTGGGTCATCTCAAGCACAAAACAAATCTGCTGGCACTGGACCTGGGAAAGGTAACATGAGACTTCAGGTTGCTCTTCAGTGGGACTTAGTAGGGCAAACTCCCAGTATTACAAGTGCTGTGCAGTCAACACAGCAGCCAGCTCTAAACAGGGTCACGATCCAAGCTGTTTCTCCATCTCCCGTATACAAAATGCTTATTTAATGGCCCAAGTGTTCCTTCTGAACCTCATGGCTGAACTTTGCATAAGGATTTGTGTGGCTGATACGCAGCTTTGTCCAGTTCTACATGGGAGAAATTATGAGCTGTTTCCTCTGCCGAAGTTTTCTTTGCTGAAGAATGGTGGTCCTGCAGCAGTGCCATGTTTTCGAAGCCTAAGCAGTTGCATGCTGCTGCTGAAATGGTCGTCTGCCAAATGATGACTAGATTTTGAGTTGCTTGGTAGGCACCTGAGATAGCTGTATGTTAGGAGCAAACAGAGCAGTTCACGCATCTCTGGGCTGTTGTTTCAGCTGCTGTCCGTACACCTTGTAACTCATCGCATTGTTTCATGCCTGGAAATGTTTCCTTTGTGACTGTAAAGGCTGAAGAATTTATATGGCTAATATGAAAGCTTTATTCTGCACATGCTGGTCAGAGCCGAGAAAGGTATACTGAACTGCTTAGCGCTAATTAATTCACCCTTGGGCTTAAGCAAATACCATGCATTTGCTGTGCATGTGAAAGACCAACTGGACTGTCTTCAGGCAAGAGCTGATCACACTCTCCTCTGTGGAGGAGTAATCCAAAAAAGAGCAATGTCCTAGGAAGTGTACAGCCTTAGAGAGGTGGACACCCTCTGAGTCCAGTCCTGCGATTCACTGGCCGAAGGAACCGCTGGTTTCATTCTGATCCAGGAGAAATGCGTAGAGCCAGTCTTTATAAGACTGTCAGTGGCTGGTTTGAGTCACCTCACTGGTGAGTGAGTGTTTCTGAGACTGCTGTGGCACCAGCTGGTCCAGGTGGATGCCAGCCTGAATCAGTGATACCGATTCTCTCAGGGCAGAGGAGCATTGCAGACCTTGCCCTTCTGCAGCACGTGAAAGGACGAGGGCTCCATTGAGTCCATCGCTCAGCTCACTACTGGAAAGCTCTTGAATGCTGCAGTAGAGACAAACGCATCCCTAATCCTAGGGGAAAGGTGGCTTTTCGTGAGCTTAAATGAGTGTTTCGTGCAGCCAGCTGCTGCCTGCTGCAGTGCATCTGAATCGAGGCAGTAACTGCTGGGTCGTGGATGTGGGTGGTTTACCCCCGTGGGATGATTTCTTGCTTTGCAGCAGGGTCTAGGAACCCAGCCCTTTCTTCTGTTCCCACGTGGGGTGCTGTGGGTCTGGGAGCATGGAGAACCCCCTGGGCTGGCCAGCAGCAGCAGCGGGGCATGTGGTGCAGCGGCGGCGGATGAAGGTGCATCCAGCTGGCGGTGCCAGGAGAAAAGTGTGGGTCTCACACTGGGTAGTGGTTGAATTTCTCATTGTTGGTGGCTTTTTTGTTTTACAGGTGTTTCTGTGACCTCAACTAACACAGGTGTGCCTGATATCAGTGGCTCAGTCTATAACAAGACTCAGGTGAGCAAGACTGGACCCTCCTCCATCATGTCCTGAGGCCAGGCCAGTGGCTCCCTCCTGTTCCCGGACTGGTCGGTCTCCGGGGCAGCGGGCCGGGGCATTCCCTATGCTGGCTTTGCTGTTGGAGTGGAGTCTGTCTTTCTGTCCCACCGTGTCCCACCAGCCGTGTCAGCTCCTGAGGGAGCTGCTGGTGTAGGTGCAGCGCTCTACGCTGCCCACACTGCCCCACGCGAGCTGTGTCCTGGGTGCTAACAAAGTGTGATGGTGCTCACGGTTTTAGTCAAAATAGCCCCAAAAGCAGGTGAGTTGAGAGGCCGTTTGCTTTTCACCAGAGAGACCAGTCAGTAGCCCCCACCCCTAACACCAGAGGTCCCTGTCCCGCGCTCTCCTGTGACTTGCTCAGTGTTTTCTTCCCAGGGAAAGCAGAAAGCACTTCGACAAGCTCTGGTGTGCAGCAGGCTGGTGTCCAGCTCCTGTTTTCTCCTCCTTGCACCCTCAGCCGCGGGGAATTGGTGTCTGGCTGTGATCCGTGCTTACAGGGAGGAATCCAGCTCTCAGCTACACACTTAGTGTTAGGGGCCAAGCTTTGGCCAGGGGGAGGAAAATCTTATTGCAAGTTGTTTTTGTGTTTTTGTTGGGCTGCCCTGGGTAGGTCAAGCAGTTCCAGGCTGAGCACCCGTGATGTGTGAAGGACTGACTTCAGGCAGCTGCTTCCATCCCATGTCCCACTGAGTAAAAAGAGGTCAGGGGAAAAAAGGAACACGGTGGCCATGGAAATAAAAATAAAATAAATTGTCAGCGGCATTAGTGCAGAAATACAGGTGAGAACAGGAGCTGACACTCATCTGATGAAGTGGTTGCAGGTTCGATGTGACTTGGCTTGCTCATGGGGTTGGAAACGGGTTCAGGTGATGCTTGTGTTTGGGCCACTCTTGTTCTTGTCTGGTTGCCATGGGGCTGCTCACAGCGGTCCCTGACATTGTCCCCCTCGCCTCCCGTGCAGACGTTTGACAAGCAGGGATTCCACGCTGGCACGCCGCCTCCTTTCAGCCTGCCCTCTGCGCTCGGGTCGACTGGGCCCCTGAACCCTGGTGCTGCCCCGGGTTACGCTCCAGCCCCGTTCCTGCATATCCTGCCTGCGCACCAGCAGCCTCATTCGCAGATGCTGCACCACCACCTTCAGCAAGATGGGCAGGTGAGTCGGCCCCATCTGCCTCTGCGGCGTGCCTGGGGGCAGATCGCTCCCGCCACGTCCCAGCAGGGTCTGGGGGGTTTCGCTTTGCTCGTTGGGAACGGGCCTTGACGTTGATTGCAAACGGAGAGACTTGATACTGTTGACCAGCATGGGGCGGGAACCTCATGAAGTTCAGCCAGGGCAAGTGCCAAGTCCTGCCACTGAGGAGGAACAACCCCCCCCACGCACCAGAATATGCTGGGGGCCAAAGCAGATTGGCAGAAAAAATCACAGAGGGTCCTGGTGCACACCCAGCTGACCATGAGCCAGCTATGTGCCCTGGCTGCGAAGGCAGCCAGCAGCCTCCTGGGCTGCATTCGGCAGATCATTGCCAGCAGGTTGAGGGAGGTGATCCCTCAGCACTGGTGAGGCCACACCTGGAGTCCTGTGTCTGGTTTTGAGCTCCCCAGTACGAGAGAGACGTGGGAGAGGGTCCAACAAAGGGCCATAAGGATGGTAGAGGGACTGGATCATCTCTCATAGGAGGAAAGGCTGGTAGAGCTGGGACTGTTTAGCCTGGAGAAGAGAAGGCTCAGGAGGATCTTATCAATGTGTGTAAGTACCTGAATTGAGGATGCAAAGGGGACAGAGCCAGGTTCTTTTCAGCGGTGCCCGGTGACAGGACCAGAAGCAATGGGCACAAACACGGGAGGTTCCCTCTGAGCATCCAGAAACACCTTTTTACTGTGAGGGTGACTGAGCACTGGAACTGTTTACCTAGAGAGGCTGTGGAATCTCCACCGTTGGAGCTGTCTGGACATGGTCCTGGGCAACTGGCTGTAGGTGACCCTGCTTGAGCAACAGGGTTGGACACAACAGCTAGAGAGGTCCCTGCCAGCCTCAGCCAGCCTGTGATTCTGTGAAGAGGCCATCCCAACGCGAGTTGCAGAGAGATGGGCTGTGAGGTGTGAAGCTGGGGCAGGCGCTGCTGTCTCCTGGCTGTGGCAGGACAGCAGGACGTGAGCCCTTGTACTGTAACGCGGGGTAAAATGAAGCCTCCCCTTGCAGGTTGGGTGTTGGCTCTGATTTGGTTTCACCAGCCCACGCATGTCCTTTCCTCGCTGTAAATGTTCACTGAAAAAACAGAGTGTTCGGCCTTAGAGTCCAGAAATAGGAGATGACTTCCCTCTCCACATGTGTGACATCCTTGGCTGGGGCACCGCCTCCGTCCACCTCGAGAGCTCCTTTGGTGTCCCCAGTCCTGCTCCTCTCCTGCCTTGTGCTTGGCCCGGCCGTGGGTGGGCGGTGGGTTGGTGCGTGCCCGCGCTGCTGCTTGGTGTCTCTGCGGCCGTTTGTCCTGGACCGCGAGACGCGGGGAGGCTGCAGAGCAGAAACAGATCCGTTCAGGGGGGAGCTTCGCTGTGCTGGTGGGTGTCAGGGCTGTCCTCGGGGGCCACAGCTCTTCTGGTGACGTCCGGATGGGCTCGTCTTCTGGGAGCGCTGATGCCCGTGTCATCTTCCTTTCTGATTTCTAGGGTGGATCTGGCCAGCGCAACCAGCCCAGCACCATGCAGCAAAAGTCTCAGGCTACCAAAACCGCCTATGGCACTTCTCCATACTGGACAAACTAAATCCGAAACCGGGGAGGGGGGAGAAAATGAAAGGAGAGGAGAAGGACAAAAAAAAAAAGAAAAGAGAAAAAGAAGCTGAAGCCCATTCCTGGAATGATTAGGAGAAGAAGTAACTGCTCAGCCAAACGTCTGTGCGGGGAGAACTGCAGCCAGCCAGCCATCCTCCGTGTGACTCGCCCGCTTCCTCTTTGAGTTGCTGTTGTATGTAATATATTTATGTATGTATTTGTAAATGTAATAGAGCCTAAATGTGGTTTTCTGCATCTTGCAGCCTGTTTTATTTTCTTTGTAGGAAAACTAATTATTCATTTCACATCTGCACCAGGGCATCCTTCCTTGTTTTTGTAAGCTCTATGGGCTTTATAACTCTGTCAAAGAAAAACTGCGCCTTTTTTTTTTTGTTGTTGTTGTTTTTTTTTGTTTTAGCTGGAGCCCATTTATTTAATGCAGTTCTAAATTCAGGAAAATAAGTATGCCCCCCCCCCCAAAAAAAAAAAAA
>Ga0065711_1010482_pt1 | contig 13217 bp, 12 predicted proteins | sample Hoacrofraction12_FD_59098 | JGI IMG/M metagenome (GOLD analysis project Ga0065711, IMG submission 59098) | Hoatzin crop microbial communities from Cojedes, Venezuela - Epithelial fraction 12 v2 (version 2) | ecosystem: Host-associated > Birds > Digestive system > Esophagus > Crop | place...
GTTCTTCCTCATGTTCAGCTGGAACTTCCTCTGCTTCAGTTTGTGCCCGTTGCCCCTTGTCCTGTCACTGGGCACCACTGAAAAGAGTCTGGCCCCATCCTCCTGACACACACCCTTGAGATATTTATAAGCATTTATAAGGTCCCCTCTCAGCCTTCTCTTCTCCAGGCTGAACAAGCCCAGCTCCCTCAGCCTCTCCTTGTAGGAGAGATGCTCCAGTCCCCTCCTCATCCTCATCGCCCTCCGCTGGCCTCTCTCCAGTAGCTCCTCATCTTTCTTGAACTGGGGAGCCCAGAACTGGACAGAGTACTCCAGATGGGGCCTCACCAGGGCAGAGTAGAGGGGGAGGAGAACCTCCCTTTGGCCCGCTGGCCGCACTCTTCTTGATGCACCCCAGGATCCCATTGGCCTTTTTGGCAGCCAGGGCACACTGCTGGCTCATGGTTAACCTGTCGTCCACCAGCACTGCCATGTCCCTCTCCACAGAGCTGCTCTCCAGCAGGTCCTTCCCGAGCCTGTACTGATGCATGGGGTTGTTCCTCCCNAGGTGCAGGACCCTGCACTTGCCCTTGTTGAACCTCATCAGGTTCCTCTCTGCCCAACTCTCCAGCCTGTCCAGGTCTCGCTGAATGGCAGCACAGCCTGCTGGTATATCAGCCACTCCTCCCAGTTTAGTGTCATCAGCAAACTTGCTGAGGGTACACTCTGTCCCTTCATCCAGGTCATTAATGAGTAAGTTGAACAAGACTGGGCCCAGTACTGACCCCTGAGGGACACCACTAGTTACTGGCCTCCAACTAGACTCCACGCCGCTGATGACAACCCTCTGAGTTCAGCCGTTCAGCCAGTTCTTAATCCACCTCACTGTCCACTCATCCAACCCACACTTCCTGAGCTTCCCTAGGAGGATGTTATGGGAGACAGTGTCAGAAGCCTTGCTGAAGTCAAGGCAGACAATATCCACTGCTCTCCCCTCCCCTCCTTTAGTATTAAATATCATGTGCCCATGGGAACAGGAACACCCTCTGTTAATAACTAAGCAGACTGTAGCTTTCAGTCACAGACCATCGGGATTACAGACTAAAGGTACAGCTGTGCTTTTCTACATACCGACACTGGTATCGCAAGGATCAATGAGAATAAGCAGCTAATTGGAAGAGGAATTTCTCACAGATTCATGTCATGTATAAGTCAGCGTCCCACCATGTTTTACATGACCATGTGGTCAGGTTTTTGCATGCCAGTTCCAGTCTTCTGGTGTGTAATTTCCTTGAGAGCATCCAGAGACCATGGGATGCTGGCAGCTCACTGGGTGAGGGTGCTTTCCCAGATTAGGAGAGATTACTGTGGTCCGTATGTCCTGGTGAGACCGTGTTTCTGGGTGGAAGAAGTGTGGGAGCATGGCTGTGGTCTTCCCTGGGAAAATCTCTGGACAGCTGGTATGTCAGGGGGGGCTCAGGGACAGTATGTGTGAGAGCCAGGGGAGAGTTAGACATTCTTAGTCATCACAAGTGGGGAAAAAACGTCTCTGAAGGTGACGAAAACTAAATAAACTACACAGGTTCCTTTAGAAGTCCTGCTGAAAGCAGGTGGTGGGCATGGAAGGAAGTGCTGAGACTGAAGACTGACTCAGATGCCAGACAGACTCCAAGGACAGGCTCTTAGGGATCCAGCGGGGTCGAGATGTTATGAGTAATTGATTTTTTTTTTATTTCTAACCCCAAGTTGTAGGACAGCCACACCTTGATGGCAGCAGCGAGGAGCAGGTGATAGTTGCCAATCCTCCTGATGTTTGCCAGGTAGTAGAGGTGACAACAGAAAGCGACGAACAGCCCCTCAGCATGAGCCAGCTGTACCCCCTACAGATCTCCCCTGTCTCGTCCTATGCAGGTAAGCATCCTGGCATTTCTTTACGCTCTTTTTTTGGAAATGTTTGGAAGACACTTGGGGAAAGAGGGCTCTTCCAGGGCAGCTGGCAAAGCTCCAGAAATGTCTATTTGGCTGCCTTCTGCATTTAATGAAACTCAAAAACTCACAGTCCTCTACTGATTTCACCTTGGGAAACAACTTGGCAGATCTGCAGTTGGAAATATAAGCTGCAGATTTTAAGCCTGTGACTAATGGAAAAGAACCTTTTTAGATGTAATGCAGAGAGGTCTTTTCATCTTTATTATTAGAGGGGGCATTTTCAGTGGTACAAATGATGCACTGCTAATATAGTGTGTCCCCCTTGCTCCCTGACCAGTTGGATGCTGCGTGCTTCCTCAGCGCCTAGCACGGTGGGCACAGAGTGCGATGGGCTGCACTAATGGCATGTAATGCAGGCGTGGAGCTGAGGGCCCCGGGGGTGGATCTGTCTTGTTACAAATAGTCTGCAGGCTACAACAGCCTTGTAGCGACTGATAACAAGCGGTCCTGCAAGCAGCAGAGCTGTGGACCTCTGGTTTCCAGCGTCTGCCTCCCGTCTGGGTTCTCTGATACCTAAAAAGGGTTGCGATAACGAGTTTTGCCCTGAGTTGTGGTGCTGATGATTTCTCTTTTTTGTCTGGCCCCTTATTTTTGTAGAACTGGTAGGAAGTTAAGAGTCGTTGGCACTCATTTATCCCTTATCCAAGTCTTACAGTGTGTTCAGAAGTTGTTAGGGGAGAACAGATAGAAATGCACACGTGGGCACTCTATATAATATAGAGTCCCTGCAATCATACAAGCCTTATTTCCGTAGGAAGCAGGGCAAAGCCACATTTGAAAGTAGAAAAATTTTCGGAGCCAACCTGTCTTTCCTTTTTAAACGTGTTGCTAACTTGCAAGCCTCAGGAGACTGGCTAGAAACATAAATGTCATCTTTTTAGGCAAAATTAAGTATTAATTGTTTCCCGTGCAGTTTGTTATTTTACACATGGTTTTGCCTTTGTCTAATTAGGCTGAAATTACTTCCAGACACATTTTTATAAAAGATGTATTTAGTAATTTTTATCTGTGGGTCCGGGTGAATAGCATGATGTTCTTTTGAATAGCCTCCAGTGTTAGTCTCACACATGTTGACAAATGGTTATTCTTCCCAATGTGTTTAGTCTGTAATGACCAAAGCATTTAGAAGGGCTTTGCAAAGCGTAAGGCATGGGGATGAGGGTGCTGTAACTTATTAGCAGCTGAGAGATGGGGCCTTTGAAACATTTGTCCTCTTCCCATATGCTTCTTGCGAAATTCTGTTCCCCTCTGTGTGAACATGACAGTGATGCTTTGTTTTAACCTCAGCTACAGGGTCTAGGTTCTTGGAATGCAAACAGAAGTCACTGCCTTGGTTTGGAGGTCATGGCGGTTGCTTGGGCTGGGACGATAGAGAGGAGTGGTCTGGTGACAGGAGAGCCACCCTGACATGAGCAAGCCATGAGCTACCTCCCCTAAAGTCGAGCAACAAGCCTGCGTGAGGAAGATGAGGCATGACTGAAGTACTTCTGCTATCTCCTTATGTCATCTTAGTATCCTGATGGCCTTCAGCTGTCTTAACTTATACCAGGACCTGTTAGCCCCTAACTGGGATAATGCAGAGATGATTTCATGCCACCGACACGTTTTTGAAGGTGTCTCAAGGCAGCTCTTGATGGTCCTGGTTACTGTAGCTAGAGGCCAATAAGAAGCGGAGCACAGCAGGGTTCTGTCCTGGGACAAGTCCTATTTAAAATATCAGTGAGCAGAAGAGGTGTCGGAGTACACGCTTGCAAAGTTTACAGGTGACACCAAACAGAGGACACCAGTCAATATGCTTGAGGGCAGGACCACCATCCAGAGGGACCTGGAGAGGCTGCAGGAATTGGGCCAGCAGAAACCTTACAAAATTCAGCAAGGACGGATACCAAGACCTGTGCCTGGGAATGAAGAGCCCTCTGCAGTGAGAGAGGCTGGGGCCAATGGGATGGGGAGCAGCTCTGCAGAAAGGCAGGTGGACAGTGAGCTGAACATGAGACAGCAGAGCACCCTGGCCACAGAGGAGGCCACTGGCTTTCAGGAGCGCGGCCAGGAGACCTAGGGAAGTGTTTATCCCCCTCTGCTCAGCACTGGTTGCACTGCTTCTGGAGTATCGGGTGCAGTCTTGAGCCCCCCAGTCCAAGACAGGTACAAACAAATGGGAGCAAGTGCGGGGAAAGGCTAGCAGGATGATGGAGGGCTGGAGCACTCGCTGTGTGAGGAGTTACTGAGGGACTGGGGCTTGTTCAGTGTGGAGAAGAGATGATTTTGAGGACCTCATAGCAGCCTGCTCCCACCTGCAGGGATGTTACTGAGAAGGCAGAGCCAGGCTTTTTGCAGCAGTGCATGGTGGGAGGATGAGAAACAGCAGGCATAAATTGAAACGAGAACTTGGTCCAAGTGGACATAAGAAAAAATGTCACCTTTTTGACCCCAAGGACAGTCAGGCAGTGGAGCAGGATGCCCAGAAAGGTTGTGCTGCCTCCATTCTTGGAGGTTTTCAAGACCTGACTGGATAAGGCCCCAGATAACCTGATCCAGTCCTGTAACTGGCCCTGCTTTGAGGAAGAGGTTGGGCTATAGACCTCCTGAGGTCCCTTCCAGCCCAGATTGCTCTATGAACCTCTTTTTTTTTTTTAGAGCATGCATTTGCCCGTGAGGCAGGAGTGAGGGAAGGGGTCTGTGGTTTGCTAGAACCCTGAAACTTGTAGGACACTCTTGTGACTCCTCCTGGCTTTGCCTTGCTCCACACAAATGCGGACGGGAGAACCATGGGAGCCCTGGGCCTGTGCTCATGGGCTGGCTGGGTAGAGCTGCCTGCTCTGCCGGGGCTGCTGCTGCACGGCGGGAAGGAGCATAACCCTAACAGCTGTGCAGGAACGGTTAGTTTAGCTCTTCTGAAACAACACAAAAAAAAGTAGCCTGAGGTACCAGCTGTCCTACATAAATCTGTTTTATTTCAAAAACACCTCTAGTTCCTTTCTGAGGTTACTCAGGCAAATGATATTAGTGGCCCTTGCGAGTTTTCTCATATTTCCACTGACGTCTATGAAATCCATTTTTTTAGTACCAAGGCTGTTGTCAGCCTCCTCTCGTGTTTGACACTGATTCAAATAACCCCTTGATTGAAATAACCTCTCTAACTTTCCATGCCCGAGTGGCTGGCTTCCCTGGCTTTGCTAACTATAGTGCTATCTCTTGCTCAGCATTTTGTTATGTATAAACACCAAGGATGGATTCCTTTTCAGCTACATCACTCTTTTTTTGTTGCCACATGTTTCTTCATGTCAAGGAATATCTGCTTCTTGTCTCTGTGTGGATTCCTCCTATTGGTTCTATCTCTGGGGCCGTTTCTCCTTTGCACAGATTAATTTGTGCCTCTCCTCCCCCCAGTATGTCTTAATTAGCCAGCTTCATCACATCGGCATAGCTCTCTTTACCTGGGCCAGTGAAGGAGAAGCCCTGTGGAGTGTTAACTTCAGTTAGATTTAAGCTTTCGGACTGCTCCTCTGCTTACTGCAGGCTGCGGCAGAGACTGGAGCTGGGGAGGTGCTGGTTTTGGTGCTGGCAGTCTGGAGTAGCTAAGCTGCCCGCTTCCTTGCTTCAGAAGGACTTTGGGTGCACTGGGACGTGGCACAGCCCCTGCACCCTTAGCACCCCTGTTACGTCCCGTGCAGAACACGAGGTTGCTCTCTGGGAAGGCAGGATCCTGGTTTATGGCCGCAGGGGAGCAGGGGCTGTGCAAAGCAGCCTGCACGGGCTAAAATCCGTGACACAGAGCGGAGAGTGGAACCTGGGACTTGAGAGCTCCCTTGCCCGACACAGTTACTCATCACGTTGCTCCTTTGACCTTGTAATTTCTGGGCTCCCGTTGGCTCGGGGAGTGGAGGAGCCCTCTCTGCTCAGCCCTGGTGGGAGGGTTGGAGAAAGACCTTTTGCTAGTGCTGTCGGTAGCCTGGTAGATGCCTAGCGTTAGCCTCCCAGGACACGGGAAGGCACAGACCAGTCCAGAAGAGAGAGGTTTGTGCCCCATTTCGGATTATCTGAGGCACGGCGCTCTCAGCCAGCCCGTGGCCCAGGAGCCCAACTCTCAGATGCTGGGAAACCCACATTCAGACACACTTGCTTGAAAACACAGTCAAAATTCCTGGATTTCGGGCTTTTGTGCAAGGGATGCAGCTGCGGGAGGATGGCCATCCCGCTGGAGCTGCGCCCCTGTGTTTGCCCTCTGGTTGAAGGGATGAGGGTGAGGGAGGCCGTGTGTGGTGGGAGGAGGTGATGGGGCTGGAGATAGTAGTGTTTCTTACGTGCTCGAGTGGTGGGTGAAGGGTTGAGAAATGGGCTGGGGGGGCTGGGCACGGGTGGCAAAAGCGAAACGAGAGCAAAGTATAACAGTAATAAAGCGACAGCAAGCCCTTGAGATGGCAGGCTGAGATAACAGTTCATGAAACAAAACCACACTTATCTCCTCTGGGGTGGAGTTGTTGCTGGTTTTGCAGGGAGAGAAAAGTAAGGATTTGGGCAGAACTTTGCTCTTTGCCAGGCCTGGAGCTGCCAAGAGAGGGCAAGGGGGCATCCCCCGCTTGCGGGAGGCTCTTCCCTGTGCTCAGAAAGCACAATCAACTTCTTCCCTCTCCACCACGGTCTTTACCAGGGTATAGCCATGTTAACTGTGATAACCATGTGAATTTATCACAGTTTTTCAGTGGAGCTGTGCTGTCTAGCCCTTGGATTGCTGTTGCTGCGGCAGGGGGTCCATGGTTCTCCACTGTTTTCTGTTGTTGGCCTTTACTCTGTTGCTTCCACTTGTTGGAAGTGGATCAGGCCTCTTGAGCTGGATTTTGCTACTGTAGATAGAATGTTGGGAGTTTCATTTCTGTTTCTCTTTTGTTTGACAGAAAGTGAAACGACTGACAGCGTTCCAAGCGATGAAGAAAATGCAGAGGTGAGTGTTTTCTGGATTTTTAGCACTTTGGAGCAAGGTTTCAAGAACAGTGTCCCCCTTTTCGATTTGCAGCTCCATCTGCCAGTGCAGTATTTATTTTAATAATAGCTGGGGGGAGCAAAAGAAACCAGGAAGGTTCAAAGGAGACGGGCGTTTGGATGATTGTCTGGCAGAATGGATACCTCCACAAGTTCTTTCCTCCTCATCTGCCCAAACTACAGTGGGATTAATTTGAATGAGAAGATGTTCTGGAGAGCCATCGGTGGTGCCAGCCAGTTTGTTAGTATGATGCATTGGCATTGCTGGGTAGTATTTTATTTTGGTGGAAAGCACACTTGGTTTGTTTTCCTTGAAGGGCACCTGAACGTATACAATTGCAGGAAATGCTAATATATATGGTAGAAATGCAACTTGAATGTTTGAGATATGTGAAGCAAAAAGCTATTCCAAGCAGTCAAGTTGGGTATTGGTGGGTGAAAGGAATCCGTGGAGAAAATACCCACCCTGTGAACGTTTCCTGAGCTGCACCTACACAGTACCAGCACTCGTCTTCTCTTTTGGGGCTGCCATCAAGTGGCGAGACCTGCTGATCCATATGAGTGCTTAGAGGCCGGGGAAGCTCACCGAGAGCACTTAAATGTGCTGGTGCTCCAGCTGCATTTTTGCAGAAGGCCATTTGCGAATCTCTTTCCTGCTGTGCCCGTCAGAAAGCGCTCTGAATCCTCCTCCCTGGAGCACTGCAGGTTGCACAGCTGTGTAACGGCATGGCTGTCCCTCTTGGTTTAGTCTCTCATGCCTTGGTTGGGGTGGAGTCCCTAGGTAGGCTGCCAATAGTGACTCCCCAAACCTCCTTTGACAGAACGTGCCTCTGCGGCATGTGTGATGGGGAAGGGACTGGATGCTCATCTTCCCTTGGCGAACCTCCTTGCAGTGATGGGGGACACACCATCAAGTGACAGTGGTTTTCCCATCCGCCTTGCCTGTGTTGGCGGTTTGGGTGGTGCTGTTTGAGAAGTGATGGGTCTCTGTGCCTGCCTGTTGGTGATGGAGGAGACACTTCCATCTGAAGCTTGGAGTGCTTGGTCCTCTGCGTCTGTTTCTGTCTCTGACATCCTGGGAATAAGACCTTTATTTTCCATCAGAAGAGAGAGCAGAGCCTCTTGAGCACTGGAGAGCCACCAAGGTTTAGACACATGACTTCAGAAAGGGAGAAGTGGCTGAGAGCAAAGACATCCAAAGCCAGCAGCTAGAGGCTCAGGCTTTTAGAGATGGGATAACGCCTGTGCAATTTGTGGATGTTTCTGTCTTCATCTTATTACTCGGAGCACTTCGCAAAGTTGCAGTCACTCATAGTAGTCTTTCCTCCTTTTTTAGGGACGACTTCACTGGCAGAAGAAAAACATTGAAGGCAAACAGTATCTCAGCAATCTGGGAATGAGGAACACTTCTCATATGCTTCCCAGCATGGCAACGTTTGTAGCCAACAAGCCGGACCTCCAAGTCACCATCAAAGAAGAAAGCTGCCCACTGCCTTACAACAGCTCCTGGCCCCCTTTCCCAGACATCCCTCTGCCACAAGTAGTGTCCACAGCCTCCACGAGCAGCAGCCGGCCGGACCGCGAGACACGGGCCAGCGTCATCAAGAAAACGTCGGACATCACCCAGTCGAGAGTCAAGAGCTGCTAAGCCTTTGACGGTGTGGTTTTTTTAGCTTTGTTTTGTTTGGTTTTGTATTTTACATTTCTCTAGGAGAGGTTCATCCCTTGGCGCACACGAGACAAATCTAAGGTGAAGCCTTGGAAATATAAAAACATTGCTGTGTCCGACTCCGGTGCCGGGAGTGTTTTTAACTCAGGACTCCAGCTGTCAGTATGTACACCTGAACCCAGGCGGATTTCCAAGGTTGCTACATAGGAAAACAACCCGAGAACTTTGGCCCACTCGAAGGTTCCAGTGTTTCATAAGAGGACCAACCGACCACAGGGGAAGTGGTGCTGCTGCGCTTCTTGCTGTCAAGGCTGTGATGGAACTGAAAGCCTCAGAATGGAAGAGAAAATGTGAACTAGCTGGAATATTTTTAAATAAAGAAAAAAATCTATTGTGAATATTGTACATAGTGCAGTACTAGCAACGTTGCAGTCTGCTTCTGCACCTTATTAAGAAAGCACTTACGAAAGGCCTTTTATTACCTTGCTCTACTTAATGGCACATTGAAGGTCCCTCCCCACCTCTATTCTTTTCCAAGGCTATTCTTGCTAAAGTGTCTTTAAAGAATAGAGGAAAGGAAAGGAAGTTAAAACTTCCCATGTGGATTTCATACGTTTTAAGACTGCTTTTCTCATGTTTGTTTCTAATCTGCTATGCTTGAATGCCGCGTGGTACAATAGGAAAAAAAAAGAAACCTATTACAGAGATATTATGCAAATTCCCAGATTTAAAAAAGAAGAAGAAAAATACTCTAATTCTAACCAGAGCAAGCTTTTTTATTTTTTATACAGGGGAATATTTTATTCAAAGTAAAATTCTAAAGTGAATATAATTTTTTTTAATCTTTTCTACAGCAAATTTATAATTTTAAGATTCAGTCCTTGGTTATCAGCAGTTATTACATCCTTGTGGCACATTTTTTTTTTTTTAATTTTGTAAAGGTGAAATAGCTTTTATGAGCTCATGTAGCAATCAGATTATCCTGTGGATTGATAATAAATATGGTATATAGTTAAATTTTTAATAATCCTCTTGTTTGCCTCTCTTTTTGTAATCTTGCAGAAGCCCCAGATGGCATGGCTTTGATAGGTGACTGTGCCCTCTCAGAGCGAGCCATTAGCGTGAGCCGCCTTTGCAGTTTCTAGCAGGATGGGCAGCACTGTGCTGGAGACAGCTCGAGGCGGAAAGAGGAACCAGAGTTTGAAGGCGGCATACTTGAGTTCGGCCTCAGGTGCAGAGGTTGGGAGCTGGGGCACCTCTTCTGCTGTTACTCCGTGGCTGGGCTGTGGGCAGGTCACCTCATGGAAGGGATCTCGTGAAAGTCCGTCCCCCGCCCAACGCAGGCTCAGCTGGGCTTGCCCCGTTCCTGGTAGATCTCGGTTTAGCTTGCTCGCAGTTTCCTTGTCTGGAAAAATCTCTTTTTGCAGAGTTTCAAGCAATAACTCCTTATTAGTGGAATGAATCAGAAGTCAAATACTCATTCCCCAAGGCTTTCAACATCTACCATGTGATGGCAAGTTCTCATTCCTCTGGGTCGTTGAGGGAAGCTGCGGAGTATCTAATTAAGGGCACGCGGTGGCTTGCAGGGTTGCATGGTGATGGTGGATGACGAGCCATGCCGTTGACTCTCTGAAGTGCGGTCACTGGCACGGGTGGACATTGAGAACACTTACCCTCTTGCAGTTTTTCAAGCTGTTGGAAGCTGAAGGGGTCGATTCAGGTACGTAAAATGCATGGGCACAGAGTGCCCTGCAGGTGTGATTTCTGGTACCAACCTGGCAGGTGGCTGAGCCGAGTCCTGTGTATCTTGGGCTGATGAGCAATAACACGCACAAAAACGGCTCTATCACAAGGAGGTGTGCTAACTGGCTGTTGAAAAGCGAAAGCAGGCAGTAGGGTTTTGCTGTGTTCTTAACCAGATGCCACAATTCCGAATTTCATCGCAATTCAGTGTGAAATTTGCAATTTTCTCTTGCCGATCCACCGCCTGGTGGCCCGGGAAGGCAAGGTTAGAGCTTCGCTTAGGGTTGGGAGGAGGAGGAGGAATCCCAGAGCAGTAGTTAACGCTTGTAATGGTTGAAATCATCGTATGTAGACTTTCCGGGCTCCGTCCCTTGCATTTGGTTGCACGCTTACCCTTCCAGTGGCCCTCTGGGTGCGGAGGCCACAAGGCTTGGCCTTCCTCAAGGAGTTTGTGTCTACGCACGCATGTGTGCGCAGGGGTGTTGCAGTGAGTCTCCAGCATCCCAAGTCCTTTGCCAGCAGGGCTCTGAGCCTCGTGGCAGGTTTCCTCCTCTTGGTTTTGGGGCTCGCTTAGGATTATTTTTGTATTTTCTTAACACAGTCTGCTTTGGTTTTTGGAAGTTTTTCCAAACTTCCCAGAGAAAGTTTGGAAGTTGCTCTGTAGCATCTCGTAGCCCCTTCTAAGATGACGGGCTCTTGTTAGGGAGGGACCTCAAAGGGTCACAGAAGAGCCAGGGCTGGAAGGGACCCGCACTGGCCAACCTTCTGTTGAAAGCAGGATCTTAGAGTAGGTTGTCCAGGGCCCTGTCAAACCAAGTCTTGAAGATTTCCAGCAAGGAGATTGTCTCCTAGGCTTCATGAATCCCTTTCTCCAGCCTTCCTTCATGTGACAAGTTCCCCGGCCTGCGGCTGGCCCTCGGAGCAGTAGTGGGGCTGGGGCTGGGAGCTGCAGGGGGACTGTGACGGGAAAGGGGCTGGCCGGGGAGGCTCGGGGCCGGGAGAAGTCATCTCCTGATGCATTTTTGTTGTGAGGAATGAAAAGTTGAGACAGGGAGAAAAGGAAGTCCAGAGCTGCAGCTGTGCTGGGGCTGGGAAAGGGCTGCCAGGCTGAGCGCGGGGCTGATGCCCGACCCCCCGCTTGGCAAGGCACGTTTTTGGGAAGGAAGGGCTGCAGTGCCGGGGTTGTGGCTGAGCCCAGCGCCCCGAGGGAAGGAGAAAGCCCGGTCGCATGGGGCTGGAAAGCGCTGCACAACGTAAACTAAGCGCTAGCGCTCGTCTGCTCCTTCGAGGAGTATTTAGTCTGTGGACAGAGAGAGGCTCTTGTGTCTGGCTCAGCCTGGGTTTAGTGTTAAGGCTGAGAGAAAGCCCGGAGGTAGGTAGGGTTGTGTGGGGGCTGGAAAGCATCTCTTCCAAAGTAAACAGCGCTGACTCAAGGCTTTTGCTTTTCTGAAAGCAGCGCTGCTGTTTACCTCTGCCACGGCCTGCTCTTTCTTCGCCATTAATTGCTGGCACGTCTCCACAGGTCTCCAGGCAAGCGGCCGTGTCCCGTGCACCGTGTACTGCGAGGGCGGTGGGCTTTTCTCGTCCATAGCAGCGGTTTGAGCTCCCTACCCCCCACCCACGGCACTGAGGAAGCATCTTGGAGGCCTTGTACCTTCCTGCAAAGCCCCTTTCTATGTCTGACCTTCGTGCACACATGCTCCCGGACATCAGTCCTGCATGTCCATCTGAGAGAGGGAACATTGGCCCTTTATGGCAAAACTTTTTGGCTTGCTCAGTCTCCGAGGCTCACTCAGGTGCCTGCATGGAGCCTGGCCCCCAACAGGGCTGCCAAAGAGTGAGGACTGAGCTGCCTTTTAGAATCATGGAATAGTTTGGGTTGGAAGGGACCCTTAAAGGTCATCTAGTCCAACCCTCCCACAGTGAGCAGGGACATCTTCAACTGGACCAGGCTGCTCAGAGCCCCATCCAACCTGGCCTGGAATGTTCCCAGGAATGGGGCATCGACCACCTCTCTGGGCAACCTGAGCCAGCGTTTCACCACCCTCACTGTAAAGAATTTCTTCATTATATCCGGTCTAAATCTGTCCTTTTTCAGTTTAAACCCATTACCCCTTGTCCTATCGCAGCAGACCCTGCTAAAAAGTCCCTCTCCAGCTTTCTTTTAGGCTCCTTCAGGTACTGGAAGGTCGCAATAAAGTCCCCCTGAAGCCTTCTCTTCTCCAGGCTGAACAGCCCCAACTCTCCCAGCCTTTCCTCACAGAAGAGGTGCTCCAGCCCTCTGATCATTGCTGTGGCCTCCTCTGGCCCTGCTCCAACAGGTCCCTGTCTCCCCCATGCTGAGGGCTCCAGAGCTGGATGCAGGACTCGTGGAGGGGGTACCTTGTCTGTGGGTGCTGTGTGACTTTGGGTGAGAGCCTGCCTGCAGCAAGCCCCGCTGGTCACTGGGGTGAGGAGATGGTTGCCCAAGGACTGCCCGAGTGTTTCTAGCATGTAGATGTTTGTCTGCAAAGTAAACCGTCACTTGCCAGGAGAAGGATTTGCTACTCTTTGCATCAGCCATCTGAACTTAAGAGTAGCTGATGGGGAAAGGCAGGCACCTCCAGTTCAACCCATGCGTTAACGTTTGTGCAGCTAAAGCAGGTTACAAGGTCACATCTCGCCTCTCGTCGTTCCACGTGAGTCAGTGCCATCGGCGTGCTGGTGGCCAGGTAACTCAGCTCACTCTCCCCTTGCTCCCGCGAGGAGGGCAGCTGAGCTGCAAAACCACTAACCCTGCTCCGGTAGCTGCGCAGTAGGAGACACACACACACACGTATCTCTGGGAACGGCGTGCATACCTGGTAAATTCCCCTCT
>Ga0065711_1045875_pt1 | contig 13216 bp, 8 predicted proteins | sample Hoacrofraction12_FD_59098 | JGI IMG/M metagenome (GOLD analysis project Ga0065711, IMG submission 59098) | Hoatzin crop microbial communities from Cojedes, Venezuela - Epithelial fraction 12 v2 (version 2) | ecosystem: Host-associated > Birds > Digestive system > Esophagus > Crop | place...
ATAAGACTTCTCAGACTCTCAAGTGCTTTGCAAACGGAATCCATGTCAGATGAGGAAACGGACGCAAAAAGCACTGAATGCCATTCCCTGGGCCACCGAGTTCCCCTGTTTCAGCTCTAGCCACTAGGTCCCTGTGTTTAAGCAGGGAAGGAGGACTTCTGCAAGACCATGAGGGACCTGGTGCTCTTTCAGGTGTGCTTTCAGCTGCCCTGAATAGTCCTAGCCTGTGCTCAGTACGTGGAACTGGGAAATGACTGGGACACCTCTGGTGCTGGGTATAAGGGCATAGAAATGTTACAGGAACACTCAAATGTTTAATTATATTTAGCATCTTATCCCTGACTACTCTTATCCAAAGAACATTATTCGCACTGTTCTATGGATGAGAAATAGCAGCTTTCTCTCCTCCAGCAGGGCTAGTGATGGAGGGACAGTCTGCAGTGGGAAGAGGCTTGTGCTCGCTCCCCACACCCCAGGCAAGCGGCCGTCCTCTCTCCAGCCCGTCCTGCCTGACATTGTAAGCAAACCCATACACAGCAGCCTGCAGAAGAGCTCTCAGCAGCTATAGAACAGGCATCGCTATCTGTCCCTTAAAGAAGTAATAGGAAGCTAATTAGAATAGCAAGTAAAGTGTACAAAAGGGGAGGAAGAAAAAAGAAAGGAGTGAAAATAGAGTTTCGTTTGACCATACAAATAGACAAAGAGGTAAAACTTGGATAGCAGCAGAGGGGTTTGAAACAGCTTTTGGTGCATTCAATCTATTGCCTCTTCACTCCTGGTGGAAACGATCGCATATATCAACTTACAGTGTTTATTGTTCTAAATAAAGGCCTACACCGATAGGGCTCTCGCGCTGACTTCTTACTCTATTGTATTGGCTTCTCGCTAACACTTATCAGCTGAAACAACATCATAACAGCACACAGTCCAGAAGAGTGTATTTCATGATGCCACTAGAAGACTAGGGGGGGAAATACACTTTTATTTCTTGTAAAAAAAGCTAGAAAGAAGATGATAGTACGATAGTACAAAAGCCTCTAATAATTGGACTGGAGGTAGATACTGAAACCAAATGGTTTTGCAAAGGCTACAAGTTAATGAGTTTGGGACTTCTCTAGTTACAGCAAGTGGAGTCCTTCTGGGACATGCAAAAGACAAAAGACATGGGAAGGATGAAAGACCTACTTCTCCATGTTTTCCTTACAGTTTTGCAGGTGTATGCCCTGTGAGCATGGGTGCGTGACTGCCTGAGCACAGGAGATGGTCTGCATCATGGTGTATGTGATACCATGAGGCCTGAGGAAAAACAGTTGGCAAACTGAGCTCTCAGATCTTGCGAGGGCAATTAACCAAGTGGAGAAGTGTATGATGAAGCACAGAAAAAGCACATAATGGTTATTTGCACATTTCTTCCATGTGGCTTCCAGGATCTGCTACAATTGTGTAGCCTACAAACAAACTCAACGCATAAACACCTCTTCTTAAGATGGAGTAGTTGCAGCCTAGCTGAGTTTCATTAATGCTAACCAGTAAACAAAAGCAATTAGTCAAAAGCCACAAATACATATATCCAGTAAATCAGTAAGCTTGTGCTTAATTTAAAAGATGTGGCTAGTCTCTCATATGATAAAGCACTTTCTTGGATCAGGGTCAAGATATCCTTCTGAGGTAACAATGAGATACCCTATAAACCTGCAGAAGGGAAGGGATCTACAGAATAAAGTGGATTTACCCTCAAAGTGCCCTAAGGATCAGGATGCCTATGACTAAGAGAACATTCCCTGTCACCCCTCCTTTCAGACTTAAAACCATGCAGCTTGCTCATATTAAAATAAATGGTGTGGTCAGATGAGAAAAGCAGCTATCTGAGAGCCTCAATATACATCCCACATTACCAGCAGCAGCGAGAGCAAAGGGTGAGTTTAGAAAATTTGAAATGTGAATTTTGTTCAGTTTGCAGTAAAAAGAGATGTGCTACTGATTCTTCCTAGATTCCTTTCTCTTCCAAATGCTTCCCAATTATACATAATATTTGTCATTTACATATAATTTTCCCATTAAGTACCACAAGTGTTTTACTGTGGGCTCTGGAAACTGACCCTAAAGGAATTACTTGACATTTTTTCCTTAAATGAAATGAAACAAATTTTCTTTCCTGAAATGAAACATAGGTTTCAGATGGATTCTAATCTTCCATAAACAAATCTAAGCTGATTTAATTTCTCTTGAATAAGACAATGCAAACTCCATTTCTGGTTTAACTGTAATCAGCGTTAATAAAAAAAATAAGAAGGCAGAACTGGAACGGGTCTCTGGGTCACTGATCCGAGTCCTTTGCCACCGACTTCGGTGTTGTGTTTTCCATTTCATTAACTCATCAGGCTCTGACAACTGCAATGTCTTAGATAGACTTGATGACTTGCACCCCCAAATGAAAGTCACTTCCTCAAGGAGGTTCCAAGACAATGCAGGATAAAACCCAAGCATCCTGAGTCTCAGCCACTTGCTCTGTTTAATATCAAAAACGCAAGATGTCCAAAATAATGTTGAAAGTGGATCGTGCTTGTAGCCTGTACAGGGGAAGAAAACTGTATTTTCTTTTTCCAGTTCACTGGAATTCGAATGAGAGAACAGTGACCAAGATAAAAGTTCAGCAAAGACAAATAAAGCAAGAACTCCACCTCTTCCTCAAAAGATGTGAAAATAAAGTTAACTGGAGAGGGCTTTGCTTTGCTTTTGCTTTCTCTACAACACAGAGAATGTTAATGAATTACACTGTTAACTGGGACATAATCTTGTCTGTGAGGGATCAGGGGAAATTTAGATGTGAGACTATCTCAGATAATAAGAGGCAACTGGGAGTTTTGGAAGAGCTGAGAAATTGGCATGTGGAAACAATAATTATAGATTTTACAGTATTTACCGAGAAATGCTATGGAAGAAACCTCTTTGGTTTTAACTGTGAATCCTGGTAGAAGGGGAATTAGGATACCTGGTGTTAAAATCTCCTCAAATCCCTCAAAGCTTTAGTGAAAATCTAATGTTTTGGCTGGTACACTGGAGTTTGCTTAGCTGATACAAATCATATTTCCAGGAAAATTTGTACATTACTCTTCCAGATGTCAGCCAGATGACACAAGGATATTTTGGCTTGGAAGCTTCTTTTCTTCTTTTCTGTTTTGCTTAAGAAGAAAAGAATTGCTTGTGTGCTGTTTACAAAGATTTCAGCATGATGTCTACTGTTTTAGCCACTAACACAAACAACCTTGACAATCAGAATGTATTTTTTTCATCCTTCTTCATCCAGACAAGTAAGCAGTCATCAGTTACAATCCCACACATGAAATACAAATTTAGCACTACGGAAATGAAAACTAAAGCAATTTGTACCTTTACTATTCCAAGGGGATTAATTCTTGCTCTGTTTACTATGAAATATTTCCTCTCTTGAAGTCAAAGTTATATCAATGTCACCAACCTTAAGTTCAATCATAGTAAGAAGATTATATCCTGGCATTCCTGGCATCATCTCCTCACTACTGATCTTGCTAGCTAACATGCGTTTTCAAACAACGCTCAAGCATTTGCTTCCTTAGGCTGCAGTCAAGCTTGATTTATTTGAGTTGATGACATCAAATTTAACAGCAAGAAATGCATTTTAGAAAACCTGTTTTTTAATTGATGTCCAGTAAACAAAATAGTTTAAAATGTTTCTTTACCCACTATGTAATGTTTCTTAATAATAGCTCTGTCATGACACTAACAGACAAAAAAGCTGAAATGCAAAAGCATACGAATGTCTGTAGGAGCATAGGTTTCTGTGCACCTCATTATGAACAGCTTGAAAAACAGAAAGACATTTCTGATTGGAAAATCCTATTTCACTTCCAGTTCTTACCCTTCTCTTGCCACAGAAACAATCAGAATATTAATATGGGTGTTCGTTCTTCTACTGCACTCATCTGTCATTTTCCATATTTATATAGTTACTGGTCCCCAATAACACAGCATTTCACACACAGGTATGAACATGCATGCCTATGTGCACTTATGCACACTGATCGTGGGGCGTTATAAATTGGCAGGGTAAGCGGAGGAGGGGAGCTCTGTGTCATGCTGGCTCTCGCAGGAAGACACACTGTGTAAAATGTAATAGAAACATTACAAATGGCACACCCCAGTCCCAAACACACCCAAAAGGACTCTGTATTTTCACTGCTGGAGCACATGTTTGAGCATACAGGGACAGCAATACCAAGCGTCTCCACAATTCCCTTGTCCAAGATCAGAAACGTTACCATCCTGCTGTCTGGCCCCTGTGTCTGAATACACCTCTGCAGCTCCAAGCCAACTCCAACATGGTGGATGATGCCACTCCAGATTTATGCTCGTTTAAATGGAGGAGGCTTTGTCTGGAGAGGTGCCTGTGCCACGTGGGGCTCCTGCACCCTCTCTCCCACAAACCTCGGCAACGCTATTCCACCACTTTCCTCCTTCTCTTCTAAAACTCCCTGTCTAGTGATGATTGACAACATAGGTGGCTAGCGCCAGTTCTGCTCATCGGTGTTGCTCCTTATTTCCCTTCATCCCGCTGGTCTGTCCCATCTATTGCCCCTGGTCTTCCTCTCACACTGCTTGCAACAGGGACCACCTCTGCGCTGGTCTGGCCCAGACCAAACGTAGTGGGGTTCTGAAACATCAGTAGGCTGCCTGGGCACTAAGGGCCATGCTCATCCTACTTTATTTTAGGCAGTAATGGAGATGCCTAATTTGGGAATGCGTCCACACTGCAATGGTTCTACCCCCACTGAGGTGAAAAGGGCATTTTGTCAAGATGGTTAAGCCTCCCTAATGTCTGGACGGGTTTCAAAGTGCTTATCTTGCTCCGTGGTCTCGAGAAGAAGCCTAGAGCGACTATGTCTCACAGAGCATCATAAATTAGGTGGGATACTCTGAGGCTTAAGTAACGAGTATAAAAACCTCCATGTACAGTATGATAAATCCACAATAACTACCCTCCCTGTGCAGGGCTCTGTTACAATAGCACTGCAACCCTAATTCTGTGTGATGGGCTGGTGTGGAACTATCATCCTCATTTTCCTTGAACATGAGGCCAGAATTTGAATCCAAATCCTGATGGGCTTTTCCATACAGATTGGTGTGTTTAGGTGGGCAAGTCAGAACCCCTGCATTAGTGCCCAGGATGTTTGGCTGAACCTGATGTCTCTATTTTTGAGCATATGGTTTATTGAATTGTAATACTTTTCAAGATAATTCTGACTGCCCTATTCTGAAGGATTTGTATTCTCGAGTAGAACATGCACAAGAATAAAGATTTTGATTGCAGCTTTAATATCAAAGTAATACGTTTCAATTGACTAAGCAGGCCACTAACAATTCAGATAAAGGGATGCAATATAACAATTAATGAGCTATACACAAATTCCTCATTGTTCATTAACCCTTCAGAGGCTGCATATCTGCATAAAACCTATGTTTTCCCGTCATTTTGCCAGCTCTCTAAAATATGGCAGGGTTCTCAAAATATGCTGCTAAGAGGTTGTTTTAATGTATGGTAAGTGATATGCATACACATTACGAAATAATATGTACAAAGCGCCGGTAATGGTCCTAACAGAGGTAATGGAATTTACTGTAATTTCTACAGGGCGAAATTTTAGTTAATATCCATTATAAAATCAGCTATCTCAAGCAGAGCTGGGTTTGCAAGATCAGTCAGCCTGGGGCAAAACTCTACTTGAAAGAGCAGCAGGATAGCAAAGCTTTCAGGGAATGGGTTACCCACTCCCTTATGCTCGACTTCAGCCCCAGCAAAAACGAAAACAACCCAAGGCCTACTCTGTTTGTGCATGCATTATTTTTCTTTGGCAGCATGGTAAACTCCTCATGCTATTGTCACTCACGTTGCAGCATCTGGTATGCTTGGAGAGGTCCAGATCTAGCAGTCACGTGATTTCATGAGAACCATCGCTTTCCTCATGTAGTTTTTCAACCTTGTGGGTTGTGGCAAAAAGGCTGGAATCACGAACCCTGAAATGCGCAAAGAAATTTTTATCATAAAAATACAAATTCTTTCTTCCCTTTTGTTCTCCTGACTCTGCCAAGCTTTCTTCATGAGGTCCTTGGGGTGGGAGCATTAGAGTGGGTTCTCCCTTTGGATGTTGTCGTTCTTCCTATTCTTTTGGCTCTGTTTGTATATTTGCTTGACTATTTGTCAGAGCTTTTTAGGTTGGAAGAGGCAGATATACGCAGATGTGTATTAGCTGGAGTAAATAAGAACATTTCTACTGATGACAGGAGAAATATAGCACAGTAGGTTGTATTTCCCTTTTTAACAACTCAGAACTCTTCTTCACTGAATTTGACATTCAGATGACCTACGTACAAATGACACAAAATTATCATTCCTGTTTTACAAAAGGGGAGCAGAGATATGAGGGAAATTAAAGTGGTTTTCCCACGGACACACCGCGAGTCTTTACCCAAGCCAGAACTCAAGTGAAGGGCTCCTGGAGGCCATCCCAGCATCCCATCCTCCTGGCAACTGAAGACACTAAAAGGCCATAAATGTGTATGACACAACTGAGTGAATCACGCCCATAATTCATTCACTTGAGCTTTGTTTTCATTCATAAACTCATCAAAGATCATAGCCCCTGAAGTGAGTTATAGTCCCGTGTTGACTGAAAAGCTGTTTGTTAATCTCAAACAGACCTTTGCCTTTATGGCCATGCAGTGGGTGCAGTTAATATATTTTCATTTACCTTTTTATTGTTAGCTCAGATATTAATGATGTCAGCTGTATTCCTAGCTCTGCAAATACAGAATACCTGTACAGACCAGTATCCCACCTGCATGTAAATGGATTACCTTTTCCACAGTGTTTGTGCAAACGTAATTCCAAACCTATGCAAGCCAGTAGTTAGAGGCCCATCAGATTAAATGGATTTTGGATCAAGTCCACTTCTGCTAGTCCTAAAACACCCACCTATGTATTGACTAGACCATTGTTACTTGATATTCACAAATAGGTGTAAAATTACCTCCTTTAGCTCTTCATCATCTCAGCCAAAGCAAGTTGTGTGTGGAGGAGTCTGGAGGGCAGGGGTTGGTGTTCTCTTCCCTGTGGAGTAGCACAGGCCAAGAAGATATGCTCTGTGGCTGTGGCTTCCTCACAGCTCACGGACGGGGAAACAACCTTTTCGCAAAGGAAAGGTTCAGCCCAGGCAAATTTTTGTAAGTTTTCCCCAGACAAAGTTCACAAAGGACCAGACTCCCTTGCTCCGAGTAGCACTTTGTGACCAGTCTCTGCTATAGTAAAGGTACAAAATATATCCTTCAAAATAAGTACTGTCTCATAAAATATAAAATGCTCAGCATCTTGGTTTGAAAGCATTTCAGCTTGCTTTTGAAGGAAATTAATTTTGTAAGACTGCATTATCACAAAAGATTGTGACTATGCAGATTCCTGTGGCTTTCTGATACGTATGCATGGTAGCTATTTTAGTTATTTCATATAACATTTGTATGTATGGCACATATTTCATTGTTTCTGAGGCTCACCTGTACCATGAAATTATAAATTTATATTTCAAAATGTTTGTACATGACTAAAAAAATTCAAGGTGGACAGTAACGATATTCAAGGTGGGCACAGGCACAAGCAAATAGAAAAGAAGACAGACAAAAAATAACCCATCATTTTAGAGCTGGGGTTCTTGACTACTTCGGAAAAAGGATTTCAGAAAAAAACCTACTCTGCATTTTTTTCCCCTGGTGCATCAAAGTTAAAAATTAAATCAATACCATCTTAGTATTAGACAGTGGTGACAGCATGTGGACATCAGTGCTGTAATTAAAAAGCCATTCAGCTCAGTTGGTAAAATGTAATTTTAGCTGTAGTCACTGGCTGTTTCCAAGCAATCTATTTACCCCAAAATGTCCTCAGGCATGGACTGAAGACTGTGAAATGATCGAGTTTTAGTTATACTCATACATAACAAATTTCAATTATAATTCCTCCTGTAAAAAATGTTACAATAATATTACACTGGAGTCCCTGCGCTAACTGGTACCAGGGACAGAGGAGCAGAATGAAACTTTCTCTGCTTTACAGCTACCATTAGTGTGATTTCACATGGGACTTCTTCCCTGAGCCTGCAGAGGGTCTAACACCAGCTGCTGTCCAAGGCACCATCCTGTGCCACCCCAGTCCGTGGTCCTCACCAGACAGCATCCTGGAGAATGAAGCTGTGAGATTTCCCCCCACTCCGACAGGGACTGTTAGAAGAATGTCCCTCATCGCTTTAAAGACTGGCAGAGCTCTGGCTTTAGATACTTCTCACAGAAAAAGCTTAGGGCCACTCATTAAAGTAGCAGCTAAATTAATGGTAAGCAAAGTTAAGTAAACTGCACATAACATTTAACATTCTAAGCTAAAACTATCAACCAATTAAATAAAATAGCATGGCTGAATTAATTATTAAACTTATTTACAGTTAAGAAAATTGAGGTAGAAAATCTAAAGGCCAGTTTTGAGGGTAGTACCTCAGGACTGTTCTACAATTGGCATCTCTTTTGGATTAATCTACTTCCTTCTAAAATGCTGTGTGCCCACAAGCAATGTTGTTGCAGTTGTAAATCATCTGATATTCTACTGCACATTATGAAACCCATGGAGATGGACCTGCCCTCAGCGCCGCAGGGTGCCTGCATCCCCATCTGTATCCCCATTCCCCTGCGCTGACTGCACATCTGCCTGCTCCTCCCGCTGCTTGGCCGGCTCCCGGGGTCGTTCCTTCCCTTCCCCTGTATTGTCCTGCCATGGACTTCTCCTGGCGGGAGCCACCTTTCTGGTTAAAAGCCCCTAGGCCGCCCTTCTTCTGTTCACTCAGCAGTCAAATTCACCATGTCCCAGACCCCCTTGCTCTGCTTGGTGGATAGGATACCCTCCCCCTCAATCACAGCAAAACCAGTTACCCCAACACAGGAAAGTGAGTGGGTACAGACTTTTGGACTGGTTTATAAGCATCTTCCATAGGCTAACAAGACTTCCACCAGTCCTCAGAAACTCTGTTGCTGTGTTAGGTAGGCAGCCGCTCTAGCAACCAAGGGTTTCACCACTTGCCCCCACGCATCCCGGAGGGGCTGGACACGATGCAGGCCAAGAGACTGGCTTTGAAAGCCACAACTTATTGGTCTGATGAATCTAGAAGCTGGAAGAGGATAGAAGATCCAGCAGGTCCCCAAGCCACAACTTGGACAGGTTGGCACAGGAAATGTAAGTGCAGTAGTAAAAGCAATGATGTCTGGTAAATATGGAATACAAGTTTCTTTCTTTCAGGAAGGGCAGAATTAAAAGTAGGAGCAATGAGGTAATATATTCATTTAATTCTGTGCTAGACCTTACAGTGAAGAGAGGAGATGTTCAGATTAAAAGACAAATCACACTGAAATACGCAGTGCAAATGCATAAGCAACTTGGCATTCCCTACTTGGCATTTCCAGACTCTTTTCAGTGGTGCTCAGTGACAGGACGAGGGGCAATGGGCACAAACATAGGAAGTTCCGTCTGAACATAAGGAAGAACTTCCTCACTCTGAGGGAGACGGAGTACTGGAACAGGCTGCCCAGGGAGGTTGTGGAGTCTCCTTCTCTGGAGATATTCAAGACCCGCCTGGATGCGGTCCTATGCAGCCTGCTGTAGGTGACCCTGCTTCGGCAGGAGGGTTGGACTAGATGACCCACAGAGGTCCCTTCCAACCCCTAACATTCTGTGATTCTGTGATACTCTCTACTCTTGTGGTAGCTATTATTCTCCCACCTCTGCCCGGTGAGCCTGGCACTATCAAAAGTAGTGGTGGGCAGCAAGGAACACCTTATGTGTTACAAGGCAGATAGCTTGAAGGACAGCCACTTTGACTGTAGTGTCAGGTAAAAATTTAGAACCACTTTCCTGATTCTCAGTTTCACCAGTGCCCTCAGCCTCAAGCTGATACATGGTACAGTGAGCTGAATGGGCCAGGTCTCACAGCACAGAGCTTTCCAGGGAGGTTTTAAGGCCCTTCCCTTTGGGCTGCTGTGTGATGCAGGTTATTGTACGCTGCAACATATGCTGGTCTGTGCTTGTTAAAAAGTGAGGACGTAAGAGAGTGTGCCCCAATCTGGCATGCAGCTGACTCCTGTTTCCGCAGCAGAGAGGGGGCACCACGCAAGCAGCAGCAAAGTGAATTTTCAGTTTCTCACTGCCTCCCTCTGCAGAACCCTTCCCTCCTTTGGGGGAGATGCTGCATTGTAGCATCCTCCAAAGGAAGGTCAGCTTGCAGAAATGCACACACAATTACTGGCCTGTCTCTGCTGCTTCCCTTTAGCTAGCCAAGTCACTAACAACCTTATTGCACCTGGCAATTTTTTTCCATCCTCAGAAGTTGCCATGCCTGCTTTGTTCCCTTTCATGTATGTTTCTTTCTCATGCAGCTCAGAGGACCTACCAAAATGGGGGATCTTTTGACATCGCTGTCAGGGTTTGCCATGACCAAACTCACCTAAACCTGAGAAGAAGCCTTCCCACATGTACAAAAAAAGTCACAACTTTACCATTGTCTGCATGGCCACTTTAAAATTTAGGGGCAAAGCTGCCTGGATTTTAGTGCAGCTGCTGACACAAAGCAGCGACCATGGACTGGGGTGCTCCCAGTCTCTGGTGTGCATCAGAGGGAAAATGAACCCAGAAAGGAGAGGACGTGTTCAGACAGCTCTCATGCTCATCCCAAGGGAAGGGTGAAGTGGTGGAGGAACACAATGATGTATTCTGAAGCACAGTAAATGGGAGAGAAAAGGAAAGAGAAGGGTTAGAGAGGGCTCGTAAGGGTGACTGAGAGGCAAACAGACCACCCCGGTGGCTTCTGGGGGGAGGGCACAAAGCCTCCTTCAGCCTTGGGGTGTGATGTAGTGTCCAGCCTGTCACACTGCCATATTTTGGGGCACACATCTCACTCTTTTCCTGCAACTAGGCAGCAAGGAGAAGGGGATGCTGGGGATCTTGGGATGCTCCAAATGGACACAAGCCCTTTTGATGTCCTCTGAGCAGAGAACACCCATTAGCTTCCCACATGCATTTCTTCACGTGGTCCTGAAGGCACAAACTTCTCTGCACATAATTTATTTTTACATTTTTAAAAGATTCTAACCTACTGTATTGGCATACAGTGCTCACTATTTCTCCCCGCTGTCAATAGTTAAAACAACATTAATTGACATTGGCTTTATATTCATGGTATGCTTCTTGAGCAATTCATTAAAATGGCCAGGCTCACTGCCATAAAATCCAAATACGGACTAAAGCAGATCTCATATACAGCCTTGCAGGAGCCCCGTGTGATGCACAGGAAGAGATCCTCACTACTAAATGACCAGTACCTTACTCATTAACCACATGTGCCTATTTATTCAAAATTCAGAGCAAAATGTGTTCCTCGCTCTTTGCTAGAAGCCCTCTTCATTGCTGTGTACAACATTCAGCTGAACAAGCTGTCAAGTGGGAAAAGGAGTAGGAGGTGACCAGCTTTCCCTTCATCCTTTCAACTAGCGTGCAAACCAGCACACAGTAACTATCAGGGGGAGCACATATTTTTTAGTAGCCTGCAGGCTAAACACTCCTCCTCCATCTACCTGTCTATCTTCCTCACGCACGTCGCACTGTCACTCTGAAAGTGCTCAGAATATGCAGAAAGAGCTCCCAGGAAAGCTGGGGGAGCAGAACTCCACCTGGTTCTTCCAGAATAGTTAGGTGAATACCAGTACTTCCTTTGCCCATTGATACAGGCAAAATGGTCCTTCTATCAGTGCAGCAGATAAAGCAACATTTCTTAAGACTGAAACTTCCCAAGGTATCAAATACCTAAACTGCAGGTTGCTGATATTCAGGAGAGTGTAACAGAGCTTTTATTCTGTTTTTATACTGCTCCCTAGATATCTGCTTCTGGCCATTGTTGGACATGGGCTACTCAATGAGGTGGCTCTTTGGTCTGGCTGGATGCTAGGTGTTTTCCTAATATCTTCAGTGATTTCCAGACTCCTGAATTACCTCAGTATTGTTGAGTCTTCTACGATGAGCCTTGCAACGTGATGAAGATATACCCTAACCTGCTCACAGAGTCTAAAGTCTGGTGCCTAGGACACAGATTATATATATTAATAACCTCAGTACACCTTGGCTACATCTATATGGGTGAATTAAACACACCCAGGACTGTTTTTTGGCCAACTGGCCTGGAACAGCTTGAGTTAATATATACATACACAGACTGCCTAATGGGAATGGTCTCTGGACTGACCTAACTTCTGCAGCATGTCCAGAAACTGCTTGGGAGAGTGCTAGTTGGCCTGGGCCAAAACTGTGACAAGGACCCTTCTAGCAATTTAATGGTTCAGACAATCAAGTTTCAGTGCCAGAAGATTTTCATCTAAGTTGTTTAATTTACTTGGGTAGCATTAGCCTTTGGGAATCCAAGAGTCTAAGCTCATTGATAGCCTTCTATATATCACCCACTCTTATTAGCAAGAGTAATTGCACTTTCTTGATAGCAGCACGTACCTCCATTACAACAGCTTTGAAATGGTCTGCTCCGAAGCAGCAGTCAGGAGTGGCAAGCTTCCAGGTAGTCTGGCTAAGCACCTGCCTGTGCTAAGGGCTGCTGTGCCGTTTCTGTTCCAGGATGACGTTATCCACATCTCTATCAAAGTGGGCATGAGTTTCCCCATGTCCTGAGTCTACTGCCAGTCACTCTAGGTCTGAAGCGCTATTGTCCCACAGTCCCTGCCAGCTGGACAGGCCTAAAAGCAACAAATGAAATTGTTCATAGAAAGAAATAGGTCAGCAGCCTTCACAGCTCTAGCCTCTTCCTCCTTAATACTTTGGTTCAGATCATGGGCATCCGTATGTTTGCAGTGACCTGTTTATGGCTGGCACCCCAGTGATGTTTCCTCCAGGGTGCTTGATCCTGCCTTGGAAGTGGAACTGGCTGCAGAGACCAGAGGGATGCTGGTATGAACTGGGACAGCTATGGAAGCTGGATTGTTTCACACTATCACAGAATCACAGAATCACAGAATAGTAGGGGTTGGAAGGGACCTCTGTGGGTCATCTAGTCCAACCCCCCTGCCGAAGCAGGGTCACCTACAGTAGGCTGCACAG
>Ga0065711_1045880_pt1 | contig 13215 bp, 5 predicted proteins | sample Hoacrofraction12_FD_59098 | JGI IMG/M metagenome (GOLD analysis project Ga0065711, IMG submission 59098) | Hoatzin crop microbial communities from Cojedes, Venezuela - Epithelial fraction 12 v2 (version 2) | ecosystem: Host-associated > Birds > Digestive system > Esophagus > Crop | place...
CTAAATATCTGAAGGGTGGGTGTCAGGAGGATGGGGCCAAACTCTTTTCAGTGGTGCTCAGTGACAGGACAAGGGGCAATGGGCACAAACTGAAGCACAGGAATTTCCGTCTGAACATGAGGAAGAATTTCTTCCCTCTGAGGGTGACGGAGCCCGGAAACAGGCTGCCCATGGATGTTGTGGATTCTCCTTCTCTGGAGATATTCAAGACCCGCCTGGACGCAGTCCTCTGCAGCCTGCTGTAGGTGACGCTGCTTTAGCAGGGGGTTTGGACTAGATGACCCACAGAGGTCCCTTCCAAACCCCACCATTCTGTGATTCTGTAATTCTGTGAAGTTGATATCCTAGGGCATCTTTGTAGACACATTTAGACATCTGTCAGTGTATACAGTCTGGAGTTTAATTTCCCTCTATATTTGTTAAAAATGTCTTTTCTGAACATTAAATGGAGAAAATTATTTCTTATTTCTTTATTTTTCAGAAAACCAGAGGTTCAAATAATGTGTGGAAATAAAGTTATAATCTGAGAATTCTATCCTTAATATTTGATGACATGTACATTCATATTCCATATTGGTTCGAGTTTAAGACCAAATGATGTCAGTAAGAGGGCTCATGTAGGTGTAACTTAGAAAGGGAAATAGAATCTTACATTAATATTTAATTTTTATAATCAATGGGGACAAAAAGACAAGAGAGGTAATGAGTGATAGATTTCAGAAGTAAGTTATATTTCTTTTCATATAATTGTTCTTAGTTTATCACAGGGGTACATCATTATGCATGCATAATGATGCGTGACACACAGAAGTGTCAGATTCAATGAGAGTCTTTAAAAATATTTTTCAATTTTTATTTTTTTTTTAATATGGCTAGATACTTCTGCTGTCAGATGAAATTGCAAAATATTATGGCAATACTTCTGATAATTTTAAGTGAATCTATATTGCTGCAGATAATAGTTATACTTGCTACTACAGTGTGGCTTTCAGCATTTCTGTAACAGAAAGTCTCTGCCCTTAAAATACAAGCATTTTTGCTATGCCAGTAAATGTTATAAAACTAGTTGTTATGGGTGAATTCATAAATGAGTTTAGACACACACTGCTAAATGACTCTGTCCCGAGGAAAGGTCCCCAGTCCTCAGGCTAAAAGGTACAGAATACCTGGCATCCACTTTAAAGCAGGCTGGCTACATTAGTAATACTTGACCTTTGTAAGTAGAACTGCCAGCCTGTAATATACGTGTTACATAACAGTTCAAGTGGACTTATTCTGTGGACTCAGTTATGATTTGGATGAAAACCTCAAGAATGGCAGCTTTAAGTCATGCCTTTGCCTCCCAGTCTGTGGCAAATGAATTTGGGAGAAGGTTGAGGCTTCAGGACACAACAACTATTATGATAGTGTTGGAAGACAGTCTTAAAGATTTTGGAAGGTGAAGAATCCTACATCAAATGTAGTTTCACTGATGTTGCCTGTTTAAAGTGGTGCTTGCAGTGATCTGTCTCTAGAAATATCCGCAGTCTTGTTGGACTAGCTAGTTCAGATCAAAAGGCAGCCCAAGAGTTAATTAATAGTTACATAGCACTGTGCTTCTCCCAGTCCTGGCCACCCACTAGATCACATTGCAGTAGCATTAGATTGGCAGAGGTAGTGCTCTGTTTTATGAATTAACCAGTGATATAGACTTGAAATTCTCAAGAATTATTCTACTGAATGCTATTCCCTTCTTTTATTCTATGGATTTTCTGCATGGAAATAGAAGCACAACATTTGCACAGCTGTCACAATCATTCTTGTACTATACAAATATTGCATCAAAAAGTCCTTAAATTGTATTAATATCCATTTTAAAAGGCAATATTTTTTAACCCACTACAGTGTTTTAAAGCCTATTCCAGACGTAAGAAATCTTGAAGTTTGCTGAATATACACTTAAAATACAATTAAACACTGAATCCTGCCTAATTTTTTTGCCAAAACTTCAGTTGCAAAACCCCAGGAATCTGCTGTTGTAACAGAGCTGGCATTTTTCTGTGAGATCACTACTGTCAGTCTTTGAAGGGCAGGTAACAGAAGCTGTAAATTACTTCAGTACTTTGAGATCCTAAATCAAAACGAAAAATAGTCTGGAAGGAAGGTTAAATTGGAGGAAGTAGAGATCAGGATCCACAAGACCCTACAAATGATTAAAGCTTTCTTACACAAAGTACCTTTAGAAAGAAAACAACTACTACAGATAACGATCAACTAGAACATCTTAATTAGATCATCATGGAATTTAATTAGAGTAACTACAGCTATGGAAAGCAATCAGGAAAATCAATTAAGATTAGAAGAAAACAGAAACCTATAAAAAAAACTTAAAAAATAGCTCATGAAATCCATTACAGGGAAGGTTAAGACTAAATTTTTTATTTAATTCAGACAATGACAGTAAACTCAGAACTTTGTGAAAGATGCTGAGTACGAAGCTTGCATTGCTCCACTGAACTGTGTAGTCACATTGTTTCATATCATGTATGCATGTGGCCCTAAATATATTTAGAAAGGAATGTATTTGTAAATATTAAATTTAACCATTTTACCTTAGGTACAAATTAGAACATTTAGAGATGATAAAAAATCACAAGTCTAATCTCTGTAGCACTGACCAAAATTATTTACCTAGAAAAAAATAAATACTCACATGTCAGTTAACTGCATAGCTTGGGTTTTTTCCTAACATGGAACTCCTACTTTTGATTTTCCAGATCACCTTTTTTTTGAAAGATTTTAAAGTATTATCACAAGTAATATTTAGAGGCAAATTATTTATTCATTACTTAGCTTCTCCAGATTTATTCTTAATTTAAATCTGGTTGTTTTATGGTTCTGAAGTTGGTTACACGGAACTAATAGCCCTGGATCAATTACCCAAAGCACATTACAGTGTGCTTTAGTGCATTTAGTATTTTACAGTTCACCTTTCCTAAATAACACGTCCTTAATTCTGCAATGCATTCACTTAGCCGGTCTGCTAGAAACAGAGCTTGTTTACTTTCAAAATAGTTCATCAAGTCTTCAGTACAGCCAGATTGTGGATGTGGATTTTGTTTTAATTTTTATGAATGTTTCATTTTAATATTTTCCTTTGTATTAAGTATTTTTTTTCCGGACCATTTAATAGAAGAGCAAATTGAGAATATGTAATTTAATAGGTACAGGTTTTATTTTTATTTTTTAGTGCTGGTAGAGGATGTAAAAGCAATTCTAGAAGTGGATGAAATGTTAATAAAATGCTTTTAAGTACTGCCGTACATAATTGCTGCACATTATTCTCAGCATTCTGTATTTTCTAACTATGAAAAGGCTCATTGCTGCACCTAATTTCAAAGAAGACTCTATTTTCAGATTTATTTATGACTCCAAAGTTTTAGCGAAGAAATATAATAATTTCAAAGTGAAAAAAGAGTCATCTTAATCTTTGGAACTGATAAACCCAGGGTACTTCCCTACGACTGTCTTGGAATACTTTCAGGCTTTCTGGTCTGGTCTGAGTATATGCCCTGGCCTTGTTCTGACCTTATTGGGGTGAGACATATAGATGCATCAAGATTCCTTCCTCTTTCCCCCTAAGTCTTGAACTGAGCGCAAAGAAAGCTGGAGGCTATGAACCTGGCAAGATTTACCACTGGCTCCAGCTCATCCCTCTACCTAGAGAATCCAGTCTTCTTCTGCAGTTTCCTAAAACTGTGTGTGTGCACTTCCTTATAAAGAATTTCCAAATGTGCAGATATCTTCTGAAAATATTAGTCAGACCTTGAAATTTAGAATATTATTATACATTTCAAAACAAAATCTATTTCTGGTTTCAGATGTTTCAAAGTGACTTCAACAGAAATTAGTGTAGACTTGAAATGGAAGAATTAGAAACCATTTTCTATATCTTCTTTACTATCTACACAAATCAAGAAGTACAAAGTTACTTGAGCCCTATTGAAATGACTTATTTGTGAGAATATGCTTCTTTTTGGTCTTTCATGACAGTAAGACATTTGAGTAGCATCATTAATTAGCACAGGACACCATCTACTATCTCTGTTTTATTTAAAAAAAAACATCTGATTGAAATAAGTTATTATTTTTATTTTGATTCTTCTTATTTTGGGTTGAATTTACTGAAATAAAATAACCCCCAAATTATTTACTCGATCAGTTTCCTATGAAAGTGTATTGCTGATCATCCCAGGGTACTGATAACCTTCCAGCCAATAAAGCTGATCTATAGTTATTAATTTTTTTCATTGTTACTTTCTACGCCTGCTAGTCAAATTGCAACAATGTCTGCTGGCTAAAAAATTAACCAGCTGAACCCTTTAACATCTGTTTCTCAGTAGGCCAATGAGAAAATGGGTCTGACATCCTCACATTTTTCTTTTCTTGCCAAGCAGTATCAACAGTGGGAGAAAAGAAATTGCAACATTCTGCAGCCATTTAATTCCATTTTCCTTAATTTTCTTACAAAGGTATGGCAAGGTAGAGTAGGTATTACTTCCAATTACACAAAATATTGCATTCATTTGAAAGGAAGTTCCTACTTCTAGCAGAATTTATGGAAACAAACTGAAAATTCACAATGTAATAAACAATACTAACAATAGCAGTATATCCCTCCTTTGAGTTCTTTTCATACAACACATAGAATTGAAATGAATACAAGACTGTTATTCCTACCCTTCCCTTCACAAGTCATCAAAAAATTGACTGACCTTTTCTATACGAACATTGTTCACTTAGATTATAAGTAGGATCCACAGTTTATTTTTTTTATTCTGCCCTTGACAGTGAAGGAAGGACCTTGTAAACATCTAGAATGATCTCACTCCTTTGAAATCCAAAAATGCAAAAAACAATTGTATACTAAGTTAACTGTTTCCTAAAGTCTACTGCCTACTATTATATGAAAATTTCCTTCCTAGTTTTCACTAACTTCTTGCTTGCCTTTTTGTGTCTCCTTCTCATGTTTCAGTTCATGATACCCTGGGATTAGATGCTTTTTTTGGAGTTTTGTTTGCTTGCTTTCCATTTGCTCAGCACAAACAGCAAGAGTGCTTGCTTGTGGATAGAGTTGTTTGATGCTATTAGCAAAAATTAGACATAGCAGTAAATTATGAGAAATCCGAATACACAGTGAACATCTTTAATGTAACATCTATTACTCAAAAATACATATAAATATATTGAGTGTAACCTGTCAGATATATACATTTCTCATTTCTACAGCCATTCTGAAAAACACGGAATATAGTTATTATAAATTTATAATTAACAAATTGATATTTTCTATATTGTGCAATTAGAAGTGAAAATTAATTTCAGTTACAGACATTTTAACAAGATAGCCATGCTTCAAGTCCTGAATCAGTGAAGAATATTTTAAAATAGACTGCAGTCCTGAGATCTCCCTAGAAGAATGGATGAAACAGAAGTAGAAAGAAAGAATTACAGACTTCACTCATGCCATTCTGGAGTCTTATCATTCTGTACTCATTTGTACTATTTATTCGTCGGGAAAGGGTGAGATAGTCTACTGATTACTTCCGGCCTTAAAGTTTGTGCACTTAAAAACCTAAAAGGTGATTGGTGGTCTAGAATAATATACATTTCAGTGTATATTTGGTTTCTAAGGCTAAATGCTTGTGTGGTCAAATACAGGGAAAAATGCATTACATATGGTTTACGAGTGTTCCATAAATAAATATTGAATGTCTTTTCAACAATAAACCTTAAATTACCTTGAAATGCAAACTGAGATTTACCTGGAAAAAGGAATAAATGTTTCTGGTATCCTTAAAACCAACATTTTAAAATATATATGAAAAAAAAAAAAAAACCCAGTATTTTTTTTAATTTTTATATTTTCAACAATTTTTTAACTTAAAGATATTCTAACATATGTAAGTTTTATTTTTTTTTTTTTTCAGTTTCCATCATTACCTCTGGAAAAATGCTACAGCAGAACAACCCTTCAAAATTGGTGTAAAATCCCTACATTTTTTTTCACTCTTATAACAAAAAAAAGAAAAACAAATCAAAATCTTCAATTACATTTCATAAAAAAAGACTCCTTCAACTACTTTTTATGTGAAACATATTGTGCCTGAAAAACTGTTGTTGCACAGAAAAATAATCAATAGAATGTGCATGATCATACCTTATGTAATCATGTAATGCTAATCAATATAGTGAGCATAGTCATTACGAGAAAGGAATACAGTTTCATAGTTTTGACACTAATTAGGAGACTCAGAAAAAGTGTACAACAAAATAAGTTGCAGGGAAGGATTTAAATGCAAAACCTCAATTTTGTTACTGCAGTGATAAGTAAGACAACTATCTAATACTCATGTTCAACACACTAAATATGTATCAGAGTTCAGTAACAAGTATTTCATCATATTGCAACAATTTGGAAAGACTTCTACCCAACCCCTCTTACAACCGAAAGAAATTCTAAGTATTTTCGCTGGGGTCCCTGAGTACAAGAAAGACCTCAGCTACCACAGGTCTCAGTGCACTCAGTGCAGTTTACCAGTTTCTTCTAGGAACTAGTTTCTGTCATTGGAACTGCTATTTCTTTTTGTCTCCCACCCTATGCATTGTGACTCACCTCTGTCCTGCCTTCAACTTCTGCTACTGAATCTTAAACTTAACCTCAGAACAAGGAAGATAAAAAGATCTGCAACTTTTTTGCTACCTATCCTAGGATAGAGTTCTAGCTTGTTGGACTGACTGTTCTGGGACAGAGGAAAGGAAGTTGAAAAATCTGTTCTAGCAGTTGTAATGGTGAGTTCTCTAGCACTCCAAGTTACGGCATTTCAGCAGTATTCTAAATGTTACGCAGTCCTGGTGTATTACACAATCCTTCTCTTTCTCTATTTAATCTTTTAGTATATTAATTTCTTTTCTGCTTCTCCCATGTAATTTTTCTATAAGTCATTATCATGTCCCTTAATTCCTTAAATTATTCTGCATCTAACTTTTATTTGATCCACTTCTAAGATGAAACTAAACTCTAACATTCTTAAAGTTGGTCTTATGCCTTTTTTAATTAGTTTCTGGTTCCATTTTTAACAAAGTGAAAAGCAGATCTCTTCACTTTTTCCAGTAAGATAGTTGTGAGAGTAGAACACTTTTTGTCTGAAATGCTGCCGTAAGGTGACAACTGCAGGTCGGTTGTAGCTACAGAAGTCATACAAATTGAGAAGATTACCTGAGAAAGGCTTCCTGGAAAAATTGTGTCAGAATCTGTAGAAAAAGAGAATTTCCAGGTGATTTATTACAGACAGGTCCACTTTGTCACAAGAACTACAGTCCCTTGCATCTGACAATATTATGTCAGGACAAGAGAAAAATCTTTGCTGGATGTTTAATGAAGTGGGTTTTTAAAATGGAAACTACAAGACAAAAAACTACAGTGATTAGTCATTAGCCAGTAAATAGATACCTTGCACAAAAAAACATTAAAGAAATGTTTGATTTTGTTTTTTGTGTTGCACATTTATAAGCTGTTAAATATTTATATGACATCTTGGTGACACAGTGTTCTGTTGCATTTGAGACTTGTAGCGGTAAAGACTGGGCCTTGGATTTATAAAGGCAGTTAAGTGCATAACTTCTGCTGGTTCAGCGGATGGTTCTTCAACTAGGTAATTTGTTCTAAACAAGTGAGGAAATGAGCTACAGGTCTCCGCTTGGTCTCACGTCATTTCAGTGTGGGACAATTAAAGATCATAGACAAAGTAGTTTGCCATAATCTTCTAGCTGTATACTGTGCACTAAATGCTAAAAAAAACCCTACTCTGTATCTACAGGAATGGTGTTTGTTAGTTTAGAGGCTTTGTGTTAACAACGAAGAATGTAAAAGTGTACAAAGCATCTCAAAATGGCCTGACTTCAGGAAATGTCTGGAAACAACTTGCTACTAAGGTAAAATCCTATGCATACATTTATAGTCTGAATAAAAATGTTTCCTGTACAGATGCTTTTTTTTGCTGACAAAATACTCATTAGTCATGTGAAATTTTAGGCAAGTTTATTGACATTTATATCTCTATAAATGGAAGTGGAAATTGAGTTTTGAACTGGCGTTCAAACTAGCAAAATACCTGCAATCGTTTGACACATCTACATGTTCTTTTGATCTCCTACTTTTTTCATGTTACACTAAAACATTTCCAAACCCACAGTTCATTTTAATCACCATAATTATCATTTTATCCCTTTTCAGTGGATCATATTTTAAGAAGAAGAGAAACGTGAGCCAAAGGTTAAATTTCTGCTCCAGGAATAGAAGTTGCAGAGACCTCAAAGTTTTTCTGTTCTCTGTCTTGAGTTTCCCACACAAGCCTTGGGCAAGACCAAGGTTAAATATTATCCTTTGTGTTGTACTCGGTATCCTTTCTGATCCTACCCATGATTTTGTTGGCTTTGTTTTCTGTCAGAGCAGACTGTTTTCAGAGCACTGCTTCTGTTGGGTTTCAAAATTGCTTTCCCCAGTTGCAGCTGTCTGCTCTGATTTCATCATCACAGGGGTATTTTTCAGCAATTTTTAGTTGTTGTTTTCCCTAATTGCATTGGTTTATGTTTATTCATGCTCAAGTTTAGCTGAAAAAATGTGGACTCATTCATAGAGCTGGAGATTACATTGGTCACTCCTCTTGTCAGAGTGCTGATGGTGATGCTGAAATTACTGTTGTTTCATGTAGCTATTTACCTTTCATCCATTTCACCGCCCCATCCTGCTTCGTGAGGGGAGGGCTGAGCGAGTCGTTTTCTAGTGCTTAGTTGCTGGCTGCTGAGTCAAAATGCCACGACTAGGAAAACTGAACATAGCTGAGCTCTGTTTTGTAAGATTTCTTGGGTTTGGGTTATTTTTTAATTTTGAAAAATACTACAGGTACTCTTTAAACATATTCAAGGGTTTCACTGCTACTGCTTTTCTCATTAGCCATGCCCATTCAGCTCCTTTTGAATGACACTTTATGAAGACGCTTACTTTAATCTTAAAAAAATGTCCAGCAAAAAGGTTTACAGAGCTGAAAACTGCACAAATATTAGAGTAATTCAAGGAATAAAAACTATAATAACTATTAAAATTTCTTTGTCACCCAACATTTAATTATTAATTATTATTTAATTTTAAGGCAGTGGTACTGACTGGAAAAAAAAAATCTATTTTTCTGTAAGAACTCTGATTAACAGTTAGCCAATATTGACAGAGTTCTTTCAATACTTTTTATATACACAAGGATGTCAAAACTTGATTATTTTTTTTTCTCTTCCTTTTTTTCACCCTGCTGACTGTTTTTTTATGGGACTGCAGGAACTTAAGGTGTTTGCTTAAGCAACTTCTTCCTTTATGATAAGAAGTATAATACTGCACTAGGGCGCTGCCTGTACTGCTGAGGTGCTAAATAAGTTGAATAATACAGACCAAGACATTCCTATTTTTGTGCCTCACTCTTCCCATCTCTAAAAGACAGAAAAGTTAGTGTCTGTCTATATACAGTATCAAATAATTAATAATGGAAGCTGGTGTCAGTACTGCATAGAATATAATTTAAATCCTTAGCACAAAGAGCACCAAAAGTAACATTTTTCTTGTAAGAATACCACACCAGATATACTAGGACAGATTTTATGTAAATAATTATTTCTCTGTAAGTGATTGAGGGGAATTTGCATTGCTCATTAGAAAGAAAAGAATCAGGGAAACCTAAGAATTCTAAGTGTGGAGTTAGATAGAACAGTAGCAATTCATTGTCTGACAAGCAGTGCACTTTTATTCGTCAAAAAAATGATAATCAGTGTTTATTTGAATCATTCTATCAATTCCTGTACTCGGATCATAGAACTGTAGAATCATAGAATGATATGAATTGGAATGGACCTTAAAGATCATCTAGTTTCATCCCCCCTGTCATAAGCAGGGACACCTTCCACTACACCACTTAACTCAAAGCCCCGTCCAACCTGGCCTTGAACACTTCCAGGGAGGGGGCATCCACAGCTTCTCTGGGCAACCTCTTCCAGTGCCTCACAGCCCTCACAGTGAAGAATTTCTTCCATCTGTCTAGTCTAAATCTACCCTCTTTTAGCTTGAAGACATTACCCCCTATCCTATCACTACACGCCCTAGTAAGAAGTCGCATTGCAGCTTTCTTGTAGACCCTCTTCAGGTACTGGAAAGCTACTACAAGTTCTCCCCAATGCCTTCTCTTGTGCAGGCTGAAGAGCCACAACTCTCTCAGCCTTTCCTCATAGGAGAGGTGTTCCAGACCTCTGATCACTTTTGTGGCCCTCCTCTGGACCTACTCCAACAGGTCCATGTCTTTCCTGTGATGAGGGCTCCAGAGCTAGACGCAGGACTCCAGGTGGGGTCTCCCCAGAGCAGAGTAGAGAAGCAGAATCACCTCCCTCGACCTACTGGCCCAGGTTCTTTAGATGCAGCCCAGGAGACGCGTGGCCTTCTGGGCTGCAATCATACATTGCCAGGTTGTATTGAGCTTGTCATCAATCAACACCCCCAAGTCCTTCTCCTCAGGGCTGCTCTCAATCCATTCTCCGTCCAGCCTGTATTTGTGCTTGGGATTGCCCTGACCCTTGTCCAGGATCTTGTATTTGGCCTTCTTGTATCTCATAAGATTCTCACAGGCCCACTTCTCAAGCTTGTTCAGGTCTTTCTGGATGGCATCCCTTCCCTCTTGTGTGTCAATTGCACCACACAGCTCAGTGTCATCAGCAAACTTGCTGAGGGTGCCCATCAGCTGCATTGACACCTCCGAACTAATCAGAAGAGTATGTGGCCCCTTTTACCTGCCAAGGTAATTCCTGTTTTTATCTGTACCCATGAGCTTTTTTATGTTCTTTCTATTTTTTTTCTCTCTCCCCACTCGAGTGAGAAAGGAGAGGGACCAAGTTGATAGTAAAGCACCACACAGCTTGGGGTAGAGGTGGGACAGGACAGCCCATGATGTTTCAAAAGATGCTAAGTGCCTATTGTAGGCAATTGAATTAACGTTTTAGTTGTTACAGTCAGCGGTATCTGAAAATTTGTTCAAATTATGAAATTACATCTACTTTAGACTGGAATTATTTTAGAGTCCTATATTCAAGCAACTGAATCACGTCCCTGTGTTGTATAAACCTAAAACTGGCTGAAGTAATTCCTTTCCCCCATGTGGTTTAGTGTAGCAATGCACATAGGTCTTATCCCAGAGGAATATGCTTGATTTCGGTCTTTTGGGTATTCTGGAATAAGATACATTCAAAGTCTGCTTATAAACCTGTCCGCTTTGTATTAGTTAATTTGAATATCAATTACACCCAACTGTGCAGATCAGAGAGAAAAAGATCAACTTTAAGTCCTATCGGGATGGTTTTCCTATAGCAGATCTGTGTTCACATCTCCTGGGGTAAGAAAGTGCAACAACAGATTTCTAGTTTCCAATAATATTCTTTATTTAATTAACTGCAATAATCTATTTTTTCTTTTTTTTTCATTATAAAATATAGTCCAAGGTTAGGTGTCTGGGTGCAAAAGAATATTTGTGGGTATCATTCTCAAAAAGTTTACTTACAACTTGTTAATCACCTTGATTTTCCTCTTCTTACCATTTCCCACTTATTTGCTTATGCAATTCTCTACTCAGTAACCGTTTCTGTGAATTCCTTTTTTGCTGTATGTCTCATCTGAAGACTAAGCGAAACTGTACAATCATGTCTTTCTGCATCATCTCCTGCTTTCAGTATGTTTACAGCTATTAGGTAAACAAAGTAAGTCAGCTATTGATCCCTGTAAATTCTTGCAGAACAGCAGTCCTCAAAGACTACAGGACAGGAAATTTTTTCCTCAAGAATCTGCTGGACAGAACAGATGAAAAGGATCCTCTTTATTCTCATTGCCTATTAAATTATCATAGCATCAGGAGTTCACAGTGCATAAGGAATCATCATCATAATTCTATTTAGTATCTGTAAGGTTCTTTCCATACTTAGATGTAGAAGTTTAGTACTAAAAAATCAAAGGTATATTTATATTCCTATTATAAGATATAGAAATATATTATTACTTTACTCCTAGTCATCAGAGAGAGTTAGAAGACAAATACTAGTTCCTGACTTGATGAGATTCTTGTCTAGCAATCTCTCTCGTAATGCTTCTTTCCAAATCCTCCTGCAGTATACCACAACCAACAGTGTGGGCATATAATTAAACAGCTTTTCATGTTTTCTGTTTAAACATTGATCATGATAGACAAAAAAAGCTTGGTAACTACTAACATACAGCTCCCTTCAGTTATAAATAAAGTAGAAGAAACAGTTTATTGCTGAGTTTAGATAACCTTATATTGCACTCTCTAGGGTGCAACAACATTAATGAAGTTTACAATATGCGCAATTTAATTTCATTTTCCCTTTGTGATGGGCTGACCTTGGCCAGCTGCTAGACAACGACTCAGCTGCTCTCTCAGTCCTCTTCCTCAATAGGACAGGTGGGAAAAAAAAAGTCTAAAAATCTTACGGGCCAAGATAAAAACAGGGAGATCATTTAATGATTGCCATCAGAGGGAAAACAGACTGAATTTTGAGAAAAATAATTTAGTTTATTGCTAATTAAAGCAGAATTAGATGGTAAGAAACAAAGAAAAAAATTAAAACATTTTCTCCCAATCACAGCCCCTTTTTTCCCCGACTCAATTTCATTCTTTCCCCCCTGACTCCTGTACCTCTCTCTCCCCCCATCAGTGCAAGAGAGTTGGGGAATGGGGGTTGTAGTCAGTCTGTGACAGTTCATCTCTGCTGCTCCTTCCTCACACTTTTCCTCTCTTCCAACATATGTCCTTCTTACAGGCTTCTGTTTCTTCAGGAAACAACATTTTTCAACAGGGGCTCGTCACAGGTCACAGAAGTCCACAGAAGCCCACAGAGAGGATGACTTTCCCTTGGTTGAGGAGGAATGCATGAAGGATTGCTTAAGTGATCTGGACGCTCACAAATCCATGGGCCCCAATGGAATGCACCCACGAGTGCTGAGGGAGCTGGCAGATGTCATTGATGAGCCACTCTCCATCATCTTTGAGAGGTCCTGGAGGACAGGAGAGGTGCCCGAGGACTGGAGAAAGGCCAATGTCACTCCAATCTTCAAAAAGGGCAAGAAAGAGGACC
>Ga0065711_1045881_pt1 | contig 13215 bp, 8 predicted proteins | sample Hoacrofraction12_FD_59098 | JGI IMG/M metagenome (GOLD analysis project Ga0065711, IMG submission 59098) | Hoatzin crop microbial communities from Cojedes, Venezuela - Epithelial fraction 12 v2 (version 2) | ecosystem: Host-associated > Birds > Digestive system > Esophagus > Crop | place...
CCCCCCCCCTTCTTCTTCTCAAGAATAATTTTATACATAAAGTTCTCCCAACACTCTGCATAATCATAGTCTCACCGTGTGTCTAACCAGCGAGGTATTATGGTAATTGTGTAGTTCCAGGTAACGGGCTTTGCGTTAGATGGAAGTGTACATTGTTTAACAAGCTGCATAATTATTGTGAAATGGAAAAAATGGACATACATGTTCAATTATTTTTAATTCTGTTTCCCTACCAGAGCAGCAGATAATTCTTGTGTCTCCAGCAGCAATGGAAAGATAAATATTAGAATGTCTTACAACCGGAGGTATGCAAATAATTGAGTCCTCAATTCAGTGGCTAAACTGGAAAAATAACCTTTCATTTTGAGCTGACAAGAAAAAAAAAAGGTAGCTGGGTTTCATAACAAGAAGAAATAAATAATATTTTGTGCTTATGACTCATTTAGTTGTATTTAGCCACATTTGGTATCAAAATATGACCCTTAGATTTAAAAAATCAGAACTTTTAACTTTAAAAAAAAATCCAAAACCTGTTTTATCTTTTCATTTTGTCTGTTTTTGTCTATCTGAAGCCATTTGAAGATTTCTGTTTCAACCATCAGCAAGTGACATTTTTAATGAGCAGATTATGTGCCTGAGATATTTCACCTCACTCCGATTCAAATGTTCAATCTTAATTTCGAGTCTCTCTGACAGCTGGACTACAACTGTCCTTCCATTTTTATGTTATTTCGTTTCACCGTCCAATCAGGGCAGTTTTCCACTTCAGGGAGGTTGAATATATGCAGCAAATTACATAGTTATGGCCCATATGCCCTGTATATTTTGCCATTAATTGTCCTCAAAGAATTAATCTCTGCACAGTTACTTTGAACTGGTCTTGAGCCCTGTGTAGACCTAGTTCCTTTCTTTACCAAAAACACAGGCCAGTCTAGAAGGGAGTATATGTATCCACGTTTCCTGTACTGGAGAAGGACCATAGCAGTGCCCAGCACAGGCTAAATCCAGGTGCATACCAGTTATGGGGCCAAATCCATAGCATGGGAATTCAGACAGCGGGAATAATTTGGCAATTATTTTTATAGAACCAACAAACTGGTGGCTGACTGTATTAAAATCACAAATGGTGAGTACAAGACCAAGTGTCTAAGGCTCAGCGGGCCCTGTGGTTGCAGAAAGGCTTTGCTGCACATGGGCTTCCCGAGTGCTGCCTGCAGGAGGTAAGCACCCGAGAGGACATCGCAGGGAGAGCCCCACGGCAGAGCCAGCCATGGAGGATTTGCTGGGGAAAGGTAGACCGGGCCCTCCTCGCACTGAGGGATAGCTTCCCTTGGCAGAGGACTGAGCCTCTCCAGGGGCTAAGAACTGCTCAGCTTGCCCTGGGTCTGGCTTAACCTTGGTGCAAGCAAATCACAGGACTGGAAAAACTCTATCAGGATGAGGTACTTCTTTTTCACTATTAAACAGATGCATTTATAGCTCGCCGAGCTTCACTTTGCTTGAGTGACACCAACAGAATACACAACTGCTCCAGTTAAATGCACAGCTCATTTCTGTCTACATCTTGTAGGCAACATGTTCAAATGTATTCAAAATCAAGGCTGCAAAAGAATTTCTCATCATCAAAGACAGCAGCTTTAGTTCCCGTAATTGTATTGTTTTGTCCAAGGCTGAAAGGATAAAACAATGCTGCTGGGGGACAGCAGTCGCGGTACCTGTGTGGTCTCACTGTCATGTGTCACACAGTCATCTCCGTGTGAGCACTGCACGAGGCCCCATAAGGACAGCCTAAATTTACCTTCTGGTTGCAGAAGAGCGGCAACACGCCTGTGGTGAGCATTCCTTCCTGTCACCCTGAAGGCCACAGGCTGTTAGCTGGTCCCTGGTTTGGGCACCCCAGCCTCAGGAGCTGGTGTTGTCCGGTCTGTGCCTCTTTCCAGCTCCAGAGTGACCTCGTAAGGGTTTATTTCAGCTCCCTGGTGAAATTACAGGAAAAAACTCTAGGCAAACTGTTGCTAATATGGCAGTCTGAAAGATAAGATAAATATTTCCACATATTGAAGCTGTGGACCCCAGTTTGGGGATGCTTTTCATTAACAGCCATGAATTTTCAACCAAGTGAGGATGTCACTCCAATCTCCAAGTCTCTCGACATGTCGAGCGCAGCAAGGTGCATGCTGAGCTCTGGGACAGGAGCAAGCACAGGCTGGGGAATGTGCCGGCAGTGCCCCGGCTCTGCCTCCTCACATCAGCAGGACTCTGCACAGGCCAGCACATGGACAGGCGGCCAGCACGGGCTTCTTCGTTCCTTCCAGAGGGGGCCTTCACTTCCCAAGGACACTGGAGAAGGAGTTGTCCCTGTCTGGCTTCCAAGCACATTGATGGGGCAAGGCCAGGAATACCACCCTTGGGTGGATATTGCTTCCACAGCCTCAGTCTGTCTGGGCTGCATGTTTGCCCACCACCTACCTTCTCCTGGGGTTAGTAAGAGAAGGCTTTGCAGGTCCTCTGCTTCCTGATCTAGCCCTGTCCCCCACACCCAGATCAAACACAAGAGGAAAAGCTCACACAGTGTCTCTCACCCAGAGAAGGTCCTCTGAGTACTCCAATACTCCACAGCTAAGATTGCCTTTGGGGAAGGAAGCGCCCGTGCTCTGCAAGAGAGTCGTTGGTACCACAGACCTCCTCATCTCTGTGAATGTGTCCAAAATGTACCCTGCGACAAGTGTGTTCTCACCTGCACCCAAAAAAACCCGTGTTTCCAGCAAAGCACAGCCTCACCAACACATTGTTTGCTGTTTAGGGAATCTTAATGTGAAAGATTAATTGGTTTTTTGCTTTTCATGCAGAATCGCCACAGTGTGGGAAAGGAGTGGTTTTTTTCTGTTTCATGTGACCCCAGTAGTGGCAGCAGAACTCTGTTTTCAGCTTACCAAATAAAAGTGCCGCTGGGGAAAATATAGCTAATGAAACAGCCATCGTTTTCTCTTCCTGTACATCATCCAGTTGGTTTTATTAAAAAAAAAAAAAAGGGGAAGAAAAGAAATCAAATAATAAGAGTTATCAATCCCCCTCCACGACTTACTCATATTTGATTTAACACTGCAGGTCTCAGCATGTATAACTCTGATTTCTGCTAACTGGTCTCAGCCTAGTATTTTCACACCTTTTTTGTACTAAATGCTTACAACTGGTCACTCCACTAGAACCTGTCACTATGACACCTTTATTTAGAATCTTAACAACACAAAAGGCATCAGAAACGAGTTTCAAAATAATAATAATCTTTTATTGTTTGCATTGCAATAAATTCCTGCAAATGCATCCCATTATCTTTTTATACAATTAAACACATAATGCCTAACTGTTAAGGTATCAGCCCAGCTGGGTATAGATGCAGTCCGCTGCCAGTCTGAACAGAGCTTGGCTGTCTTTTAATAGTTACCTGAATAAAAGAAAAATAATGAAGTGCTGTAGATTGCTCATCCAAACTGGTAAAAAGCTGTTTGCAAAGGATAACTACAAGGGGAGTGAGACACTGGGCTTTGCTAATAAATAATTCTCAGAAATATCAGCTCTCAATTTACTACTTGTACACAATGGGCCAGTCAAAACTTGCAGGATGAGCCAATTTGCCACAGCTCTTGTTTTGAGTCTTTGTGAAGCCGCTGTGCGAGCACAGTGGGGGCTGCTTGCATCTATCCCTGGAGTCAATCAGTGGGCCTTTGTGTCCCGCTGGTCAAAAATATCAGGTGGCTTTGAGAGTCTAATTATCAATGAAAAATTAAATTCGGTACAGGAACATAACCGGGAGTTGACCCTGCCTTCTGCCCTCATTCATGGGGTGTGAGTATCGGGATATTTGTTATAATTCAAAATACATTCAAGCCAAATTGGGAACTTCAGGGGTAGGAAAGACAAACTTAAATGTGAAAACAGGAATTGAGAGCCTCACTGGCAAATCAGCAAGTTTCTCCTTCCACTCTGTTACCAAATGGGCTGTGCAGCCCTATTTGTGCAAAATCCTTTCTACAAAGTGCCGCCCGTCGGAGATTTCTCATTAGGAATTGTTAAGCTGAGTTTAAACCTACGTGCCTCCATAGTTTCCTGGCCTTGGGGAAGTTTGTAAGTTGAATAAGCTACCACATCAGGTCTGGCTCCCACAGGAATGGGGTAGGCAGAAGCAGAGACATCTGTCAGGGCCCCGAGATAAAAACCCCCAGAAGAGGCATGGTCTGCAGGTAGGGAGAGAGCACTGGCCAGCCAGTCACCAGCGCCTCTTGCTCAGAGACACTCTTTCAGTGTCGCAGATCACGGAAAACAGAAGCAGCTAATATGAAACAATCTCTAGCTGAGACATTACAAATACAAAGCTATTGGAAATAATGCACAATGGCCAGGTAAAGGTGTAATGTCCATCCATTTCCCATTCAAGATGTGGACACAAGCCAGGCATCTGAAATGCTTGCCATGGAGCAGGTCTGGGCTCCTGCTTACACTGCCTTTCAACCCCGTGTAAGTCAATCCAAAAAAAGCAGCCCTGAACACTGTAGATAGAATATTTCTTTACCTGTTGGTAATTTTCTGGCAATCAACACTCATGATTTCTCACAAGGGGGTGAATCCACTTCCCAACAGGACAAGAACCACTGAAGCAGACAGGGAGGCATGACACTGACGTGCAGTACCTAATGGAAGGAAGCGGCTCTGCTTATTTGCTTCCCCATCGCTGTCTTTGCTTTTCAACAGAAGTTATGAAACGCAGCCATCCCCCATGTCATGGGTGAGCGATCACCTAGGCGCTGTGCTCACCAGCAATCTCGAGAGGCTGCGCACAGCCCAGGGGAAGACCCCCTCCCAAGCCGCTTCCACCACCACCATTTCACTGAAGTTGACTCCCTCTCTTCATGGTCGCTCTTGGCAAATGTTGTGTTGTACCCAAAGAACGGAGCATATGCGATTCACAGGTGAGTAGTGCTTCTTTCTGTGTACGTATTGTATGCCCCACATCCTTTTGACTACAAGATGTTTGATTTTGCTGAAGGAAACTGATGTATCAGGAGAGAAAGATCGTGGGACAGAAAGGCTTGCAAGAGAGAAAACAGTAGAAGAAACAGAGACACCCTGCTAGCAAGCACCAGTAAAAGCACGGCTGTAGCAAAGCCCTGTAACTCTTAAGGCTTTTAAGCTGCATGTGCAGCAGCACCGCAAGGAACTCTGCCAGGGGCCTTTGTGTAGCTAAAAACCTTCTCTGTCAGAGCAATTTTTCACCCCAGAAAGTGCGTGGTAAAAGGGAACCTAACTGTTCCTCAACCCAAGAGAAGGAGATGTATCTGCACCGCTCTGTGCATATGCAAATGTGCTAAATAAGTCCTGATTAGCTCTCCTCAGCGTCTGGGCACTGGACATCCCTGTCCTTTCTGTGCCCTAGAAGACTTTCCTTTCATGCAACAAAATTCCTCAAGTGCTTCGTTAAACCACCTTGAATCTGTAAGCTTTCCTAGTTCTGTGCTTGGAAATCACTTCCAGCTCCTCCATCCTTGACACACAAGATAAAACTTGGCAACTGCTCCGACCTGTCTGTCCTCAGAGCTTTTTTAGGAGGAACTAACCAAAAGGAGATTGTTGGCCATCCAGGCACCGAGCAGAACAACCATCTCAAGACCAGACTTCTGTGCAGAATGCTCTGCATTCATATATTTTTGTTTGGCTGCGTGGCTTAGACACTAGGTTTCATTCTAGCATAAAGCCCTCATAGACTGCACAATAAACACACCACAAACAGGAGCTGTGAAAGGGCAGAAGTGGATGGATAGACAAAGCTTTGGTATTCTGGGTTTAATTACAGCTCATGGTTGCCTCTCTTCTCCCTGGGAGCTCAGTGGCAAACGTGAAAGCCCTTCTGCAATGCATGAAAACCCAGTCCTATAGACTCTTCCCACACGCTGCTGTCATGGGGGCTGATCCACAATTAGTTATCCACATGAGTAAGGAAGCCTTTGCAGCATCGGTTCCAAAGTCAGCTCCTGCCCCGGCAAGGTCTGCTGGCAGCTTTTCCCCCTGCGCCTCCTCTCCACGCCGCTGCTCTGCCCACTCTGCTCAGGAATCACGACCTCAGACTTGGGCAGCCAAACTTGGCCAGATAAATACAGATAAAGTTGTCCTTATGACAGGCAAAAAGCTATTAGAAAAATGTTCTAAACAAATGTGTTTTAAGATTTTTGTCCTTTCTGCCATAATGTCAGGGACACCTCAATATGGTTTTAAATGCTGTTTAAGGTTGCATCTTACATTTTATATCATAAATTATTAAATGACTTAATGGACAATGCATTAGAAGGAAAACAGGCAAATTACAGAATAATTTAACTGTTGCAAAGAAACAGAGCAACTTGCAGGACGAAGAACACTCTATTTTGACACAGAATGCCTGAAGCTAAAGCAATTAAGGCTGCAAAATATAGCCGGCTGACATGATGTGTATGTAAATTTGTCATTCATTGGCAAGGGTTTGTAACAATCACAAGTAAAGTGCACAATAAAACAACCAAGTGGTATAAAATGCTTTCTACTAGGAGTACTCAGAAAATGGTGGTTATATATCATTTAAGCGTATTATTATTATACTTACCGTAGTTGTTTATGACAAAAGATACCTCTTCAATACTGGTAGCTCAAACAAAGATAGCCCTTCGAAATATTATTTACCATTATTTGTGTGCAGGATCATGAAGGAAATATTTTTTAAAATTCCTTTTAGGAGCTGCTGTGAGCTTTTCAACAGAGATTCAATTTCTGGTGAATCAGACCCTCCAGGCTAGTTTAAAAAAGCTCACAAACTCCCTGCACTTCACCAGGAGAGCTAGCAAAGAAAGAGATGCCTGAAAGATGCCAATACTTATATGGTTGAGTCAGTTATTTTATGTAAAACTGAGAGCAATAAAAGAGGCAATGAGACCTTTTTAGACCACATCAAAAAGCAGCAGGTTTTACTATCGATCTTTTCGATCTGAACATCTGTGCAGGCTGCCCAACTCAAGAGCAAGGGAAGGCCCATGGTACCAAGGGCAAGCCCAGCTTTTTGGTTGCCCGTGCTGCTCCCCAGAGGTGGTGGGAAGCAGGAACTGAGGCAGGCAGCACGTTCTGCACAGGTATTACAGCTTCTGCTACAGCCTCAGCAGAACAAAGGAATTCAGAAATGCAGTCCTTGGGGAGCCTGGGCTCAATCTCAAGCCCTTTATTAAATGAAGAAGGAAAAAAACCCAAAGAGAAGGCAGTGGAGAAGGCTCAGGTCCCCTCAGCCAGCTCTCCTGTGTCCTGGAGGTGCTGCTGCTGCTTTCCAGCTTTCCCACCCCCACGCTCAGCCTCACCACCGGCCCCAGGGAGGGCAGAAGCTTCTAGGCTGCTCTCATACGCTCCATCCTGGTCGGTGTGGGCAACAAGTAGTTTAAAACAACAGGAGTCCATACACAGACCTAGACAAAACCAAACACGAAGCCCTGGCCTTCTGTGTGGGGGTGATGTGTCCCTGGAGATGGGTGGGGGTCCCCCATTTCCACTTGCTTGGCACTGGCATGCAGAGCACAGCCTGCCAGCACACCCAGCTAGACCAAGGCTCCTCAGTGACAGGAGGCTACCCAGAGCAAACCCTTCTTCGGCCAGACCTCACTCTATGGCTCTGCAAAACTGCCCCAGATGACATCTTTCCTTCTAGCACGTAGGTGCCCCATTCTGTTGTCTTATCTCCCTCTGCCCCAAAATCACCTCTTTACGAACGGGGAGGACAAAATCAGGTTTCCTGTAAATCCCTTGCGCCAGGCTCGTTTATCTCAACAACTGATGGATGAGATTATTGACCAGAAATGGCCCTTGATGTGGGAGAAGCATGAGTGACGTCTTGGCAGAAACACTGGGAGCTCACAGGGGCACAGGCAGCTCGGCTCCCAGTGACGCCTTGATCTCTGCCAGCATCCCCCAGTCCACACAGAGAAATTCCCCAAACTGCCACACGCCGCCTCTAGACCTTCAGCAGCTTTTGTTTTTCCAGGTGATTTTGCTGGTGAATTGAGCTGTCTCCACTCTTCAGACATGATTTAGGAGACATTTTTCCTTAGGAAGGGAACAAGTTCATGTTCTAAATTTCTGCTGTAGGCCACATTTCAGGAACTCATCCAAAAGAATACAGTGAGCCTTTGCGGGAGTGAAGCATGGGATTTCCCCCAGACAAGACTTTAACACCACACCTATTGTTTTTAAACACCCTGTCTGTGGGGTATAGGAAAGAAGCAGATACCCCAAAGTCTCATGATTCTTGACAGGCAAAAGCAAGGCAAGCATCCACGGGGATGTCCCCCTTTTCCCCACACCACATCCCAACAAATGCATCCCACTAAGGACAGCAGCAACACAGCAACGTCATAGAAGGAACTTGTGTCAACTGAATTCTACCATGGTGGCTGTAAGCAGAGGCTGAGGTCAGCATCATCTCCGTTCCCACCAGAACACCAAGTTCAGTGAATAAAAAAGAAATGGCAGTGCACCCGCTCTGGATTAACTTCTTCCTCTGGGGCCCTGGGCAGCTGTCGCTAGAAAATCAGCCTTTCCAATTGCCATGCCAGCACTAGGGCGGCTCCTGGCAAACGGCGATGTTGTAGCGGTACCTTGACACCTTGTCTGTTTTTCACCTGATGTCCTCACTCATTTTTTTCAAGTCCCTCCCCTGTAGGTTGGTGCCAAAGGGTAGGAGAAAAGGGTGCAGGAAGGGAGTGAATTTTAAACCATGTCTCCATATAAATAGAATAGGTTATGCATGCCTCTCTGAAGTATGGTATTAATCCCAATTGTGCCATAAAATATATATGACTCACTCGAGCCTTGTTCTCTAGTGAATTATGAACTATTATATCACTCATGGGATAAGTATTATGTCTCTTAAGAGACTATCACCTTTCCTCTATTTTATAATATAAAACTTCATTGAAACCTGCCGTGCCTGATACAAGTGACTTCTCATGATGCACATTAAATCCTTTCCTTTTACAGCTTCCTTCATTTAGCGGACATTCACGTCACGGTGAGTTCTTTCAGATGTAGCATAAGCATAAATTAGTATGTAAGAGAAGTAGTCGTTTAGCAGAATTTTTTCTTTAATAAATCTGGTGATATTTATATTTCATCACAGAGCAGAAAGATTTTTTTTACACATTTAAAGATTTATTCCTGTAGTAAGTATCCAATTAATAGGGCTTTAGCATACAGACAGGATTTGTATTTATGCTGAAGAAAATGTGTTCTCATTATACTTTCATTCTCATGTTAGATTTATTGTGGGTTCTATTATAATTTATTTTAGTAGCTCCGTTTTCTAATTCTTTATATTTACGTGTCTTTTCCAACAAAAATAATAATACATAAATAATACCTGACAACACTTTGCAGATTTTCTCTATTTGTATGCTTTAATTCTCCCAGCATCTTGGAATGGAAATGCTGTGAAGTACAAAGGAAATCTCTATGTGATCTCTATTACATGAAAAATTATCATTTTTATATCCTCTTCACTCTGCCAAGTTCTTTCCAAGTTCCAGTTTGCAATGCATGAAAGTATGCAAGAAATGGTAACACAGCCAAATGCATTGGCACTTTCTAAATAGGAATACTCACTACATACACTTCCATTTTCAATGCATTTCTGTAATTAGCGTCAGAGGTGTCAGAGGACAGCTCTGCATTGCAGCAGAGAGCTCTTTCCTCTTTACTGTTACGTGTATTTTTCCATAGGCTTTTTGGCTCACTGGCATGCGGTTTACAATAACACAGTCCTACCACTGCTGTTCTGCAAACCGCTGCCAAGAGTGCTGTTCGGTCACTAAAACTTTGCCCAGTCCTCAGCCCAGCCTGCTTGGCTTTCCTCATGCTGGTGTGTGGTGGGATGGGGGCTTGAAGCTACAGCGAGACCGGCTTCACCAGTCACCAGCCGACATTTTCAAACAGGAGAAGATCTTACGCTGAGCAAGTGTTTCCACACATGCTGCATCTCCTAACAGAAATGTTCCTACAGGATGCTACCGGTAGTGTTCCCAGGTCTGTGCGGTGTAAGACAGCCTCCTCGTGCAGCCCATCCCAGAGCTTTGGCTCCAGCACTAATCCCAGCGGGCTGGTGTACGCCTGGGGAAGCCAGCGGAGTTACACCGCAGACAGAAAGCTACATGTAAGAGCCAAATCTGGCCAAGTGGTGTTGCAGTAGATGTTGCTTTCATTTTGCAGTGTACCCTCCGCTGGGAAAAAAAATATGACTTTGTGTTAGATATCACATCTAATTATTCCTGTTGGGCTGGCCCAGAGAAATGTCAACAGTGCATTGTAAGTGCTAATTGGGGTGTCCATGCTCTGCAGTAGATTTGGGATACAACACCCAAGACTGGAGAGGTTAAGCATGTTTTAGAATACTGTACTCTAATGAGCTTAGTCTCCATGGAAGAGGCACAGCTTTGCTGCACACACCTCGGGCTGCATAGCGCAAGCCACACACCAGCGTGCTGGCTAAGGCAGGCTGCCCACGGCCCCTGCCAGCCACCACGACAGGTGCACTGTCTTCCCAGGGCACGCCGCCGAGCACTCGGCAAAATGCAGCGAGGTGAAGAGAGAAGGAAAGGAAAGGGAAAGGAAAGAGGGAAAGGAGAAAGTGGCGAAAGGAAGAAAAAAATAAAAGACTGCTAGAGAGTGAAAGAAGTAAAAAGCTGCTGGTGTGCTTACCTTGCATCCCTCTGTTTTAGGCAGAAAACCTCTCTGATCTGTTAAGCTTATGTGAAGTAATATGAGTTGGAGCTGTCAGTGCCTTAAACTGGGGCTCCATTGCAGATGCATGCTTTGCTGCTTTTTTCCCCATAGACCCCTCTATGCTTCCGATGAAATATTAATCCAGCCTTATTTCACAACTTCTGAAGTAACAAAACTACGTTGTTTTAATATAGGGGCAGCGATGGTGCTTGAACATGTGGGATCCAGCCAAATCCCCAGAACAGGCTTTTTTGTCAACCTTCATTGTCCAAATCACTCTGTCCCACTTTGGAGCACCGGTTTGAGGGAAGCTGCCCATCTATTTTGCAGCGCTGGGGTAGAAGAGTGTCTGCCATGGCATCCCGTCTTTCTATGCATTCAAGCACTGAATCATCATTTTCACAGGCAGCCCTTAAAACTTTCGGGAATTCTTCTTGTTAGATCTTCACACAAAGAAAACAAAATATTTAAACCTACAACACGCCAGCTGGTCTATCAGGCTATAAATCTGACAGGGAGCTACTCCATGCCCTTTTGTGTCACGAAGAACCTCTTGTGCCTCTCAGTGCATGTTTGCCGTTCACATGGGCAGTGTTGCATCGGGCCAGTATCCTGCTTTAAGCAAGCCCATGCTTATCACAGAGGACTGTTCACTTCCCAGGGGAGAGAGACAACCCTGCAACAGGGAGATGCTCAATAGAAACACGGTTCAAGCCCAAAATGCTGTACTTGTTGAGATGTTGAGGCAAGAATATGAAAAGGAAATCTGAAAGACTGTTGTAAGGACAAAGATGAGGCCTCAGATGCGTTCTCTGCTTCACACAATCCTGCCATCATTACTACCCCGTATGCTAATGCAGAAGAGGTAGGCAATTATTCCCGAGCTTGCTTCACATTACTTGTTCTTCCTGACCTCAGATTAAAATGTAACGGTGCCAGACTCCACAGAAAATATAGGGCAAAACCTCACAGACAGGCTTTCAGCAAAGGGTTGTGCTGGCCCTGGGGACAAGATTTAGGGAAGGCACTGGGAGAGAGGTGCTGGCTCAGAAAGCTCTTCGAGCCACGGGCTGCATCCTTCCAGAGGGAAAGGTGTGCAAGAAGCTGCACTTCTGCGGTGTGTGTTCAAACAGGGAGATGAAGATGCTCTCAGAGGGAGAAACAACTCACTAGGTCCAGGGCTTGCCAAACCGTTCTCAGTGGTGGCGTCCTGAGGTTAGTCATCTGGGGAATCCTCTTTCTTAGGACAGCTTCCTGAGGGAGCAGCTCCAGTTCCTTTTCCTCTCTGCATATTCATAAAGACCAGTGCAGCTGCACAACTGAATCATAAATTCTGGTAGTAGGTGTTTTACCCCGACTGCATGTGAAACAAGTGATGTCAGGTGAGCTGCACACCCACCCTAGATGCCCGCACGTACCCACACGCTGCTGTGCAAAAGTCAGAGGCAAATGTTGTCCTGCATGTTTTTAGAATGACATTGTCCACGTAGGAAGGAAGCGAGAGCTGTTTGCATGTGCATCTCAAGCTGGAGAAAAGGCCGCTTGAATTTAAATAGGGTCTTCCCAGAGTACAAATCACTGCATGCCCACATCAAGGTCTAGAAGAGAGATACATGCTGAACAGCTGAAAACCTGTCTAGAAACCGTGTGCGCACTGCCTGTATCTAGATGTCTCTGTCGAATATTTTACATAGAAGATATATACACTGTACTGCCATACAGAAACACCCACTTCACGTTTACTGCAGAAAGCGAGCATGGCAAAGAAAATATCACTCTCATTCTGCTCGTCTTCTTCACTGTCTGGATCCACTAGTTGTATTTTTGTTTGCATTCTGAAATAGCAGAAAACTGGGGGGGAACACGGCAAAAAGCTAAATAAATATTTAATGTATCAGCACCTGTCATATAGTTTCTGTGCACTAGCACTATCGATTTCCTGGTAGTTCTCCTTCCCTACCCAACTTCATTAAAGAATAGAAGTAAAGTAATAAGTCATTTCACACTCTGTCTGACCATTATACAATAATAGCAAGATTTCATGCAAGGGTACAACATTATGCCCATCTGCAATCACAGTCTCTTTGCAAAAATCTCAATTCACACTTCACATGCAGCTAACCTTGTTACCATTCCCTTCCTAAATCCATCAGTCTTGCAGCTGCACGTCTTCACAGCCCAACATCTTAAAATTCATCACTTTGACACCCTAGCATCTCTACAGGTCAAGCTAAAGAAACCAACCAAGAATAATTAAGGGGTACCCCAGATGTTTAGTTTACTTCTAGCCAACCTTTCCTGGAACCAGGTACAGTTCTCTCTTCGTACGCTGAAGATCCGTGTAAGGTGCTTGCTTTAAGGGGATGAGACCTCGAACAAATTTCAGAGCTCTCCCCCCACTTTTTTTTTTTTTTTTTACAAGTACAGGTCTTTGTA
>Ga0065711_1011963_pt1 | contig 13214 bp, 9 predicted proteins | sample Hoacrofraction12_FD_59098 | JGI IMG/M metagenome (GOLD analysis project Ga0065711, IMG submission 59098) | Hoatzin crop microbial communities from Cojedes, Venezuela - Epithelial fraction 12 v2 (version 2) | ecosystem: Host-associated > Birds > Digestive system > Esophagus > Crop | place...
AGAAGGAGACTCCACAGCCTCCCTGGGCAGCCTGGGCCAGGGCTCCGTCACCCTCAGAGGGAAGAAGTTCTTCCTCATGTTCAGCTGGAGCTTCCTCTGCTTCAATTTGTGCCTGTTATTAAATATTATATTATATATATTATTATATTTATCTTCAATGTAAGACTTAGAAAAGAGATCCGTAACACAGCCGGGTGCTGCGGCGTGGCCGCGTTGCGCTGCGGGACAGACGGAGCCGCACAGCTCAAGTCAGGTAGAGCAGGTGGACGGGACTTTTCGCCATGTAGGTTGAACTCAAACCACTGACCTGCGGTCTCCTTGCCGCCACTGCTGCGATGCTGCCCGATGTAAGCAATAGGTGGCACTTCAGGAAAGATTTTCTTCTAAATTTTCAAAGCAAGGAGTTTTTCAGCGTTCCTCCTCTGCGCCTTGCCTGTAAATTGACGGCAGCATTTTTGCCAGGACTTTTAGCAACCAGAATGTCCCAGAAGAAATGAATAAGGAATGTCTGACCTGCAAATTATACATCTGCCTCCAACCTCCGCTGTGCCCGCTCCTTCTTCCGCCCCCCGACACAAACTGGGAGCAATCCAAAGAAATTAGGGACATTACCCTCCAGTAGCCTGGTAACACTTATGTTCCAATCTTCAGAAAAGTGACTGCAAATCTGTGGACATGTCTGCCTTGTGCTGCAAAAGTAATTTTAGAAAACTAGCTGCCGCACATTATGGGTGATACTTTGAGAGCCGTACGTGTCAGTGAACCGCTGCTGCATCCTCTGACAGAGCTGCAGAGCATTTCATCCATCTTCCCTTTCTGGCCACGGCACTGGCAAGAAGAGAGCTGGGAATCTTATGTATTATCTAAGCCTTCCCTGCTATTTTTTTTCTCCCCTTTGCAGCATTTCTGATTGCCCGACCTGGGGATAGCCACGGTGCAGTGCACTGCGTCCGCGCGGTCCCGGCACCGCTGCCGGGCCGGATCCAGAAGCTGGCCGCTGGCCACCCCCGAGCGAGGCAAGGCTCGGCGGCTTTGCAGGCTGCAGAGCTGGAGCAGAACTTTGCAGCTTCCAGGAAAAAGCTGTAATTTCCCTTTAGTGCTCCGGGCTGACTCTTCCTAAGTGCCAAGAGGATGACTTGGGTGCTTGGTGCTCTCCAGGGAAGGGAACCCTGTGGTGCTGGACAGAGAAAACAACTATTTACAACTCAAAACTTTTCTTGTTCATTAAGGACATAGCAGAGGACCAAGCTGCTCAAGGAGTTAAATGTATTAAGCAATTTACAATTAATATAGAACTCATTCCAGAGATATCTACTAGAGAGTACAACAGGGCAATTAACCCACTAATACACTAGGCTATTACATCGCTATGTCTCTTATTTTAGCCTGAGGTGATTTGAAACGCATTGGATTAAAGGATATTACAGGAGATAGCATGAAAAATAGCTTAATGTAATGAGCCATCCCGTGATGTCTGCTATTAAAGATGATTTGCAGTTGAAAACTACAACATACAGTAGTTCAGCCATTTAGAAACATGAGTATATTTAACCCTTTTCTGGCCCACGTCCCTTAGATGAATTGGTGCAAGAGTTTTCCCTCTCCTCCCCCCCCACTCCCAGTGCCTTTATCTGAGGATTATCAAACGCACCTTATTAAAGTACAATGGTATCTTTGGGAGATTGGTGCCTGAGGTTGATAGAAAACCAGTAATCTGCTAATAACTTTTAAAAATAGATCCCCGAGAGAGTAAATAGGCTCAGGCGGAGGGAGGCCATTTGACTGGTGACACGTTAGCGAAATGGGAACTTGTCACAAATTTCTGTACTAGCCTTAGGCCTGTCATATCAGCTTCAAACGGTAACTCAGACAGAACCGGGAAACAAAAGCACCTTATCTTAAAATGTGTAACTGTACAGCTTAGCGTGGAGACGGCAGCACCCAGGGAGAGGAGGGCTCGGCGGCTGGAAAAGATCCTGCCTGTAGATCAGACTTGCTGTGGAGACCTCTTTGATAGCTCGGGCACGTTCGCTGCTGGGTTTGGACTGCGGGCAGCCACGGGTCGTCAGCTCCTCTGCTCTGGGTTAGTCTGGCTTCGGTCAAGAAACCGGCACCGACAAGTCTGGGCCTTGAATAAAGGCACCTAGAAGGCGCCTTGTTCCCACAGAGAAGAACGCACCCGAGCGGATGCGTAGCTCTAAGGACGGAGCTCTGCCCACGGGCTGCGTTCACCCTTGCCAGCACGGGCAGGGCTGTGCCGCCGGCGTGGAGGTGCTGGGCAGAAGGTCCTGCCCACGCCAGAGCCCACAACCTGCCTTGCACCGAGGTGCCTTCCCACGAGTGGCTGCAGCAGCGTTAGCAGCGCGCTCTGCCGAGTTACACAGCTGTAAATCTCCTTCCAAACAGCTTCGCTGTGCTCCTGCAGGAAGCCGCTGACTTCAGGGATGACCTGGCAGCTCAAGGTCTCCATCAGGTGGATTTTAAAACTCTCCAGGGGTGGAGATTCCCTCACACCTCCAGGTGCTTGGTCACCATCATCAAAAAAAGTGGTTTCTTTACATCCAGCCTGAATTGTATTTATTGTTGCCTCTTCTTTCGTTTTGTTTAAAACCAGGTAGAAACGCCTAGAGGAGACCGCTCCAGCCACTACATCTACTGATCATGGACAAAAGGGAGGAAATCAAGTTCTCAGCAGGAGCAGACGAATCCAAGCAGAACCGTCCCGCAGCCTCTCCCAGAGCCTGGCATCAGTCTCCTCTGCAAACCCACCCAAGCCGACAGCCTCTGCCCACCTGAGCCAAGGAAGCAAATCCCACCGAGGAGACCTCGGACGTCGCCACCGAGGAGAGGGAGCCTGTCCCTGGGCTTGGTGCTGGGAACTTTTCCTGCTGTGCTTCTAAACATAACACAGGTTCAATCACCTGGAGCTGTGGGTATTTGAGCGCAGCTTGCTGCCTGCAAACCGACGTCCTTCCAGCCCAGATGTCTGCTGATTTCAGTTCTCAGGAAAAATCACAATCCTGGTGAAGCCGTTTCCACCTGGACAGCGTGCGTTTCTCTTATTTCTGCATTTTCCTGTCCAACTTGGAGTGCAGTAAAATCACTGAATTCACGCTGTCAGTCATGATGGTTTTCGTCTGCGAGACAGGTAAGATTCTGCACACCCCAGGCGCAGTCTCTCTTTTTAGCAACCCATTTACACAGAAATAGAGATGAACAAAGCTGGCACTTATTTTTCCACCAGAAAAAGGTAGAATTTTTTCCCCTGTGTTTCCTGTGAAAAAAGTTTCATTGTTCAACAGATAGAAAGAAAGCAAAACATCCCATGCAGCCCATTAAAGATGTTCCTGGGGGTGGGGGAAAGGGGGAAGTTACAAGTAAAATTAAAATATGACGGAAAGAAGGTACCGATGGTACTGGTAGGATCTTACAAAGAAGCCTGTGTGTACCAATGCTCTGAGCATTACTGTTGCCACCTTGTCCCTGCAGTCCAGTAGCGAAGAGGCTCGGCACCTGCCGAGCAGCCGCGGTGCTCCCTGCGCCAGGGCTGCCCGTGAAACGTCCTGCTCTCCCCACAGCACCCGGGATGGGGCTCGGCACGCTGCATCCCTCCGGGTGCCCCTCGGCACCCCGACGGACGTCTGCTCATGTCAGCGTCGCTGCGGGATTCGGGCTGCCAGCGGTGCAGCCCTCTGGCCTTCTCAGGGCAGCACTTTCTCCCTGAAACCCAAAGAAATGCGCTTGGTTGTAAAACAATGTTTTTCAGAAGGATCAAATGAGGATTTTCATGTTCACATAGAAGTAAAAAAACACTTCACAGTGCAAAGCAGACCAAACTGATTACACTTCTCGTGGAAGGCGCTTTGGTAAGGTGCTCTTTACACAAGGGATACCTTCAGAGGAGTCACCGTGAAGAACCGGGCAGGGTGGTTTGCAAGCAGGAGGACACGAACGCTGCCTCGACCCACACCTCCCGAGCATCCTCCGCTGCGGGTGCAGCTCCTTGCTTCCCAGGAGTTTCCATCGCCTGCACCAGCGCTCCTCATGCACTGTCTCCTCAAGATATGTGTAAACATAGCAAACAATTGTCCAACAATTAAAGCAATAACCACCACTGACACAAAATTAATTCTCCACCTGAGAAAACACGACCCAGCCGTGCTCGCCACCTCCCTCGCACAGCTCCTAGCCCCGTCCCGGTGCCAGCCACCTGGGAGCTGAGGTTGCCCAAAGTAGGGTCAATGGCTGCTCAGGGATGCCACCACCGACTGCGTTTGCTCTTGGTTGTTAACCCATGCCCTGGGATTTAAGAGATTTAAGTTTACACTGAAATTATGAGGAGCATGGATGGTGTCGTTATGGTTCCTCCTCTGAAAAATTTGTGAGGAATACGGAAAAGGAAGTGAAGACTAAATAAAACAGGAAAAAGTGAGATTCTTCTGGACATTCCTGCACCAAAATGGAAACAGAAGACATAAAAAAGCCATTTCCCCACCCGCCTGCCCCAACCCGCAGCGGCATTCAGCAGGGATTTTAGGCAGAGGGTGGTGCTTGCCACGAGCCCTTCCACAGGGACGGCAGGGAGGAGGTGGTGGGGACCTCTTTCTAATCAAAGAACTTGTCACTGTCGCTTTGGTGTTAGCAGATGCCACGAACAATAACCAGGATCCCGCGCCTCTGAAATGCATTATTAACAGGCTCCGCTCGTTGCTATCCACCCCGACTCCGACCAGCCTTCCTTTTTGTTTCACTCTGGGCCGCCTGCATCCCCAGTGGCACGGGAACCTGTCATTTCTCATTTCCATCTGGAGGAACAAGTGATTTGGGAGAAGAGGAGAGGATGACCAGGGCTTTCTGACCTTTTCTCCTTCAATTTCACTCCCCTCCTCTGCGAGGGGAAAATGGCAATCACGCTAGGTGGAACCGACAAACTCATCTCTGTGTCACTGCCTTACGTCTACAATGGCCGTGTCACTCGGCATCAGGGACGAGGGGGCAGTGACGGGATTACGGGCCCATGATGGCCCTAATCTGTGAGCAGATTTCCGCCTTCCCGCTGCGCCCTGCGCTCTGTCGGTGCCGGCTGGGGTGGGGTTATTTAATTGTGAGCCCACCTATGTGAAGTGCACCAAACCCAAAGATCTACCTACTCTGTCCATTTGCCCTTTCCAGGCGGGGTGGGTGTCTCCCTGCGCCTGCAAAACTCCTCTTCAAGGGGGTAAGAGCTTGTGACTTCTGAGATCACGAAGCTCTTCGCGTCACTTTGTGAATTAAATTGAAGATATCTCAGGGGTATACTGTAGCAGTGGGGAAACTGAGGCACGGACACAAAGTGGGGCTGTCCCAAAGCCGTGCCGTAGCTACGAGGGTACCAAGCGCCCAGACCCCTGCCCTGCTCCCTCCATGGCTCTCCCGCAGCTGAGCAGACGGAACGGACAGCGCGAGAAGGCAGCCGGACACGTGGGAGCAACCTCTGCTCTGCGATGCCCACCCTGTGCCACCCCCAAAACTGCTCCGCCTGTGCCAGCAATCAACCCAGCAGGCAACGACGAGAGACACCAACGGTCCCCCCAGACCCATCCCCGACAGCTTTCGGTCACAGCGTGGAGGAGAGGAGGGCCTGGAGCATTGCAGCCACGTCTGGAGAGCCAGCCCAAGGCACGGCCAGCGTGCTGATGAACACAGAATTAATTAATAAAAACAATAGGAGTAAAAACAACTGGGCAGGAGGACTCTGTGCCAGGACTGGTATCTCTTTGCCAGGGCTTTGCAGGTCACTTCTGAGCCCAGCTTTCTGGCTCTCCTCTGCCTTCAGAGCAGAGTCCTGGGCCATAGGGCTCACTACGATTTGTTTGGCTGGTTTGATATCGAACGCGGTCATTTGCCCAGGGAACCTGGTGGGTGCCCGCCAGCACCGGCCCAGCTCAGCCCCAGCACGGCTCCAGCTACGGCAGCAGAGCCACCGCCACCACGAAGCCACCGGCTCCACACAAGCCAGCAGCCGTGCTCCTCGGCTGGCGGCCGGCAGTTCGCATCTCACCTGGTAGCTGTGTACGGTCTGCAAACACGGCGTGATCCGTGAGGGGGAACGGTTTATGGTAAATTAGCGATATCACATTAAAGAGGATTTTTCGAAACTATTCTTAGCCTCGAAAGAATAGAGCCTAACACAAAACCGCTGGGTGGAAGAACAAAGAACAGCTATAGCATCATTTTAGTCGACTGTAACTAGTTCGAGATGAGCTATGGTGTTGCAGGACTGTGTATTCCTGGTTGGCATGATGCAAACCGGCTGATTACTCCTAATACTGGAACGGAAGAGTGCAGGAAGGCGAAGGGGGGAGTGGAGAAGGTTTCATACAGAGACATCTTCTACAACAAAACTCCCTTTTTGGAGGGTAGGAGGGATATTAGTTGGTAGGAGCAAGAGCATAGATTTTTGCACTCCTATAAATCATTATTACTGGAATGTCCCTGAGGGGATGAGAAGAATGAATCAGTTACACACACACAGGCAAACTTTTAGATGGAGAAAGGAAAAAAAGAGAAAGGAGAAATAAAAGAAAAGGGGGGGGAGAAAAAAAGTGGGGAAAGAGAAAAAAAGATTAAAAAGAGGGTGAAAAAAGAGAAGGGGGGGAAAGAAGAGAGGAAAAAAAACAGGAAAAGAATAAAAATGAGAGAGAAAAAAAGAGAAAAAAGCAAAAGAGAAGGAGACAAAGACAAGAGAAAGGGAGGAAGAGAGAGAACAAAAGCAAAAGGAGAAAAAGAAAGCGAAGAACGAGAAGAAGGGAATGAATGAACTTTGGAAGCAATTTATAATTCCTTTCACCTACATCATGAATTGAACATGCAAAAAAAAAAAAAAATAAGGAAGGCAGGAAGGGAAAATATTCCGCCCAGCATGCAGATTATCATTTGAAAAGATTCTGTTGCTATGTTTTTGTCCCTGGGTGATGAAAATGAAATTGTCTGATGTGTGCGCCGTGTTAGATTTACCTTTGCAGGGTTCACCCACAATCAGTAGAGAGGGGTCATGCCACAATATGTCATCTCACAGCTCCATCACACCAACTCCAATTTATACGAGGAGGTATTATGCATTTCAAAGGAACCCCCTGCGCGTGGCTCTTGTTACTGATCTATATCACAGCTCAGCTGAGGGAAGATTAGTTCTGCTGCAAGGGCAACGAGACTTATTTGTTTATGATTATATTCTCCTTAAAGATGCACTATTCCTTTTTTTAATGTCTGATTTAAAGTGTGCATTAAAGGGGTTGGGGAGGGGGTGGGATGTAAAAGGTGAGAGAATTCTGCACTCTCCCACAAGGAAACCTAATAGTCTTAGTCTCCCATGCATCCTGCTCATTAAAAAAAAAAAAATCTCCATTTAAATGCAAATTTGAGTTTTAGCTGGGGACTCCCCCAAAAGCTTCTCTTGGAAGCACCAGGGAAATAGGATTCAGAAACCTAAAATGGCTGACAGCAGTCGAACGCCTGCAGAAAACGCTTCCCATCTAAATACCCTCGTCCTTCCCCCTCCGCAGCCCGATGCCCCCGGGTCCCCGCGCCGCGTCCTCGTACAGCCCGGCTGGCTCAGGCGCAGCATCACTTATCACCGCTCTCCGCTGCAAGATTGTTTTACCTCAGGCAAACACCACCCCAGCGAGCTAAAACTGATAATATTAGCCTTTCAACTCCTGCTCGCTGTTGCTTTAATCAACGTTTTCCCAGAAAGCCGACGGTTTTGTCCCTGATAAAGGCTCTGAAGGATTTAATGAGGCCGCCGAGCGCTGCAGACCCCGGGAAGCCCCACGCCGCTCAGCGCAGCTCCCTCCGTGCTGCTGAACATGGCTTTAAATTTGGGGGGCTCCAGATGACGATGGGCACCCAGGACACTGCCAAGCAGCCGGCACTGATTTGATGCGGTCCCTGAGCTTTGGGGGGACCACGTAACCCCCAGCATCAGAAAGCCAAGGAGTCCTGGGAAGTTTTACAGCAGAAAAGCCGATTTGTTTGACGGGGAAAGATGGAGAAGGAAAGGGTGGTTGTACCTGGTGGCCCTGCTTGTGGTGGTGGGGATGTTCAGAGCTGCCAAGGAAACCCCACGGCTGCTGCTGAACCTGCCGACCGCAGGGCAGCCCGGTTTGCCCCCCCACAACAAACACCCCGCGCTTCCACGCACTCCCCGGAAAAAGCCAAACATAAGAACAGAATCGGGGTTTTCTAAAGAATAAAAAGGAGAGAGGCGGGATGAGGGGGGCGAGGACGCCTTTGGGCATTCTCACAGTGGAAGGGCGCTTGCCCACACAGCCAGAGCAGGGCAGGATTTGTGCCGAGCTCTCACGCGCGGACACTTTTGCTCATCATTGCTGGGCCCGTTCCCAGCTCCTCAGCCCGTGATTAACATATCGCTGGTTGTAATAAATAGGCCCATTCCCATCTAGGAAACAAATGGGTCCATCGGGGACCCACGAGGAGCAGAGACACGGAGATGCTGCTCTCTGGCCCCATCTCTCGGCACCTCCCAGCCCCTCTGCAGAGCAAAACCAGCAGCGCCGGTGGGCTGCGATGGGAGCAGGCAGCAGAAGTTGCATGGGCACCTCGAGTTTTGCTTGCTGTTTCATTGAATCATTTTGCCAAAGTTTGCCAGACCAACGCAGAATCGGAATCATCAAAGCTGCTGTCACCTTGGCTTCGAATTATCGTCAGCAGCATCAATCAGATGTGCAAGACTGAAAGCGATACCCGTCCCCCGTTGCAGTGCCACAGGCACACTGGAGCAATGAATGAACAGATAAACGTATATGGAAGAAAATGAGGGTGGAATTGGCTCGTATTTCGCTCACAGCCTACTGTACATTTATGTGGAGTGTCCCCTCACCCGGGGTTTGGGTGCTTGGCGGGGTGGCAGGAAGGCTGCAGTACCCACAGGGATCCCACCCAAAGAGCTGCCAGTCCTACAACAGGTCCCTCTCTCCCTGGGGGCCTGATCCTGCTCGCCCACGTGCTGGGGAGCCCCCAGGGACAACCCCGGCATTACCAAAACCCTGGGCATCGACACGAATGGCCACACTGGGGAAGGGGTGCTCCCACAGTTCAGACCCATAGTTCTAAGTATCTTCTGCTGAAGTGTAACATCTTTACCATACAGCTCATTGAGTATCTTCCTCCCCCTGGAAGGAACTGAGTATCTTCCTCCCCTTTCCTTCACCAGAGAAGCAAAGCCTGCCACACCACGGGTGGGTCGCAGGTCCCCGAAACCCGGGTTTATCCAAAGACCCTCGCAGCCATCAGGCTCTGACCTGAGCAAACAGCCCGACGGCACCAGCCACGGCATCACCGGCCTCCAGCCCGGGCGAGGAGCTGAAAGCCTGGGGCGGGCGGGGAGGTGTCCACCCCTGGTCTTGCAGGAGGTCATCCTGGGGAAGCAGTCAGCCTTCCCTCTCCTTGCCGTTCCCTCCCTTGTTCTTCGTAAAAACCACACTCATTTCACTACTTTCAAAGCTCATAATATGATGGGTGAAAACAATTAAATGAAATAGACTGGTAATACCCATGGGAAAACATTTTTAGATATGATATTACAATCTTGTTTCAAAATTGGATTTTGCCAAGAGGAAATACAGTTTATTATAAAACACATTTTCTTTTAATTTAATTATATAATCTTTGGCTTCAGAGAAGGGATGCTTAAATCAGACCCATTTAATTTTCAAGTGTATTCACCCATCACCTAGGGCAAATTGGTTTAAATTAGTAGGTGACTATATAAGTTCTAGATATGTGTCAGACAAAAATTTATCTGAGATTTCTGTGTAAAGGACCATCTACATCAGCAGCACAGCAGCAGAAATTACAGGGGATGAACAGACAAGTACCTGAAGAGTAGTGTTTGCTCTGATTTCAATGATACCCACTACAAAACCTGATCTAGGATTATTTTTTTTTTTATCTTTGTTAATGTTTTGCCAGATCAGTTCATCACACTGCATGTCTGCACTATGCCAATAAAAACTGATGACCTGCAGTTAGTTTCTACCAGGTGCATTAAATTCCCATAACGTGAGCAGATCTTGCTAAGTCTACCATAGCCGCTTCTTGTGCGGAGATTGCATTTCCAACCTAATGACAAGAGCGGTTTGTTCAGACGCCGCAGTCGCTGAACTCTTCCTCCGATCCGTCACGGTGACCCGGCGCCCGGCGCTCGCTGCGCTGTCACAGAACGGCTCGGGACGGACAACACTTGGTGAGTTATATCGCACGAGTCTCTTCCCATCCCACCCTTTTTCCCCCCCGTTGCTGGGTTCCCAGAAGCCGAGGATGAGCCTGCTCACAGTACACCGGGACACAACATTTAAAAGTGGTCAAAGAAAATACCTCCAGACCTGGCAGCTACCTGGGTTTTGCACAAGCAGCCGTGCACTTGCGGATCCCAGAACTTCAGTTCTGTGGGTTACTGCTGCGGTTGGGGACAATCACTCGCAAAGACAAGAGGAAATTCCTCAGCGAGGGGAAAATACTGCAGTGCAGTCAAGGCTGACTCGGCGAGAACACTACGGGCGTAATAAATAATCATACGTGGGACTTGTAAGGGGTTTTTCATCGCAGGTGTCACAACGCTCTCCACGAGTGCTGGCCGGGGGAGGACAAGCGGCCCCGCTGCTGCGTGCCAGCCCGGCTCAAGTGCCCGAGCCAGCTCACCCGGGCATCCTTCTGCCCCGGGAGTCCTGTGCCCAGCTGCACGTTCTGGAGACCTCCTGCCCCAGCAATGGCTCTCAAGACCCACCTCAGCCCCCGGCCAGGTTCATCCCCCATCAGCCCTCCCGTATCTCTGCTCACCTCCCCAGCAAACGCTTCTAGGTTTGTCCCATCCAGAAAAAAAATATCTAGGTGATGGCACCAGCAACAAGCAGAATGACCCCAGCATTAAGTAAACCACAAAAAGCAGAGGTTCCTGCCCTTGCCCGGTGCCAGCTGGCCAGAAAACCTAAACAATACCAAAACTCAAGTTGGTTATGATGATGCTTGCAAGGCTGTTTTGTTTTTAACAAACAACAACAAAATATAGATCATAATTCTCATGCCAGAAAGTGAGCACAGGTCCCTGTAAGAGGTGAAGCCTGCAAAGGCTCCCACTGCTGCAGCACCAGCAACACGGGCATATATATGGATATAAATATATAGATGTATCTATATATGCATCAGTGTAGGGAAATTCTGGAAAGGTGATTTGAACTAATTGAAAGTGTTTCTTAAAGGCAAATACTTAAACATTATTGGCAAAATAGCTTGTGTTAAAACATAGATCACAAATCCAGAATTCCCCCAGCCAAGGTCTAAACCCATCGCTCCAGGTTAGACACAACTCTGGCATCCTCTCGCTGGCAGGGGCTCATCGACACAGCCCTCGCTGGCACCCTGCAGCACGGGGTTTGCACGAGGTGGGAGCTGGTGGGTGCCAGTTCTGCACCCATCGGTGGTCCCAGCATTGCCCGGCGGCCCTTCCCCAGGGATGTGCTGCATCCCACGGGCAGGGAAGGTCGCAGCTCCGGGCAGCGCTGCCCTTCACGCTGTTTTACCACTGTTTGTGGAATGCTGGTGGCTGGCTGTGGTTGCCCAACACGTGTAGGTGTACGTGGATGCGTGGGCAATCACGCTCCTATATCCAGGTAAGCCATGAATAAATATATATGATTATTTCAACAGGTGTTGGATATCCACCTCCTTCTGGGTCTTTGATGCTCTCCCCCCTGGCCACCCGATCTGGAGAGGCAGCCGGTCCATCCCACGAGACCAAACCCTGAGCGGACCAACCCTGCCAGATGCTGAAATGCAGATGTGCCCCAAGTGTGACGAAAACAGATGATCTCAGCCACGTCTGGCAAATAAACATTACAAGGGGCTGTTTCAAATCTTTGTAGTAGCAAATCTCAGCACTTAACTAGTAATGCAATAAGTCCTATCAAGAGCACGCTGAAAGGTGGAATAAATTTCCCGGAGAACAATGCGGGTGATGTATGCATATGACCAAGGCACAATAAAACTGTAGAATGGGAGGGAAAAAATGCATACAGTCAATACAATAAAATCAGCACAAACATAGGCCATGTAAGCAGATAAATCTAACAATCCAAATATTTTACAACACACTCACATGCAGAACATTTTTTTCCCCCTCCAGAAATCTTAGGGTGAGAAAAAAAAAAAATTAGACTGTTTTGCATCTGAGTGTATTGTAAAGGCATCAGCGGCTGTCTGCACAAATTACCATTCATCTAGGCGTTGTTGTGGAAATTTTCAAGGGATTTGCAGTAATTATATGACAAAATGCTTGCAAATCTCACTCATTGCTGAATAGAAACACACGGGTCAAAGATTGAACACTCTCAGCTTGGTAATTTGTAAATGTCAATCAGACGGGGGGCCACGGGAGGCACGGAGGCGTAAGCAGTGAAAGGCAGAGCGATTCCGTAGCAACCAGAAAAAGCCTTTTCAATGCAGATTATAAAAGGCACGGGATAGTTTTACTTTCCAGCTTTTTTTTTTTTTTTAAACAAACTGATCACCTTGCACCAAGAGGAGGAGGAAGAAGGGGGAGATAGCAGGAGGGAAGTAAAGAAAGGAAGGAAAAACAGTTTAAATAAAACTGGTGAGATTAAATTAACTGATACATACATTCACAGAGGTAGATCGTTTGCTCTGTAATAAATATGGACTCCTATCTTCCCTTCTCCGAGACAGCAAGGAAAGCAAAATAAAATTAAAAGATATAACAATAAAAATTATAAATGCATTGCGGTCCCACAGACCAACAGCTTGTAATGAAGGCTGCTGCGGAGTTGGGTAGCGTGTTATCTCTTGGGATCGTAAATAGGTGGTAGTGGGAGGCAAGGCGTGGGGGTCCGACGTCTTCCTCCCCTCCCATGCTGCCACCAGCCTCCCGTGGGGACCCAGAGCCCTGTCGAGAAGTCAGCTCCACCTTTTCCCATTTTCCAGAAAGTGGGATTCGGAATTGAATTATTTTAAACTATACAAAAGAAATAATCCAGTTCAGAGCTCCCCAGTTCAAGAAAGATGAGGAGCTACTGGAGAGAGCCCAGCGCAGGGCTATGAGGATGAGGAGGGGACTGGAGCATCTCTCCTACGAGGAGAGGCTGAGGGAGCTGGGCTTGTTCAGCCTGGAGAAGAGAAGGCTGAGAGGGGACCTCAGAAAT
>Ga0065711_1045879_pt1 | contig 13214 bp, 9 predicted proteins | sample Hoacrofraction12_FD_59098 | JGI IMG/M metagenome (GOLD analysis project Ga0065711, IMG submission 59098) | Hoatzin crop microbial communities from Cojedes, Venezuela - Epithelial fraction 12 v2 (version 2) | ecosystem: Host-associated > Birds > Digestive system > Esophagus > Crop | place...
GGGGGGGGGGGTTAGGCCAAATTCAGGTGATATTGTTTTGATTTTTTTTGTGTCATCACAGAGGTGGAAGTTTGAGATTTGCATGTGGACTCTCAATGCTTAGTGCAGGCACTGTGCATCACGGGAGTCGTGATAAATTCATGAGTGCTGACAATGCTGTGTGCAGTTTCATGAACAGACCCACTGCTCTGTTTTCACCAAAACATGCCCAAATTATTTTTTTCTTTTTTTCTTCTTCCCTATTCTATTGTATTAGACCAAGATGTAAAATTATTAATAGAATAGTCCATTAATTTTATGATATTTCATTATTCAATTATTTCCTCCATTATTCTTCCACATTAAATCTGAATAATTTATTCAGTGAATTTTGCAAGCAAAATGTTCAATGCATAATTTTCTCCTTTGTTAATATTCTCCTAGTTCTAATTGTCCATGAGAATTTGATCTAATGCTTTACAGAAGAGCAACCTGAAGACAAAAGGCCCAACACAGTGCTGCTGGTGGTTGTTCCCCATTTCGGCTCTCAGTGCACCAAGTGTGTGCTGTAAAGCCAGCAGAAGGAGGCAACAGGCTGTACCTGACACGGGAGCCAGCAGTAGCTCACACCGCACATGAAGCCATGCCACTTCACTTGGGTTTGTAGTACAAAGCCTTGAGAACAAGAGGGTAGGAAAGCAGCGATGTGCATGACTCCCTTCTCCCATCATCGCCCTCTATGACCCTGTGCAAAGTGCTCACAGCCCCTGGTGTGACATTAAAAATGAGACAGAAACAACTTCTTTCCCCCCCATGCATCAGATCTGTGCTGATTTCTACTGGAAACCTGAGGAAGAAGAGGCAGGTTGGCTCGCCAGATTTCCCTGGGGACCTGCTCTGCACGGTGACTGCAACCCCCAGCTCATATCAGAGTCCAAACTCACCTCATATCATTCAGCTTCCATGTTGGCCTTCGGGCATGCTGGAGCTCCCCCCTTGTGCATGTGGTTGAACATGGTGTGCCCAGCCCAGCCACCTCCATCTGTCCCCTGGCATGCAGTCCTGTGGTTGTGGAGCTGCTGGAGTTTGCAGCTTGGGTTCTCTCATAGCACAGGCACACACAGCCTGAGCTGCGGGCATCCTACGGAGGGTAATACGGATGTGCAGGATCACCTTGGAGAGAGCAATGGGCTACAACTCACCTCCTGCACATGCAGGCTCAGGTCCAGTGAGTGTGGGCTGTGTCCACATCATATGTCAGTCCTTTCCAGTGGAAAGCAGAAAGTACAAGCACTGCGTAGTTCTGCTGTTGAGGGCAGGATTAGCACCGTCTGTATTTGGCCGCCCGACAGCTGGTGAGACCCTTCTGATCAGCAGTGAGTGAGCAGCTCCTTCTGCTGGTCATTGAGACCGTTTGACTCTACGTCAGGATGGAACAACAGCTCTCTGCAGGTACATCTGCCTTTCCCACACAAGGAGCCTGTGCAGATGACCTGACACCAAACCATGAGAAGTCAGAAGTTAGGTGATTGAAACCCTGCCCCATCATGAATAACATCAACAACTTCTTTGCAAACAAGCAGGTCAAGTTTTAGCTTCAGTTGTGTTTCCAGTTTTCTGTTGTGCACTTTTCAAAAAGACCCTCGCTCTGCCTGCTGTCTGCTCGCAGTTACCAGTTCGCTTGGAAGACTTCCAGTCTGGGGAATGTCTGTGACAGGGACTGAGCTGGGGAGGGTGGGAGATGTGCAGCACATGGGCTGCTTCCTGAAATTAGCGCATGAAATGTTTTTTTCAAGTGACAGAGTAGAAAATAGTAAATAAGGAACTTTTAAGTCAGAATAATATTTTGAGCCAAAATTTTTGGGATCTTTTGGAATTCACCATCATTTCCATGAAAGCTTCAGCCATTGCTGGGATGTTTTTAGCAAATATGGTGAACTTCCCGAATGAAAACCACAAGCAAACTGAGCCCTTTTGTTTTCACTGAAAACCATTGACCAGCCAGTCACCTTCACTGTTTACTCAGCTCAGCTGCTTGTACTGTTTTACAGACAATATCCAGTTAAAATGGGACACAGTAACTCCATATTAAGAGACTGCCGGAGCCACGATGAACTCAGTGTTGGCATCATAACACTACAGTTCAGGGAACAACATTTTTCCTAGCCTAGTCAATAAATTAGTGCTAGAAATAGTGGTAACACGAAGTGGTAAAAATAGAGTCCCACAAATGAAAGTTTTCCATGGTAAAAGCTAATAACTACTATTTTCTAAAATAACATATTAGCGCTTACCAGCTCAGCAGAAACATATGGACTGTATCAATCCATTGCAGGGTTCCCACCAACCCACATGAACGGAGATTTTCCAGTCCACCTGGACAAAAGTCTCCAGAAGTAGCCCTGCTTCAAATCACTTAGAGGCAGATGCTCTCGAGACAAAGAGTAATGGGGCTGCGGTGAAGCCCAAGTGCTCCGGCAGCCCGAGGAGCCGAGTCACCGGTTGGAAATACCCATGCCAAGTCTTGCAGAGTGTGAAGGCACTAGCAGCTTCAGACCTGGCTCTCCAGGGAGGGGAAAGTCACCCAGAGATTCTGCTGAACTGCAGCTGCGTTGTTCCTTGGTGGTTTGTGGTTTGTAGTGGCCATTCGGAGGGGTCAGACAAAACCAGCCTGGAGCCTGTATCTCTGCAGGAAATCCTAGCTTCTGCCTAGGGGTGTCTGGCTGAGCCATAGCTGGTGCCTCTGGGTTAGTCCTGATGGGTGTTTCTCTCAGCAGATCTGGGACTGCCCTAAGCTCTGCAGGTTGTCTGTGGAGAATCTCATTCATAAAGATTTGCTCAGGAGGGGAACAGTCTTTGCTACTGACAGCAAGTGTTGCTCCATCACTGTTTACAGCACTGAACGTTCTAGGCTGGATGGGGAAGAGGGACAGGGAGACCAACAGGAAATGTTTCACACACCCCACGAGAGGACAACGTCTTGTTTTTTCACTCCTGTGTAAAACTTGTCAGGGCAGCGTTAAAGGTATTGTCTGGTGGTTGGACTTCCCCTTCCTCCTGCCTTGTCCAAAATGGATGTAAAAAGTCAGCCAAGGAAAAAATGCTCATTTCAAGACTTCACACATTGTCCCCACCAAAACCAAAGTGTTAGGATTGCAACAGAACACAACCCATACACTACCGGCACCCAGAAATAATGAGCTAAATTCCCTTAGTAGGATGCCGTATATTTTTAGGAGTCATAAAGAAAAGACAAAGTGTAGATTAAAAATAATATTTTCTGTGCCACACAGAAACCACCTTAGTTCTGACCTTGCTGCAGAGGACCCAGTGGACTGAGCAAGGAGCACAGCATGATGGAGCAAGGTGTTTGCAGTGGGCTTCAGATGGGGAGGTCACCTGCAGTTGCAGTACTTCTGCAAATAGTTTTGTTACCCAAGTCTAGGCATGGAGCTCAGGGCTGGAGCATCTCTCCTATGAGGAAAGACTGAGAGAGCTGGGGCTGTTCAGCCTGGAGAAGAGAAGGCTGTGGGGAGACCTTAGAGCAGCCTTTCAGTACCTGAACGGGCTGTAGGAAAGATGAGGAAAATATTTTCAGCAGGGCTTGTTGCGATAGGGCAAGGACCAATGGCTTTAAACTAAGAGAGGGTAGATTTAGACTAGATATAAGGAGGAAATTTTTTATGGTAAGGATGGTGAAACATTGGAACAGGTTGCCCAGAGAAGTAGTGGAGGCCCCATCCCTGGAAACATTCAAGGCCAGGTCGGACAGGGCTCTGAGCAAGCTGGTCTGGTTGAAGATGTCCCTGCTCACTGCAGGGGGGCTGGGCTAGAGGGCCTTTAAACGTCCCTTCCAACCCAAACCATTCCATGATTCTATGAATCTAAAATAAATGAAGGAAAGCTTTTTTTTTTAAAAGTATTATTTCATGTGAGGAACAAGTAAGACACTGCTGTAATAGTGAAGTCTGATGAGTACTATGACTGTAGACACAAGGACACTAAAAGGGGAATATTAGCTTTTTTAATTGAAATCGCAAAGCAGAAAACAGACTTGATACTTATTGTATAGTGCAGAGAACTTGGGAATCCACCTAGTACTTTAGAGCCATTAATTATTGCTTAATTAGAGCAAGGAGCATTTGCAGGATATGTGATAGCAGTTAATGGCTGATTCTCCTGAGAGACGCGGCTCAGGGAACAGAAATAGCAAGTTCCTTACACAGAGGGCAGCTGATTTCTTGGGAAAGGAAGAGAAGTGGATGATAGTGTGCGTTCACGGACAGGGTATATGTTCACGTGGTAAAGCCACACGGATGTCCCTGTGCCAACACCAATTCCAGTGAATGCGTTAGAGAAATTAAGGGGAAAAGGAGGTGACTTGCAGGACACGGCTTGGTGCTGGCACTGAACATACTTACATCCCTGAGGAGGATGGAGAAACCTCCCTTCTTATTAAAAACACCCATTAGAGAAGCTGCCATCAAGCACCCGGACTTCTGTGTGGTCATCCCGATTTGGGGCGAGGCTGCCCACGCTGGGGCTGGCCCCAGTGTGTGTGGTGATTTGCTGAGCAGCAAGGGGCTGCCGTGGGGCGAATCCGTCAGGAGCAGCAAGCTTGGGTTCAGGCTCATTCCTTCTCAGCTCTCAGCAGCAGCGCAAGAGAAAATCCTTTTCAGACTGTCATTTTGGTTATTCCGGTGTCCCCCAGACCTGGGCTGATAACGGCAGATGATGCTGGGTCAGGTGGACATGGGACAGGTACAGAGGGCTGCTGCTGCAGACCCGCTGGGTTCCAGGGGCCAGGCACCACACTGCACCCATGGGCCCATGCCTGCAAAGACCACTTGGCATCTTTTATGGCATGGTAATAACGTTCATGTAACAAATGAAGCAGAAGATCAGCTAAAAGCCTGCAAGAGCCAATAAATGATCTTTCATTTGGAGTCAGCTACAGCTGCTCTCTAGGTCCCAATGTACAGAGACCACTCGGATTGTGGCCTCATCAAGGAAAAAACCACAAATATTATGTGATACTCGCAAAAAAATATCCATTTAAAATTGCGCAAAAGTCAGACATCTGAGTTATGACAAAGCTTTGATTTGCTTTTTGGAGTATGGGCGTATATTTTTTCACAGTGTATTTTAGAATAAGAAAGTTTGTCCCACCTGCGCCTTCTCTGGCCGTTACCTTTATCCCTTTAATAGACATGTTTGAAAACAATGGTGTGTCCTGTCACCTTGGCTCCTGTTGACAGTCTTACGTGACTTGACTCCTGCTATTCAGGACCTTCTTCTAACTCCTAGCCAAATCTGTCCACAGTTGTCTCTACAGCTCTGTTCTTGCGCTATCATTGCTCTTTAGAGATCCCTTCCTTCCCTAAAATTTACTCTGCTGTTTAATTTACAAAGATCAATCACTTCTCTTCCAGCCTGGCTTCACAAACCAAGCTTTTCATCTACTCCTGGAGAACAGACTCTTCATCCCCCTTCGTTGCATTTGCTTCAGTTTCTACTTGCCTTTTTTGAACTGCAGCTGTACACGGTGTTTCAGATGAGGTTTGATCAACAGCTTGTACAGCTATGTCAAAATGCGAAACCTCCGTGGAAACACTTTCTCTGTTATTGTTTCGTACCTTTCAGAGTTTTCAGTGACATCATGATAGTGGCAATAAAATGATTGTATTTGAGTATTTCTCTACCTCTCTTGCTTCCAGCTGAAAGCCCTATAATACAGCAAAATTCTGTACTGGGTACTGAGCCCACAAATGCATGACCCAAAGCCTTGCTTGGGAATTTCAATACATTCCTATTGCTCCAGTCCTCAAGGTCACCAAATTCTTTGGATCCTCCACTGAACCACCCTTGCCTTCCAGTTCTGTGTCAGCAGTAATTTCCGACCTCATTCCTGCTTCCTCTGCCAAGGTCACTGAACAGAAGATCAGTATGATCTGCTCCAAGGCGGAGTCCTGAAACCTCATCACTCCCCTCCCTAAGCCTAACATCTCCCCTTTCAGCATAATGTGTATGTTTTTTTCTAGCTAAGTCTTTAGCTCCTTACAGTTCTTGCACTAATCCCCATCTTTTCCAGCTTAAATAATAATTTCCCAGGAGGCACTGTATCAAGTATTTTACTGAAGCCCATGCAGATGAGTTCTGCACTTCCTTTGCCTAGAGTATCTGTTATCTAATCGGAAGAAGGTACTGGGTAGTCTTCCTCGAGCTGTCTTGGATACATAGGTGCCCCTTTTCCTTCTACTCTCCTACTTTCACATCAATCATCTTTCTTTTGAATTTGTTTTAAACTCCCATGCACCACAGGGGTCAAATGGCTTTCTTCCTGCAGTTTTCCATACTACCTTGTTCAGTTCAGCACAGAAAGTCAGGGTACTATGTGCTCTGATTCAGGCTTTTGCCTCAGGCGCTGGAATGTCCAGTTCAAAACTCTCATTTATCAGCCTTTTCTAATCAAAAGTTGATCTATTATCGTGGAGCTGTTACACCTCATTATTGTAAGCCTTGATCCAACCTTATTGTCTGGTAGTCCCACAGCTTTCCTCATCCTTCTATTATTCATAGACCTAACACCATCTTTTCTATTAGGATCCCGTAACACCACAGCATGACGCAATCCTCCTCTGCTGTCAGCTCTCCTCACCTCTCCTATGGAGCCATCTTTGCTGCTCAGCTCTTTGCTCCCATCCTCAGACCTCATCATTCACTGATCATAACCTTCCTGAGGCTGTTATTTGTGGAGTCACCTGGGAGTCTTCCCTACCTTTCCCTCCCTCTTCCATTGAGTTACAAATTTCATGGATTTGGACCTTTAACTTCAAGAAATCCTACAACTCCTCCACGTTTAACTCCCTGAGCTACTGTTCAGTTGAATTCCCTATATAGCTTTCTTCGTTTCTCCTAACTTGCCTTTTTTGAAACCCAAACCCCATTTACAGGATTAGTTGGGGTTTTTTTCCTTCCCTGTAATTCAGCCTGAATCAAATCCTGATCACGCAATCCAAGTATATGTTCTACAACCAGTTCTTCTACAGAGTCTTCATCCCTTGCCAAAACCATGTCTAAAATAGCATCCGTCTCTTATTATTTCCATGAATAATTGATGAAGTGGTCAGTGTTCCATCCAGGAATACCTGTCTCCTTCCATTAATAGGACCTTTTATCCTCCAATCTACAGCCTATAAGATGGTGTTTACTGCTGTGTTCTTGCTACCAAACTTTTCAGCTCTCAGACTGAGCTCCGCAATCCTCTTCACAGAATATCTTGAATGGATTTTATGTTGACTCTAGCTATGTAGGAAGATAGGTTTAAGAAGTTCCACAAGAAGATCTAAAATTGCTCTCCAATATTCATACCAGAAAATTACTAAAAAGCATATTCAAATTCACTCAGAAAACTTGTCTCCCTATTGCAGCTTTGCAATCAGATATGTGGTTATAGGTGAGCTTACCTCTGAAGAAAATTCATTCATCAATGGTTCTGAAAAATTATAAATAATCATTTTAGACTCTGAAACGTGCAGTGCTTTTCCAGTGCAGTGCTTAAACTAAACATGCCTGTGCTTAAATCACTCGCCCGTATTGTCTTGCTCTGGACACAGTCTCCAGGAGAATCCACAGCATGTTAGCACAGGAAAGGCAGTGCACACAGCTGGGCAGGAATTAGCCGCTGGCCTCTACTGGTATTATGTCTCTAAATATGACATTTATTAGCTGCAGTACCAGAGGAAGATAAAGTTCAGGTACTGTGACCATGACTGTGTAATTTTAATAGACTCTTAATTTCAGTTTTCCCAGCTTAACAGTATTTAAATCACACTAACTTTACAGCCTAGTGATCTCTACAGCCACAGAGTGCAAAACAGAATTAGATTATTATTCCGTGTTTACTGAGCCTTGCAGTCTCAGAACCACAAAACAGGGACCGCATCCAGCTTTGTCACGGGACGTCATCTGCTGATTTCCATATTTTCTGAGAAAAGAAACAGTATTGGAGGGAGGTGATGCGACAGTCTCCCAGTCTCCCCGCAATGGCCTCAGCAGCTGGATGGGTTGGGGCCCAAAGAATGGAGTTGTGGGCATTTGCAGAGGTGATGCTGCCCATCCATCACCCCCACCCACAGGCACCTGTGGACCCACAACACCTGGAAAATGCTTCATTTTTTAAAAACCCCTGCTTGCCTTTGGACCACTGGAGGGAGGTGCCTGGGCTGACGCGAGCGCCCGAGCCCAGCGAGCGCTGCGACTTTACAGCATTTGTAGATAACATGAAAACATCAAAAAGGAACTTGAATTCGTGTTACAGGGCTGACAAACGGAAAGTGAAATATAAAATAAAAGCTGTCAACTAACTAATGAGCTGCTGAAGTTATGGAGAGCTATCGAAGGAATCATTCAGGAGGGGAAGGCTGCGGGTGCAGCTCTGCTGCTGGGTGACGGTGGGGGAGGAGCTGGGGGTGAGCATTCCACAGAGTCGGACAGGAAGGGAGATTAATTTTAAGCAGAAAAGATGTCACATCCCCAGAAACTTCTCTGCAGATTCCACTGTCTATCAGATGTCTTGTCTTGAGCATCGAGAGTCCTCCAAACACCAGGCTTTTTCTGCCCGCGTGCCCCAAGGCATTGCAGCACTACCGTCCCCCAAGGCTGTGGGGTGGGCACATGGGGTGGCAGAGGAGCTACCAGATGGCGACAGGGCCGCATCAACTTGTGGGACCAAATGGGCTGTTCACTCGGGTCTGGTTTATTCTCAGTTTGTGACACAGAGGGCACCTCACTCCGCAGCATGTGCAGGAAAATGATTTCAGCAATTGCATTTCTCCTCGCCCCGAGTGCAGCAAAGCTGGAAAAGAAGAGGAAGAGAAAAGAGGGCTGGAGTGAAACGGGCCAAGGAGAACTTGTTCATATGGAGAACAAGTCTCACATTTCAAAACTGGTGTGGGGAATGAATTTTCCTGTTGCAGCACATAGCCCCCAGTTTTATCAAACTGTACCTGAGCATGTGAGTCCACCTGCTCATGTGCTTTACCCCCTCTGGCATGGGACAGTGCCACTGCCACCACGCATGCCCTGTGTGTGCAGGGTGCAGGGAGGGAAACACTGTGCTGCTGTCACGTGCTGCCTGCCACATCCATCCAAGCAGCCCAGCCTTTCCTTGTCTGCCACTTTGTTATGGGGAATGTACGGCAATTACCAGCTCAGACTTCTGACTCTTTCCTGGTTTTTGCTTTTTCTTTCATATATTATTCATTTTTCCTACTTGTATTAGATGTTTGCAAGTCTTCCTGCTTTGAGCTATGAAGAGAGCACTAGGCTTGAAACGCTTGATGGTGGTGACATCTTGAGTTTTTTATGCTCGTGTTTGCTTGAGTAATTTTGTGTATGAAAGTGGAATTGATAAGCCGGGAAGAGAGGGGTGGGATATGTGAACCAAGCTGCATCGCTACCATGGGTGATTCTGGTTCCCATCGAGAAACAGTCCTGGAGGGTGCCTCTAAGCCACTCTGTGCCAGGCTCTGTCCGATCTCAGGCCAGATCTTCCTCAGCGGTGCTGAGGAAGAATAAGGCTTGAATGTTTTTAGATTACGAAAATTTTTTGTATACTTTCTGCAAGGTATCTGTCCTAAAAGGCCCCTTGTAATGCAAAATACCCAAGCTTTGTTCACCCAAAATACAAAAGACCGAGCTCTGTGTCCTGTAGCATTGAATTAATTTGGTAGTTGTTTCTAAGTAGATGCCTCTCACTTCTGCAAAATTATTTTATTTATTCCTGAAGGATCTATTAACAAAAATGGATAAATAATATTTTTTTAAAAGTTATTCGAGCGAGTTATCTCATGATAACTTGCTCCTTAGCATTTTCCAAAACCATTGTTGGAATGTGCATTTCCATCCGCACCCGAAATGAGCCTCTCTGAGGTGCTGGGGTGAAGTATTTCCTGGAGAAGGTTGACTGGATAGGCAGCGCATTCAGCCAGCATGGCTGAGAAGCACATTTCCAGACTCAAAAGCCAAAGCTAAGAGGATATTGGAAGGAATATTAATGGCACAGACTCCAATATAACTTTTATTTGGAAACTGCCAGGCAGTGATTTAAAAATGTAGCCCCTGAAAAGATGTCTGCCTTTCCGCATTTAAACAATGATTTTAAATTCAGTTCACACATCAACAGCATCGTTTGAACACAGGGCCTGGCATTTATTTCACCTGGAGCTGCAAGTGCAGAGCTCTTGTGAAAACAGGAACTCAAGAGCAGAGCTATCCACAGTCATACTAAAAAATCTTGCTCTTAAATTTTGAAACATACTATATGAGTCTTCAAGGGTCTGCCTTCAGTGCTAGACATATTCAATACTCCTTTAAAAACTGATTATGGGCCAAGCATCAATGTCCTGTTGTTTCAAACAGAGATTGTCAGAGAACAGAAGATTCTGTCAACAATTTTTGAGGAAGGGATACATGAACGGGGGCAATTCTTGCTTTTTGCAGAAGAATGAAACCCCATATTTTAGCAGATTTTTGACAAAGAGTGGGAAGTCAGCGCTGGATAGCTTGCCTGATTTTTCAGAAGAACCAAAATAAATTGCTGCAAATGACCCTTCCATACAATGTTTAATTTGATCAAAGCAGGAAAAAAACACCCTCACTCAAGCATTTTCCTTCAGTAATAGTATTGGTGGTACTTACTCCTCTTCCAACCATCCTTGAACAGCATTGGAAGAGCCAACATACCTATTTATGCTTTTAGTGGTATTATATCAGAGGAATGGGTCTGTCCATTCTTACTAAGATTTTGGTCAATGTATTCAGGTCTTGTGGACTCTGTCATTGTGTCCCCAAAACCTCTCCCAGGGAGAACTGGCCCCTAGAGACAGGTATGGAGAAATGCAACAAGTCAGTCCCTACACACCAAGAAGAGCAACATCCACAGGAGCTTTGCTTTGGTCAGATCTGTCCTGAAGGAATGATTATTTCAAAGTGGATCAAATCATGCCGTATGGGATGGACTGAAATGCAAGACCGTGACTTTTTTGCCATTCCAGAGAGATTCAGAGCTCTGGGAAGCCATTTCTACAGTGATCAGCAGACTGACGGGCTGGTGCTACCAGGCTGGTTTGGGAGCAGCAAACGTCAGGGGGTTTTGAGGGAGATCAGATTTATATCTACCACTTGCCCGAGTACATTTTATTACAGTTGCTTTGCAGCTGTGCAGGAATTTTAAGTAGGATGGAGACTGGAAGGACCTGGTAATGATAATTAATGTGGGAGCTGGGACTCATCTGTGTGAGAAAACAATAACAAAGCTAAAGCATTTCGGCTCTGTCTGTAGCAATCTGCAGGCTTGGGATAATTCTGTTAAAAGGCCTAAAAAATCTTGAGCAATAGTCGCTCTGTGTCATTGTATCCACACAAGAACCAAGGAGAAGGAAAAGCTGTCCGAAACATGACAAAACAAAGCAAACAACAAAAATCTACGTTTTCTTTTCTGAAGGAAAATAGTGAGGAGACCAAGAAGAAATGTGGGGAATTTTAAAAGGATCCTGTGATGGAGGGCAGAGGATGTGGGCAACTGATGAGGAATTCTTTGTGTATTGTACAGCTTGGTGGGCATCACAGGTTTGGTCTTTGCTCTGCTGGATGGGTCCTGCACTGACCAAACTGGAAGTGGTTCCTGACCTGTTTGGGTTGTACTCATGTGAAAGGACGTTACCTGATCTCTAGTTTCATGCAGGAGGTCTTGCACCTAGTTCCCACCATGTGCAGAGCGAAAGTCAATGTGATGGAGAAGGCCAGCAACAACTCAAAGGCAACTTTCCCATCGTTGGGAGGTGAGGAAAAAATCTGCCTTTAACAAAATGGTTGGGCTTGGTTTGAGGCACAGCACAGGTCCACGGGCTCCCCTGAGCAAAGTATGATGGCAAGAATGGACTCTTCTTTACTGGGGGAGCCCAAATCTTCTAATATTAACGATCATCAGGGTTTTGTACTCAGTACAGACGTGCCTGGAACTACAGAAACAGCTCCAGGGAGTTGCAAGTTGTACAAAAAAATTACATTAAAAACTGTCCAAATTGGAATAATTTAAAGAGAGTTAAAAAAGGGTATTCAAGAATAGACTTGTTCTAAATGTCTCCATGCTGATTTCACTGTCTCCAAATGTGAGGTACAGGTATTTGCAGAGTTATAAGTAGGTCAGTTATTTTTGTCACTCATTATTACTTGTGAAAAATGTGTGTAGCAAACGTACTAACATACTGTAGCAGCTGAATTTGGGGTGCTAGCATTTCTTTTACACCTTTTTAGGATATGTCTAAATGACATGATTTTCTGATTGCAATGTAAAAGCCAATTATTTCCAATGTCCAGCATATTGGGACACGCTGTATGAAACCCCATTCTGCTGTCACGGAACTGCCTCTGAAAATACCTGTGTCACTTTGCTGCACTGTGGTTCTCAAAGGAGCTGGATGCACCTTACTGAAGCTTGGTGAGCTGGAGTCTCTCACCTGAGCTACAGGATTATTTCTTTTGCTGTTATTTACAGAAATCCGTTCAACTATAATAAGCACACAGTACTCAAGACCCCCTGGCAGGACTTGCATAGCGTCACAGCAGGATACATCTCCTTTTGCTTCAATCCCCTATGCTGACTGCCTATGTAGTCAGCAGAGAGACTTGGCACCCTCAAAGGGGAATCCACCTTATCTGGAGGTGAGGGCTGAACCTTCTCCAGGAAGCTTTCATGTCTCTGTGGACTTGAGCTTGAGACAGGCATCTTAGGTGCTAATGTTAGAGGAGGTGAATCTAGAGTCTATCAACATCAGCAGGGATATTTCCACCAGCTGATGGATGCCCTTGGTGTTCACTCTTTACAAAAACTCTCTTGTAGCCACATGCTCTAGTTATAGCATGAAGAAGCATAGCGTATGTCCTATGAGGAAAGGCTGACGGAGCTGGGCTTGTTCAGCCTGCAGAAGAGAAGGCTGAGAGGGGACCTTAGAAATGCCTCTAAATATCTGCAGGGTGGAGGTCAGGAGGATGGGGCCAGACTCTTTTCAGTGGTGCCCAGCGACAGGACAAGGGGCAATGGGCACAAACTGAAGTCGAGGAAGCTCCAGCTGAACATGAGGAAGAACTTCTTCCCTCTGAGGGTGATGGAGCCCTGGAACAGGCTGCCCAGGGAGGTTGTGGAGTCTCCTTCTCTGGAGATATTCAAGACC
>Ga0065711_1045882_pt1 | contig 13214 bp, 6 predicted proteins | sample Hoacrofraction12_FD_59098 | JGI IMG/M metagenome (GOLD analysis project Ga0065711, IMG submission 59098) | Hoatzin crop microbial communities from Cojedes, Venezuela - Epithelial fraction 12 v2 (version 2) | ecosystem: Host-associated > Birds > Digestive system > Esophagus > Crop | place...
CGCTTTACTGATATGCTTTTAAGGCACACATAAAATTACACTGTATCTTTAAATTATCTCTACAGCACTAAATAATAATGTTATTAAAAAAGCAAAAACAATTTCTGCAATTTCCCTACATCCCCTAAAAACAAAACACATCTTGAATTTAGCGTAGGATTAGTCTTCAGAAGAAATACGGTGAGACAGACCATACAGTCTTGGACTGCAAGAAAAAAAAGGAAAAAAAAGGCCACAAAACAGAACAGACCAGGAGCCAAAGCAAAAGTCTTCTCAGCGTAGCCAAAAAGACAGCCTATATCAGATAGCACTGCACCACCAAGAACTGGCATCGCCATACCTTCAGAAAGACGTCACCCTCTGAGAAGGACACTCAGAAAGAGAGACCACCGAAAGGAGTATGGTGTGCAGAGACTAAAATGCAGTTTTTCCAGCATAAAGTTTCCTTTACTCAGTTGTCCTGGAATCTGTAAAATACACTACTTCTGTGTTCACATCCATACGCTTCCCCTCCTTCAGAAACGACGTCCTCAGGCAGTCCCTTTTTCTTAAGCTATTGCACAAACAGGACAAAAACATGAACTTCACGTCACTTTTAAGTTTTCAGAAGTCCTATAAAATATTATGAATAACCAGTTGAGTGTTCCTTTTGCTTTTAATACAAATGCATACTGATGCTCCTGTAAAGCTAACTGGACCACCATGACATTAATTAAAGAAAACCCTCCAAATTAATCTAATACACTGTCGCGACAGAAACTTAAAAGTAATCTGCCCTTTCCACAAATAATCTAGAACTTCATTCCCTTCATTTAAACCGAGACATCTCAGACACGCTTTGCTGGAAAAAATTCACCTTTTCAGCTTCAGTTTGGTTCAGGGTTTTCCTTTTGTCTTCCCAGTAATCCCTGACGGCAGACAGAGGCGAAATGCGTGAAGAGGTTGGTCGGCCATGCAGAGCTGCCTTTAGTTACGTTGTGAACCCTAAGAAACCTTCTCTCCCCCACTGGATTTTATTCCTGAATTTGAAATACTTAGCTGGTGGCAAAAGGCAACTCCTCTTTCAACATGAAGTGCATACTTTGAGAGCCTGTTAAAAAATGCACTTTTCCAGCATGAACGCAGTCAAAAGCTGAAACTCCTCTACTGCCCTTCCAAAAAGAGGTCTCTGCTGTACCAAAGAGGAAAGGAAACATTAGGCTGCAGATTCAAATTAGCTGTCAGGAAACATGAACATAAATCTGACTTAATAGCGTAATTTGGAAACGTGTTCTGGGTCCACCCTTGGCAATAACACCACGGTTTAATTCACGTTGTAGCAATATTTAAAACAGCTCTGCAACTTTGGTTCTCCACCCAACTGAACAACAGAAAGTTGTGTCGTTAAATGAAAAACAAGCAAGAGAAACCATCTAAACTGCGGGTATTTTTCATCTTCATTCTTTTTTTAATCCAAAAGATTTGTACAGCAATTTTTTTTTTTTTAATAACTTACAGGATCAAAAGCAAAATAAATGCATAGTTTCAAAACCTTAGAATATAACCTCCCCTTGTTGCGGAAGAGTTCAAAGTCATAAAGTGCTGCAGATATGAACACACATCAGACAAATAATCTAGTAACTAACTTATTTTTCTGGTTTATTTAACAATATTCCAGGCGTAGAACATTAAATAAAAATCTCACAGACAATGGGTAGGACTAACAATGGCTTTGTGATTTTTTTTTTCTTTTTCTTCTCCTTTTTTTATTTTTTAAAGAATGCTGACACACATCAATTGAACCGACTACAGTTTTATTTTGGATACCAAAAAATAAAAAGAAAGCTGGAAGGCAGAGCGCAGCGCATTGCACCGACCTCAGTAAGGCTGCCTGTAAGCATCACTGCATATGTTCAGTCCTAGGAGGAGGAGGATGGAAACAGGAGACGGACGCTGCCAAGCAGGACAGGCTGCACGCGGACCAGGGGAGCGGTGCTCCGGGCTCTGCCGTGGCTGGGAACTACACTCGTGCAGGAGAGGATCCGCACGCCTCGCACCAGCACCTGCGCAGCCTCTCGAGGGCTAGCGGTGGTGGTGGCAGGTGGAGGTGGTGCGAGCGGACACAACCGATACCAGCTGCCACTCAAAGGGTGTCAAAACCAAGAGGTCTTCCTGACAGGGGCATCACAGGAGCTCTGGTAAGATGAAAAAAGGACCTGCTGTGTCTCGCTCCCCGCCACCACCTGCCTTTGCTGCCCTCGCAGATCACCCGCATCCCTGCGGGCATTCAGGCCAAGCCTGTGTTCTGCACCTTGGGCGACCACACACACCTCCGCAGTGCACGTGGAGAGCAGCAACATCCAACGGGGATGCACTGCGCGTGCGCTTTGTACAAGTGCATATTAATTTTCAGGGGGCTGGACAGCAAAAACCCAGGTACCGACAGCCAAATACAGGACACACCACTTGTTCAATGCCTTTCTCCTGGGCTTAAACTCGCCAGCTAGCTCACTACTATTCACTCCACTGCTCCTCTACCTTAACCTGCATCCTTCCTCCTCACCCGCCCCTTCCCACCACCTACACAGAACACAGGGGCCTCAAACTTGCCAAAACTATTAAACCAAAACATAAAATAGCGGTATGGCAATAGATTCCATTCCATTGCCATTCTCCTTTTTTGTTTGCTCCTCCTGGCTGGGCCCTCTCTACCACTGAATGTCCATGCGTACCACAGCGATGAAAAAGCCCAACTCTCTCCAGAAATGCTGTGCTCTACATAGTTGTAGACTAAAGCCAAGGCTGGGGACAAGACACCAGTAACAAAAATAAAACCCCAAGCAAACCTTGACTGTAACTGGACAAGAGTCCTCCCCTGCACCTCAGGGAAAACCGCTGGCTGCCATCCCACTGCGTGCCAAGTGTGAACTCTAATCTTGTTTATGACCTGCAGTATTTCATAAGAGGTGGGGGGTTTCGGGATGGTTTTCTTTCTTTATTTCTTGTTTGCCAAGTTGTCAAAAGGGCTTAAAACACTTTAGGTGTAGAGACACAAATGGAGCAATTACAATACACAACAACTAATCAGAAACAGTACTCAAACATTAGACTGGACCGGACTAAAGTCCGCTCTCCAAACTGAACCAGAAAGAGACAGGAGGAAAAAAAGGAGTTTTTAAGTGCTAATGTAATCAGAAACAGTCTTAAAGACTCACTAAATACATGTGGGGAATTGGAGGGGTCCCCTTCTTTTAAATATATTTACATAATATTAAAGCTTTTAATTCTGCTTCTCTCGCCAACAAAATGTTCTAGCTACCCTGGACGAAGTCCCCAATTAAATTAAGCGGTTCAGCATTTTATAACATAGATGGACTGCCAGCCCCACAGCCCATACATGCCTCCCTACCCTCTCCCTCCATCCGTCTGTCCATCCGTCCTTGCCTCGGCCGCCGAGGGCCCAGATGCCTTCTGCCCTGCCTGCTTCGCACACCCGGCATCAGCCCCAACGTCAGCACGAAGCGAAGGGAAGGGAATGCCACGCCGCCCTGACCCCATGCAGCGCTTCGTCACTGCCTTGTGAAAGCACAAGAGACTACAACTGGGGCTTGCCTAGACACACACACACAAAAAAAAAAAGGTTTTGCCATTTAGCTGCTGCAGTTAAATGGTAAAACTGGACGAATGTGGACACAGCAATACCAGTTTAAAAGTGTTTATACCATTTACACCGCACTGGAAAGAAAAATAACTTATCCCAGTGTAAGTGCATCCACGCTACAGCCTATGCCAGCACAGTATCAGTTAAAGTAACAATACATCAGTCCCCTAATTGACAGAATTATACCAGCTGAACTTCTCTAGCATAGACCAGGCCTAAGACATGAGGTAGTGAAAAAGAAAAATCAGGCTCAAGATCTTTTTTCATTCCATAGCATCAACACACTCTAAAAATCTTTGCTGCTCAGATTTACGGATATTAAAAATAATGTTTTAAAATCCAAAAATTAAAGCTAACATCCCGAGTCACACAAGACTTACAAACAGATGCATAAATCTTAAAAACACCCTTGCTCAGGGTCCTAATTCAGGAAAATATTTTTACGATAGAAAGCACATAAACACGTGTTTGTCTCCCACTGAAGCAAGTGGAGAAAAAGCACATGGATAAGTGCTTTCCGAAATCTGGGCCACAGTCAGAAATCACGGTCTTTTGTAGAATTTATTTCCTCATTCATTTCAGTGCTGTTTAATCACAAGTCATTCATGTTTTAAGACAGTGGGAAAAACACAGACAATGGAAGCTAAATCAAGTTTGTTACAACTGTTCAATATTTACAGCATTCATAGCATAAAACAGAAGTATTTTTGGTAACTTAAGACAAATACCTCTTTTCTTTGTTATTAAATGTACCGCAGCAGTCCTGTTAAACAAACCCACTGTCTCGGATATTAAAGAAATTGTTGTTTACGTTTACCGAGTCATTTAAATTAAAAATCTGTTCCTGTTCCAAACCCCACTCTCCCTCATCTTCGTCCTCCGGTTCTGCCTCGGACCCATTCCGACTGTTTTCATACAAAAAGATCTGCTCGTCCACGTGAGCCGGGGCTAACCGGTTTCTCTTTGCACTTACAACATTAGCCGAAGAGCCGAAAAGCCGTTCGGGGAAGACCCTCGTGGCCAAAATGCACCAGTATTTTTGAAGAACCTTTGGTAAAACTGGGAACAGCGCTAGTCTGTCAGACCACCACTTCAGTGGGTCTTCGTTCAAACCGAGGACCTTTTGTGACTTGAAGTTGCTCAACTCCTCGACAATCTGAGCGTGCCATTCCTCCTGGTCTTCCACGCCTCCCGTCTGGCAGAAGATCTCTGCGAGCATGTTGTTGATGACGCTGGTAGGAGGAGGAGTAGAGGAGATGATGATTTTTTTTACAGGGGGCTCTTCTGAAACAGTGAAGAATTTCTCTTCAGTCCTAAAGGTATTTTCTTTCACTTTCTCCAGCAGGCTTTTTGCTTCCTCCACCACTCTGTTTTCAACCTGCTGCCGCTCAAAGGCTGAAAGAAAAGGCAGTTTTTTGTAGCGGGGATCCAGGAAAGTTGCAACATTGAGAAACATGTCTATCTCAGGTGTGTGCTGGTAGGTGGTTGACAGCTCTTTTGCGATCACCTCCTTCGCCATGCTGATCTCTTTCAAATCATTCTCTTTGATGTTCAGGGTAGTATTCAGAAGCATGTGGAGAAGCGGCTTCACCATGCTGATCGTCGGGTACTTCGAGGCCGACATCATCTCTGCAACCTGCTTGAAAGGCTGCAGCAGCTCCACCAGCCCTTCAATTGTATTCCACTCGCTGGCTTCCAGCATGAGGTGGTGGTTGTTGCTGTCCTCCACGAGAACAGCCGCAATGACGAACTGCTGCTCCTTGAGGCGCTGCAGCATAGCGAGCGTGCTTCCCCACCAGGAAACACGGTCGCTCACCAGCATGCAGTGGAGAATGTTCTGCTGCTTCTGCTTCTCACTCAGCATGTACATTGCGACTGTAGACTGCTGAAAATACTCCACCAGTTTTCGGCACCTGGCAAGAAGGCTGCTGAGCTTGGGGAGCTGAAAAGCTTGTTGTATTCCTGCGTTAAAAGTGTGCCCCAAACAAGGCATCTGTACGGGAATATCCAGGAGAGAGCAAGCTTTCACAATGTCTTTACTGTAATCTGTTGTAGCACCAAAGACCTTTGTATTGATCCCCCACTCGATGAACGTTTCATAAAGGACTCGCGTGATAGTCTCTGCAGTATTATCCTCCGGTACTTCAAACGTTTTCAAACACCGCGAGTTCACCGCCAGGCAGTTGGCAGGACTGCTGCTGAGGAAGTGAACTGCCACAGTGACGTACGATCTGTTCTGGTTTTCGCTCCTCCACATGTCCGTGGATATGCCACACCACAGAACCTCAGTGAGCTCCTTCAGCACTATTTCCCGAATGGCACTGTACTTTTCAGGGATAGCTTTTGTACAGAAGTACTTCCGGCTTGGGAGTTCATACCTGGGGTCCGCCGTTCTCAGGAGGGCCTTGAAGGTGGGTTCGTCAACGATAGAGGCCGGATACATGCCCTCGCAAATTAAGCTGATGACTGCAGATGTCAGTTCCTGGTGCTTTTTGTTTTCGTAGTTCTGGTAGGTCTTCATGATGAGGCTATCTTGAACAACCTGCTGCGACGACTCTGGCTTGATTTTCGAAAACGCAGTGGCAAAGGCTTCCCTCATTTGCTCAGTGTTACTTTTCACAAATTCACAGAATTCATCGGGGTGATTTTTCTCAAGGTGGTAGGAGAGGTTGGACGTGTTTCCTGAATAGGCAATCTGTGCCATGCAAATACGGCAGTAGATCTTCTTCCACTGTAATATGCATCCTTCTGCATTGGTATCAAACCCAAAGTACTTCCACACTTTACTCTTTGCTCTCGGGTGAGCCACTAATTTTAGGTCTGATGGGGAACCTTCTAAACTTTTATTCTCCATCGCTTCTTGGCCACCGTCCCACCTTTTGATCCTTCACTCATTAATGAGTACCTGATAAAGGCAGTAAGATAAAGATACAATGAGAAAGCACAAGTTTGACCACACTTAACTATGTGAAATCAGTGTTTCTGCAAACGAATCAAGAAACCTACCTTACTAATTACATTTGCAAATTTAAAGATGAGATTTGCAGGAAGTGTGACCTACAAGAAGCCAATCGGAATGTCAAAAATTAAAAAGGGGTTCACTATATCATGTTCTGCTGTGAAACTGAGTTAGAAGACCTGAGTAAATCTTGCTTCTGGAATTACATAATTCTGGGTAGAGAAAGAGTAAGCACCACCACAGAGTTGATGCATTGCTGTCACACAGACCCGTCATCTGCCACAGAATTTGCCTGCCTCCTAGGTTATAGTTTGGGCTAGACCAACATCCTCTTGCCTAATAGTTGCTGGACTTCACTGTTAACATTTATTTCAACTGAAACCTGATACTGAAGGAGCAAAGGTTTTATTGTTTGTTTACTTTGACAGAAGTTTTGTTAGCTCGATCTAACTGTTCCGGCATTTGCTTAAAAAAAAAAAAAATCTGTGATGCAAATTATGGCATTAATCTGCTCCTCTGAAATGCAAAGATGTTTTCTGACTGAAATAAAAAGAAAAGGAGTTTGAACCTACATGCAGATCAACAATACGCATCTGACACCTTTCCTGTCCTCCTCTTTCTGAAATCAAAGCCATCTCCTGAACTACTAGTTCACAGTCGTGGTTCCTGGAATAACAGTGCATTATAATTACAAGAAAAGCAGACAGGGAAGCACTAATAAATGTTATTACCCACATAAGCTGGAAGATAATTTTGCTGTAGTTTCTTCAAAAGGCTACAGAAGTTGGGAGGGGGTGACACGGTGGAGATAAGCGTGGTGATAAGGCAAGACCTGGCAATCTGAACCTAAATATCTGCACAGGAAAACACTTCTTGTGCAAACGGTCACAGGCAAGCATGGCAAGCACAACTTGAAGCCACCAGCGTCTCTGTGCACAGCAGTGCCAGCAGCCAAGCTGATTTCGCTACACCAAAAAGCCACGCCACAGCACAGCACAACTGCACGCTGACGCTTCTCCATTCCTTCCACACCACCAGCCGAGCCATTGCGACAGCAACAAGCCCTTCGCTAGCGGCCTGGCCAGGATCGGGAAGGAGGAGGAAGCCATCAGGTAAACACGGATGCAGCCTCCTCCACTAAAACCCAGGGGAAGAGAGCAGGAGAGAAACATCAGGAGCACCCCTGCAGCCAGCCCGAAAGCAATGGCACTGCTGCTTCTCTGCTCGTCAGGAGCTGCACCTGCATCCAGCCCAGAAATCCCTGGGTGCTCAGACTGGCGGGCTGGGGGAGAAAGAAACAATCTGACTTTTTCATAGTGCTGCAAGGGAATATCCAAAAAAAAGGTACGTGTACAAGCTTCTCCCGTGTGCTTTCTGCCGTTGATGAACATTCCCAAGAGAAAACATCTTCCCTCTGAACTACAGCTGGTATTTGCAGCGCTTTCTGAGCGTCTTGAATGAAAAAACAAAGACAGGTTTTCCAAGACTAAACATACTTATTTAATAACACAGCTGTTGGTTTAGAAGCAGAATGAGAGATGCAGGGCAAGCATTTTATTGCATTGGTTCTGAAGATTTACTTCTGGGTGTAGGCTTTTTTTTTTTTTTCCTGACAGGGGCAATGTTCTGACTGCTAGCAGGCCCTCTACTGTGATTTACTCAGCACCTTTTAAGTTGCCAGGATAAACTATTGATTAACACACTAATGCTGCCTAATTCCAAGATGTGTATATCAACAGCACCAAGGTATGCAGTCCCACAAAAACTGACAATTTTGAAAGACCAAGTGGTGTAATGTATAACGCTATAACCCTGCCACAGCATCAGACTGTGCCTTGACAAAATATGTCATATCAGGATGTACTTTTATTGCTTTTAGATTCCTCCATTTTAGTCTTTGACATGGTGTCCTGAGGCAGTATAGAGGCTCCCAAGTATTTCATTAAATCTTACAGTTTCCTTTGCAGTTATGTGGCAGTTCCTGAAAGCAGAGAGGAAGGCACTGTAATAGAAGAACTGATGCATCTTTAATATTTAAAATTAGTATGACACACCTTGGATCATAAAAAGTTCATCACAGACTGATAAAAAACAAGTTAAATTAGAGGAAGAGAGTGTTACAGACTCACCCCCCCCTTCATTCATACATATGTTACAGCTTTGCCATCATTTTGAGATGGATCTGGCACTGGGCAACAGTGGCAGAATAGCGTTGCCACAGTTAAGGATACGCCAGCACAAGACAGCCTTTATTATAATGCTGTAAACCACACTTCAGCTGTCATAATAGCTCGAATATAAACTGCTAATCATCCCTGCCTCTTGTAACTAACACAACAAAACTGGCACGATGAAAAAAGGAAAAAAAGAAAAAAAATAAAAACAAAAACACCAAAACCTACACCTCTCATTTTCCTATAAGAGGTTAATTTTTCCTCTCTCAATGAAACAAAGCGCTCATAGCCTAGGCTTGGCAAAAATCAGAGCAGCTTCAACTCTGAACCAAACTGAAGACACCAGCACCCTGCAGAATGAAATCCATTGGGAATGAAGCACCTCATCGCCTTTGGGAAGTGCTGCAGCTTGTTACGAGGGCAGCTCATGGAAATGCTCTCTTTTAGCTTGCTGAACTTCCCCTGACAGAAAACTAGTGCCACTTTGGTTTGCTGAAAACCCTTCCGCACACAGCAGCCTTAAAGCTACAAACGTGCCTCCTCCTTTCTCCCTTGAACTCCCACCCACGCTGGAACAGAGCACACTTTCAGAGCAGCTGCCGTTTTCCTTGCCCTCCCCATGCTGCTGGCCCACACCGGCAGTGGGGCTGAGGCCTTCCAGAGCCTGTGGGCAGGCTCCTCTGCTGGCCTCGCAGCGGGCTTGGCTGCCATGGGAGGAGGAGGAGGAGGACGAGGAGGAGTAAGGGCCCAGGTTTCCTGGCCCAGGCACCTCCGCTCTCCGGGGCAGGGCTGGGACCGAAACATCGCGAGGCCGTGCTGCGGAGGCCATGGTTGCCGCCCTCACACCGCGCCGGGCTCGCTTTCCCCAGTGGCCAGGAGAATTGGCTCGAAACCCGCACGAGAGCCCCGCGGGTGCAAAATCAAGCGCGGGGACGTGAGGCCATGCGGGGTGCACAGCCATGGCACTCTGCCGAGCCGCATGGCCGGCACTGCTGCCACGCCAGCCCTGCCCCACTCCGCGCAGGGCCAACCACGGAACGAGTGCTTCCTCACCCCTGAAACCACCCGGATCACCCTCTCGGGTGCGTGTGCGGGGGAGAGGGGTTAATGGTTTCTGCCCGCCACCGATCCCTCCTACCTGGTCGCTTCTCTACCCACCTGTGGATGTTCCACAGCCTACAGCTCGCTCGGCTCCGTGCAGGAAGCGCTCGGTCTGCCATTATGCTTCACCCATATAAAGTGAAAGCCCTCAAAATACACGATTTGAAATTAAGAGATGCATGCTCCTAAACTAATATTTCACGATTCATCGTAAAGAAACTTCATACAAACGGTGATACTCACTAACTAGAAATTGGGGCAAATTAAAAATACGAATGATATCCCAAACACTTCTAAGAGCTTTAAGGTCTTCTGAACCTCAGCCATGCTGCCACCTTCTTCTACACATCACAGACACCAAATTTAATCACCAAGGACTTCAAAACTACGAAATATTCAGCATTTAAGCCTTCCCCTGCCAAATTTCAGTGAAACATACAGTAGAGGAGAAAATGCAGGAGGAAGATGCCAAATAAATTCACTGAGAAGCTTTTAAAATACCAAAAGAAATTACTAGTATTATATGAAACATTTTTGTTACTAGTAAGACGACTTTCAGTGACCACGCTTCCAGTGTTAATATCCTGGTGTCACAATTAACGTTAGTTCATCCTTTATCAATCCACTGATCAGATTTTTGTTTTTAAAAGACTGTTTATCTCAAGATCTTTAGTCATGCAGGGCTTTTTTTTCTCCCTCCAATTAATTACAATTATGCACCATAAAAAAAACATCCAAGAAGTAATTTCAATGAAACTCCTAATTGTTTAGACCACCGAACACTGCCACAGTTTACACTACATATCAGCAGTTATACCTTTTATACCATTAGTACTTGGAAAGGTGTTTTAACATAAATAGCCTCCTCTCCTTTACTTCTGCACACTGATTTTAGCTAGCGAAGCAATCACTGGCTGCACCCCATTTATCCTCTCAGCTCTGTATTTCCCTTCCCTGCACCTGAAGATCAGAATTTCAGACAAACTTTCCTGCTCTGTACTGGGGAACGGGGCGAGGAAGCTCATTTTCATAGTGAATATTACTATCTTTCCAGTTTGCAACTCAAAACAATTATAAAGTTTTTGAAGTGAATCTAGTTTTCAGAGCTCAAACTGCCCTCTTTCCCCAAAAAACTGTCTTGAACACCATCTATAAAAATTAGATGAACCCCAGTAGGATGTGACAGAACAGGTGGTCACCTTTAAAAGCCACACAAAAGCACAAGTGCCAGGAGTACACAACTCTAAGTCAGGGTAAAGAAAGAGAAAAGAAAAATGAAACTAATTTGGTTTACTTGAAAAGAAAACCTGAACACTTCTTCCCTGGCAGGGCAAGAAAGCAAGCTTTTCTTGGCAAATTTGGAGGCAGCAGGGCTGCACTGATACCAGACCCCTTTGCTCACCCACGGAGCTCAAGGTCGACCCGCTGCGCATCCCTCTTTTAAACCTTCCACGGGAGAGCTGCACCACTGCCGCAAGACGAGCGAGAGCTCCGACAGGGGAACGGGGCCCAAGGAGACGGGATCGGAGGCACAGCTGACTGCCCCGTCCTGCCCTGCCCTTCCCAGCCCTGCTCCCCCCCTCCAGGCTCTCCCTGGGAAGGCACCCCGACAATGAAACGCCTGTACCAGTAAGAGTTACGGACACCCCCTCGAAAAGATACACAAAATTTTAAACATACGCACCTTTCTAGGTTACTGTCTGGAAAAGTTACTTGGTGTTTTCTTACAGTGGCTGTAGTTTACTGATCCAAGCTTTAATTAAGCATGTTCTAAAGAAAACTTTCACTTTTTGTTGCACTGCAGTTGCTATTTTGAAGTTATTATGGAAACAACGTTAATTTGGGTAAAAAAGTTCCCGTTGACAAGTTGATTCACTTTTTTAAGCAACAGCTGGACGCAGGGAGGGAAAGCAAGGCAGCAGGTAACTGCCAAGAGGCAACTGCACGCAAACAACTATCTGAGGAAGAAACTACTTGTCCTTGGAAGAAACAACGCTGAGTTAGGGCTGAAAGAAAACTTTCCACTTCTGTCAAATCTGCCCTGGTTCTACTAAGGCAGCTGACATTTCCCAGGTTGGATCTTCACCGCCTTCCTCCTGCATCTCCAAATTCAACACTTCTTTTGTTTTGTTTTGGTTTTTTATAACAGCAGCTAAGAACGGACTGCAACAAAACACTCGGGTCACATTTTCGTCATGCTGTTTCTCTGCGGTTCAAAAAAAGATTTGGAAAGTGTTACACACCCTAGGCACAATACCCAGCTCCACTCTGCCAAGAAAAACTAACGCTAGAAAAATGCTCAGATGACTTCAAACTCTACGCACATCTGCCCTTTTTGTCGCCATGGTTCTCTGTCTGGGGGTTTTATCTCTGTCTTTTCAGAACAAGAATCCCAGCCTATCGCAGAAGCACGGGGAATGAATACTAAGTAGAGAAAATGCTACCCAAGGAAGCCACGTGTGATGAAATGCACAAACACAGTCTTTACTGTGTGGTGGGTGTACTTGTCCCATCTCCTCCCCAGTGCTTCAGATAGTCTTTAAAACAATTTCCTCATCTGCCTCATCTCCTTACCGCAACACTATGCCCTCTCGATATTTTTTTTTTTTACAGTTCCCCTAGTTAAAACTATCGACAGAGCCACGAAAGCTCACTTACTGCTAAGCAGAGAAAGTTAAAAGGCACTGACTCGCACGCAGCTGCACGCTCAGCTCTGACGATACTCTACACGTCTGTCCGGACTCACAGTTTGCTGGAAGTTCACAAACTCGGAAGCATTTTAAAGTCTTCAACAGCAATGCGAGGAAAGAGGAAACTCAGACCTCTGCTTTCTGGTAAACTCAAAAAGTTTCCTCTAGTCAGTATTAAACTCGCTGCTGACCCAGACAGGAAAAGCGTGCAGGCGTAACTTCTCCAACAAGTAACTAATCTCAGGTCCCTCCGGAGAAAACTATAACTGCCACTCTCTTGTCAGCTTAAGGCTGTCAGCGAGTGACAGACAGTGTCAAAGACTTCAGCTTCCAGAGCGGGGGTATGCTCCCCTCCCGGGGCGGCCGGGGCAGGGGGGCTGCGGCTGGCAGCCCCAGAGCCCCGGCAGGGCCGGGCCGGGGGAGGCCAGCGAGAGGGTGCCGGCTGCCGCCCGCCCTCTAAGCACCTACCTGGGCTGGGGGAGGCTGCGCCCGCGCGGCTCCGAGCCGAGCTCTGAGGCGAAACCGCCAGGGAAGCGCAAAGAAGAGGAAGAGGAGAAGCGGGGACCCCCGGCCGGCGGAGCCCCCACGCCGCCTCCCGAGGCCGCAGTCAGGGCGGCGTGCAGCCAGCCGCCCGTCCCGGGCCCGGCCCC